>JYMV01008816.1_pt1 | contig 74816 bp, 73 predicted proteins | sample 338911 | NCBI WGS metagenome assembly JYMV01 (sample SAMN03354496, study PRJNA234377) | hydrothermal vent metagenome | biome: Deep sea; feature: Hydrothermal plumes at the Eastern Lau Spreading Center, Western Pacific Ocean; material: Seawater | place: Tonga | collected 2009 | depth 2000 m m | reverse complement strand
ATGGTGGAGGCGGGGGGAATTGAACCCCCGTCCGCAAATCCTCTGCCTTCGGCTCTACATGCTTATCCACGCCTATTAAGTTTAACTACCTGCAACCCGACGGGCAGGGAACACAGATAGCGATTCTGTAGGGTTTTAACGCATCAGTCCCAGACGTACTTCAGCGCGATCTTATGAGAATCGACCCCTGATTACGAGAGCATAAGCACTGCCCGGTCAGAGGGCACTAGGCTGGTTATTAAGCAGCTAGTGCGTAGTTGTCGTCGTTTGCAACTATCAGTTTTACAGCTGGATTTACGAGGTAATCTGTCCCTCGACATGCACCTTGGGTTTCGTAATCCACGTCGAAGCCAAGTCGCCCCCACGTACACATAGTATGGGCTGGGGTTACGTTTTGTTCAAGTTGTAAAACTGGGCTCAGATCCCAATTGTTTCTAATATTAACGAAAACCGGGATCTGACCCCGGTTTCCTATGGCATAACAATCAACGGTGGCAGGGTAATCAGGTCATCAACGGCACGTTGCCACAGCAGGATGTTGGGGTTGCCGGGTGGCGCCAGATCACCAGCGGTCTGGCAAGCCGCTAGTATCGTACGCAGTTGAGAGCGTTACAATAATGTACTCAGAGGAGTACAGGTATGAGCGGGAAACGCTCCCCAGAAGAGTTTAAGATCGGGGCGCTCGTCGATAATCGCAAACTGTCCGGCGGTTATGATAGGTGTTGTTTTCATGCGGGTGTCCACTGATGTAACGGGTGAGTGGCGGCCAACTGCTGCACGACAGCACCGTATTGCCATCTTCGACCAGCGTGAAAATTACAGCCACTAACCATCGTGTCGTATTGTGAGTCTCCATTATGTATGTCGACATCACCTAAGGTCAGCCTAGCTGTGCTTCATTATCCGGCCTTTCTCTCGCTGCCAGTCAGCATCTTTGCCCGCAGCACGTTTATCATGTGCCTTCTTGCCTTTGGCTAGTGCGATCTCCAGTTTGGCGCGGCCGTGTTTCCAATACAGCGCTAGCGGCACCAAGGTATAACCCTTGCGATCGACGGCGCCAATCAGGCGATCGAGTTCGCGTCGATGCAACAGCAGTTTGCGGAGACGGGTGGGCTCAGGCACAACGTGGGTCGATGCTGAGGCCAGTGCTGACAAGTGACAGCCCTGTAGATACGCCTCACCCTTCTGCAGAACGACATAGGCTTCTTTGAGCTGCACACGTCCAGCGCGCATGCTCTTGACTTCCCATCCGCATAGTACGATCCCTGCTTCGAGGCTGTCCTCGATAAGATAGTCGTGGCGAGCCTTCTTGTTTAGCGCGATGGTGCTGCCGCCAGCGGACTTTTTCTTTTTCTTGGTCTTTCCCATGCAGAGATTCTATACAGGAACTGTGCTTTTGGCTTGTCGAAACGCCACAATTCGCCCACAATTGGCGAAATTCTTGTCCCGGAACCGAAAATAATGTCGACAACGCGTACTTCCGTCCATGGACAGTGGTCTTCTCGTCTGGCCTTTATCCTTGCCGCGACCGGGTCCGCGGTCGGTCTGGGTAACATCTGGAAATTTCCGTACATCACCGGCGAGAACGGCGGCGGCGCCTTTGTGTTGGTGTATCTGGTGTGTATCGGCCTGATTGGCATCCCGATCATGATGGCGGAAGTGTTGATCGGTCGCCGTGGGCGCCAATCGCCGATCAACACCATGATGACGTTGGCGAAAGAAGAAAAATTGTCGAAGGTGTGGGCGTTGCTAGGTTGGTCTGGCGTGCTCGCGGGTGTGTTGATCCTGTCGTATTACAGCGTGATTGCGGGCTGGGCGATGTCGTATATTTTTCGCGCAGGGTCCGGTGCGTTTGTTGGTGTAACCGCGGAAGGGGTCAGCAGTATCTTCAGCGCGTTGATCTCCGATCCAGAACGCTTGTTGGCTTGGCATACCCTCTTTATGGTGATGACACTGATTGTGGTCGCCCGAGGTGTACGCAGCGGTCTTGAACTTGCGGTGCGATATCTGATTCCGTTGTTGTTCGTTTTACTCTTTCTATTGGTGGGTTACGCCTATACCACGGGCCATTTTGGTGAGGCGTTGGAATTTCTGTTCAAGCCGGATTTTTCCAAGCTCAGTGCGGAGAGCGTTCTGATCGCGATGGGCCATGCCTTTTTTACCTTGAGTCTGGGTATGGGGGCGATCATGGTTTACGGCTCCTATCTACCCGCTAATGTGTCGATTGCGCGTACCTCCATTATCATTGCGGTCCTTGATACTCTGGTTGCGTTGTTGGCGGGTATGGCGATTTTCCCGATCGTTTTTGCCAACGGCCTTGAGCCGGGTTCGGGTCCCGGCTTGATATTCGAGACGTTGCCCATTGCGTTTGGGCACATGTCTTTTGGTACGTTGTTTGGCGTTTTGTTCTTTCTGTTGTTGTCCTTTGCGGCGTGGACATCCGCGATTTCTTTGATCGAACCGGCGGTTGCATGGTTGGTTGAAAATCGCAATATGACTCGCGTTCAGTCAACTATATGGTGCGGCGTGGTGGTCTGGCTGGTGGGTCTCGGAAGCGTATTTTCATTTAATCTGTGGAGTGAGTTTCGACCGCTGGGCATGTTCCCGGTATTCGCGGACAAGAATTTTTTCGATGTGCTGGATTTTATTACTTCGAACGTGATGTTGCCTCTGGGCGGGCTTCTGATTGCGGTATTTGCCGCATGGAGGCTATCGCGTTCCACGTCGTTTGATGAGTTGAAAATGGGTGATGGCTTGGCTTACCCACTCTGGCGTTTTCTGGTGCGCTACATCACGCCCATCGCCGTCTTGATTGTGTTCCTCGACGCGCTCGGGATTCTGCCCGACTTTTGATGGGATAAAACGATGTTAGTGCAGAAGAGCGCGTTGGTGCCGTTTTCGGCCAAGATGATGTATGACCTGGTGTGCGATATCGAGGCCTACCGGGAATTTTTGCCGTGGTGCCGTGATTCGCGGGTCGATGAGACCCACGATGATGGGGTGACCGCGTCGGTCGAGATTGCGCGCTCGGGCGTGAGCAAGTGGTTTACGACACGCAACACCGTGATCGACGGTAAACGCGTGCAACTGGACCTAGTGGAAGGCCCCTTTCGACAATTGCATGGTGTGTGGGTGTTCCATCGCCTCGATGATAATGCCTGCAAGATCGAGTTGGAGATGGAGTTCGAATTTTCCAATCGTTTGGTTGAGCTTGCGTTTGGCGCGATTTTTTCGCAGGTTGTTAATCTTCTGATTGATTCATTTTGTAAACGTGCAAAGGTCGTTTATGCCCGATCCTGAAGTCATGTCCATCGAAGTTGTGTTTGCGATGCCCGAAGAGCAGGCGTTGATCGCACTTGAGGTCTCCGTGGGCTGTACAGTTGACCAGGCGATCGAGCAATCCGGTGTGATGCAGCGTTGGCCAGAGATCGATCTTGATTCGATAAAGGTTGGCATCTTTGGCAAAATCAAAACCCTGCAGACGGAGTTACGCGAAGGTGATCGTGTCGAGATTTATCGCCCGTTGATTGCCGACCCGAAAGAGATTCGTCGCCAGCGAGCTGCTGAGGGCAAGGCGATGAAGAAGGGCGCCGCTGGGCAGGCTAAAGCGTAATCCAGTCCCAAACGCGTTCGAAGAACGGTTTCTTTATGAGTCCGTGAACCGGGACATCGACCACGGTTTCTGCGTGGTCAGCTTCGGCATCGGCAGGATCTGATGGGATTTCCCCTTCAATTTGTGCCAGTTTACCCTCGCTAAAATACACCGTGATGTGGCGCTGTTCAAAGTCGCCGTTGCCGCGTTTCATCTGATACAGATAGTCCCAGCGCTCGGGGTGAAAGGTATCAATCATCAAAGGGCTACCGAGCGCGTAGCGTACTTGCCGCTCTGTCATGCCGATTTGCAGCCGATCGACCATTTTCGCGGTGATTTGATTCCCCTGTTCAATGTCGATTCGGTATACTCCCGGTATTCGGTGAGCGACCAGATCATTGGTGCACGCACTGCTTAGTGCGCTGCCAAACAGCACCAAGCCAAGGGCGAGACGGGAACTAATGTTTTGTCGATTCATGCTACGGCGATCATATCGCAACCGGCAGTTGGCGGGAACTCAAATATAGCGGTCATTTATTATGGAAGCACAGGATCTTAGAAAAGTCGGGTTAAAGGTGACGCTGCCAAGGATGAAAGTCTTGGAGATACTGGAGACCAGTGAGGCGCGTCATCTGAGTGCGGAAGACATGTACAAGGCCCTGCTCAAGAGTGGTGAGGATGTGGGGTTGGCGACCGTCTATCGAGTGCTGACCCAGTTTGAAACGGCGGGTCTGGTCACGCGCCATCACTTTGAAGGTGGCCACTCGGTATTTGAACTAAATCAGGGCCATCATCACGACCACATTGTCTGTGTTCGTTGTGGCAAGGTGGATGAGTTTGTGGATGAAGCAATCGAAGAGCGGCAACGCCAGATCGCGTTGCAGTCGGGTTATCAGATCACCGATCACTGTCTCTATATATACGGGGTGTGCCCGGCGTGTTTAGCGCAAGAGGCCGGATGACGCTCGGCTGATCCCCGGAAGTTCCTACCATCCAGAATCAATCCCCTCTCCCTCTGCAAGAAGGGACGTTGATCCAAGATTTCGTCCAAACCGATGGAATGATTTACACTTCTTGTAGCATCTCTCTGGCGTGAGCCAATGTCTTGTCGGTAATCTTGATGCCGCCCAGCATTCGTGCAAGTTCATCAACCCGCTGACCCTCGGCTAAAAGATCCACATCCGTATGTGTCGCCTTGCTGGTTTGTTTCTTCGATACATGCAGGTGCGAATGTCCCTGAGCCGCCACCTGCGGGAGATGGGTGACACACAGAACCTGTCGCGCGTCACCTAACGCGCGCAGCAACTTGCCCACCGTCTCGGCAACCCCACCACCCACACCGACATCGGCCTCATCGAACACCAGGGTTGGCACTTGCCCTTGCCGTGCGGTAATAAAGTGGATGGCCAGTGCGATACGCGATAACTCACCGCCGGATGCGACCTTGGATAACGCGCCCGGTGTTTGTCCGGGGTTGGCGCAGACAAGATAGTCGACAGCATCAATGCCATGGACGCTGCGGTGTTCTACATCGCTATCGATAACGATTTCAAAGGTGGCCTTGGGCATTCCCAAGGTACGAATGGTTTTCTCGATGTCGGTAGCCAATCGTTTGCCCGCTAGTTGGCGCTTTTTACTCAGGGCTTGGGCGTGCCTTTGATAGGTTTTGGACAGCTGTCTGGTTTGTGTTTCCAGCGCAACGGTTTGCTCATCGTTGACCAGCAACGTTTGCAAATCATCTGACAGTTGCTGCCACACGGCATAGAGTTGTTCCGGTTCGGTATGGTGTTTTCGAGCGATGGATTGTATCGCGTCCAGACGCCGTTCAAGTTCTAGCAGCCGCTGAGGGTCCGGGTTCATGTTGTCGATACTATCGCGCAGGCTACTGGTCGCTTCGTCGATCTGAATCAAAGCGGTATCCAGCAACTGACAGGTGGTCTCAAGGCTGGGATCCAGCGTGGTGAGTTCCCGTAGCTGTACCAATACCCGTCCGATCTGGCTATTGGCGGCATGCTCGTCATCTTCATATAACTGCGTCAGTGATCGCTGCGCGGTATCGAGCAGTTCATTGGCATGGGACAGGCGGCGATGGTCTGCTTCAAGCTGTGGAACCTCACCGTTTTGCAGCTCCAGCGCATCAAGCTCGGGTACTTGATAACGCAGTAACTCCAGTCGTGCATTGCGGTCGTGAACCTGTTCGCGCAGCGCGGTAAGTTGTTGTGCGCAGGCGTGCCATTGTCGATAACTGTCACGAACCTGAGTGCATTGTTTGTGATAATCACCGAACTGATCCAGCAGGTCGCGTTGTTGATCCCGATGCAGCAGCGACTGATGCGCGTGTTGCCCATGGATATCAGCGAGCAGGTTGCCGAGTTCGCGCAGGGTTTGCAGGGTGACGGTACGTCCGTTGATGCTGGCACGTGACCGGCCTTCTTTGCTGAGGGTGCGCCGCAGCACACACTCGCCATCCAGATCCAACTCCTGTGCCGTCAGCCATGCAGGCACGATGCTGCGATCGTCTGGCTCAAAACACACACTGACTTCGGCGCGGTCACAGCCGCTGCGAATGACGCTGGTATCGCTGCGCTCGCCGAGGGCAAAGGCGAGGGCATCAACCACGATGGATTTGCCCGCACCCGTTTCTCCGGTGACGACGGTCAGGCCCGACTGGAGATCCAGATCAAGACGTTCAACGATTGCAAGATTGCGCACCTGTATCTGGGTGATCATGCCTTAATGATGTCCGGCCCAGCGCAGGCGTGCGCGCAGTGACTCGTAATAGTCGTAGCTCTGCGGGTGCAGCAATTGCACACCACGGGGACTTTTCTCGATACGTAAGCGATCTCCGGCGGAGAGGCTGAAGGTGGACTGCCCGTCACAAGTGATCTGGGTGTTGTCTTCCTGACCTTCGGCGATAGTGATTTCAACCACGCTGTCGCCGCTGAGTACGATCGGGCGATTGCTTAAGGTATGAGGACAGATCGGTACCAGCACAATCGCATTCAGCGACGGGTGTACAATGGGGCCACCACCCGATAGGGCATAGGCGGTTGAGCCGGTCGGTGTTGAAATGATCAGTCCGTCTGATCGTTGTCGATTCAGGAATTGGCCATTGATCGAGGTCTCGAATTCAATCATCCGCGCAGTATTATGTTTATGCAGTAACACATCGTTGAGCGCGGTGTAGGGTTCACCGTCCAGTCTACGCTGTGAGACGCCAGCCTTCAGCACCAGTCGTTCTTCACGAATGTATTGCCCGGCCAGAACCTCATCGACCCGCTGCAGCATATCGTTCGGTGAAATATCGACCAGAAACCCAAGCCGCCCCAGATTGATGCCCAGCAACGGTGGTCCCGCGTCGGCAAAACAATGGCCGGCGTGGAGTAGGGTGCCATCGCCACCGACGACGATCGCCAGATCACAGCGCTGTCGAAGTGCCTCCATCGCGACGGTGGTAATGACTTGATCGCCCAGCATGGCGGCGGTGGTGGTCTCGACGAGCAGGTTGTGGCGGCCTTGAAGGTGCGCGCACAGCGACGCCAGAGTCTCTGCAACTCGGGTGTCGTCGTTTTTGCCAATTAGACCAATGGTCTCAAATTCGGTGGTCACAGGAGCAAGTTATCATGTCCGCGGGGCCTCGCCAAATTCCGGCCTTTCCGACTAAATCGCAGGCTTTTCTTGACACATCGCAGGTGAATTGCTAATTTTTGTTAGCACTCTATGAGGTGGAGTGCTAGCTCGGAATATTTCATGAGTATTCTGGGCTAACCGCTTCATTTCAGGAAATTGCCAATTTCGTGACGACAACCCCCGTTCTTACTGATCGTGCCCAGCACCTGTTCAAAATTCTGGTGGAAAAATTCATCCAGGATGGCAAACCGGTGGGCTCGCGCTCGCTGGCCAAAGAGGGCGGTCTGGATCTCAGCCCGGCGACGATTCGCAATGTGATGTCGGATCTTGAGGAGCTGGGTTTGGTGTCTGCGCCCCACACATCTGCCGGGCGCGTGCCGACGGCGACCGGTTATCGATTTTTTATCGACTCGCTGTTAACCGTCAAGCCAATGACCAGCGCATCGGTTGAACAGCTGGAGGGACAGTTTGAGGCGTCGGAGAATCCGCAGGCGGCGCTGCAACAGGCCAGCAGTATGTTATCTGGTTTGTCGCACATGGCCGGATTGGTGACGTTGCCCAAGCGCGAACATATTGCGTTTCGGCACATTGAATTTTTATCCTTGTCGCAAGGCCGGGTATTGGCCATTTTGGTGACTAACGAACAGGAGGTTCACAACCGGATTCTGTATCCGTCACGCGATTTCAGTCCATCAGAGTTGACGCAGGCCTCGAACTATCTGAACGCCGCGTTTGCGGGTCAGGATGTCAACGAGGTCAAACGCAAGTTGGTGCGCGAGATGAAAGATGCCCAGCACGACATGAACGGCATGATGTTGGCCGCGGTGGATATGGGACAGAAGATTTTAAACCAGGAGTCGCAAGAGGATTTCCTGTTGGCCGGGCAGAATCAACTAATGGATTTTGATGAGCTGTCCGACGTGAACCGGCTCAAGGGTTTGTTTGATGCCTTTCAGGAAAAGGGCGATATCCTGAATCTGTTGGAACAGAGTTTGCAGGCCGAAGGGGTGCAGATTTTTATTGGTGAAGAATCAGGCTACGACGGCCTCAACGGTTGCAGTGTGGTGGCGTCGCCCTACACCGTGAACGACGATGTGGTCGGGGTGCTAGGGGTGATCGGGCCGACACGGATGCAGTATGAGCATGTGATACCGCTGGTGGATGTCACTGCAAAATTATTGGGCGCGGCCTTGAAACCCAGATAATCGCCCCAATCCTTTGGGATGGTGCAGGGATATCTCCTTGGGGAGATCGATCTAAACATTTGATTAAGAAGCATAAAATATGACTAAGGAAACCGACGTAAACGACGAAACCCCGGTCGAGGACGAACAGATCGTGGAGCTGGTTAGCGATAATGGGGACGCCTCTAGCGGCGATCCGGCCGACCTGCATTTGTTGCTCGAGGACGCACGCGCCAAGGCCGACGACCACTGGGACCAGTTATTGCGGACTCAGGCGGACATGGACAATCTGCGTCGACGTAATGAACGGGATCTGGAAAACGCCCATAAATTCGCGCTGGAACGCTTCGTACAGGATTTGTTGCCGATATGGGACAGCCTTGAGATGGCGCTTGCTGCGGCCGAGGGCGATGACGCCGATATTGCCCATTTGCGCGAAGGCAGTGAATTAACCCTGAAGCTGATGCAGACCGCGATGGAAAAACACGCGGTAAAGCGGGTCAATCCCGAAGGTGAGGCGTTTGATCCGGAGTTGCATCAGGCGATGTCGATGCAGGTGGTCGAGGGAGTGGCTGCTAATCAGGTAATTAACGTGGTGCAGCAGGGGGTGAGCTTGAATGGCCGCTTGGTGCGTCCGGCGATGGTTATCGTATCCAAGGCCGGTGAATCGTCAACCGTTGACGAACAGTCTTGAAGACGGCGGACATGACCCCATCGTAGACAGAGATAACACAGTATTTGGGGTAATTGGCCCCGGCATGAACTCAATTTTTGGAGATAAACAACATGGGCAAAATTATTGGAATCGACCTCGGCACCACCAATTCCTGCGTAGCGGTAATGGACGGTGGCACCCAGCGGGTGATCGAAAATAGCGAAGGTGATCGCACCACGCCATCGATCGTCGCGTTTACCAGCGATGATGAAGTCATTGTCGGCCAGTCGGCCAAGCGTCAGGCGGTTACTAACCCTGAAAACACCTTGTTCGCGGTCAAGCGTCTGATCGGACGCATGTTCAAGGATGAGGTTGTGCAGCGTGACATCAAAATGGTGCCATACAAGATTGTGGCAGCCGACAATGGGGATGCCTGGGTTGAGGCGCATGGCAAGAAGATGGCGCCCCCCGAGGTTGCTGCACGAATTTTGCAGAAGATGAAAAAGACCGCGGAAGACTTCCTCGGCGAAGAAGTCACTGAAGCCGTGGTCACCGTGCCGGCCTATTTTAATGATTCACAGCGACAGGCAACCAAGGATGCGGGTCGTATTGCTGGTCTCGAAGTGAAACGCATCATTAATGAGCCAACCGCAGCGGCGCTGGCTTATGGTATGGACAAGGCGCGTGGTGACGTCAAGATCGCTGTGTTTGATCTCGGTGGCGGTACCTTCGATATCTCGATTATCGAAATTGCCGAGATTGATGGTGAGCATCAGTTCGAGGTGTTATCTACCAACGGTGATACCTTCCTCGGTGGTGAGGATTTTGATCTACGCATCATTGATTATCTTTCCGATGAATTTAAGAAAGAGCAGGGCATTGATCTGCACAACGACCCGTTGGCGTTGCAGCGACTGAAGGAAGCGGCGGAGAAAGCCAAGATCGAGTTGTCATCGAGTATGCAGACCGATATTAATCTACCGTATGTGACCGCCGATGCGAGTGGTCCAAAGCATCTGAATATCAAACTGACCCGCGCCAAGCTCGAGTCTCTGGTCGAAGATCTGATCGCACGTACCATGGACCCATGCAAGACCGCGTTGAAGGATGCCGGCATGTCCGCCTCTGAAATTGACGATGTCATTTTGGTTGGCGGTCAGACCCGTATGCCCAAGGTTCAGGAAGTCGTGACTGACTTTTTTGGCAAGGATCCCAAGAAAGACGTGAACCCGGATGAGGCGGTGGCGATTGGCGCGGCGATTCAGGGTGGTGTGCTCGGTGGTGAGGTCAAGGACGTGCTGTTGCTGGATGTGACGCCATTGTCACTCGGCATCGAAACCCTGGGTGGGGTGATGACCAAACTGATTGAAAAGAACACCACGATCCCAACCAAGGCACAGCAGGTGTTCTCTACCGCTGAGAACAATCAGACGGCGGTGACCGTGCATGTCCTTCAGGGCGAGCGTGAGATTGCGACGGGCAACAAGTCGCTGGGCCGATTTGATCTGACCGACATTCCGCCCGCGCAGCGTGGTACCCCACAGATTGAAGTGTCATTCGACATTGATGCCAACGGTATCCTCAATGTGTCGGCGAAAGACAAGGCAACCAATAAGGAACAGTCGATTGTGATTAAGGCATCCAGTGGTTTGTCGGATGAAGAAGTCGAGCAGATGGTGAAGGATGCGGAAGCGCACGCCGATGAGGATCGCAAGTTCCACGAGTTGGTCGGTGTTCGCAATCAGGCAGATGGCATGATCCATGCGACCGAGAAGTCGATGGAAGAGCTGGGTGACGACAAACTCGAGGACGGAGAGAAGGAAAGCATTACCGCTGCGATTGAAGAGCTCAAGGCGGCGATGGACAGCGATGACAAAGACGTGATCGAAGCCAAGGTCAAGGCGCTAACGGACCTTTCAGGCAAGATGGCAGAACGTTTGTATGCCGATCAGGGTGGCGCAGATGGCGCAGCGCCAGATGGTCCGGGCGATGAGCCAGAGGCTACCCCCGCAGGCGATGATGTGGTTGATGCGGAGTTTGAGGAAGTTAAGGAAGACAAGAAATAGACTTGGGTCCTGGTAAAAGAGTGGTCGTAGAACCGGACCTTTGGCGTCCGGTTTTGCGTGTTTAGATATTTGAGTTTCTGGTTTCGACTGTAACGATGGCAAAGAAAGACTATTACGAACTGTTGGGTGTTTCTCGCAATGCGAGCGATGCCGAGATCAAGAAGGCCTACAAGCGTCTGGCGATGAAATATCACCCAGACCGTAATGTTGATGATGGCTCGGCAGAAGACAAGTTTAAGGAGTCGAAAGAGGCCTACGAAATGTTGGCTGACCCCCAGAAACGTTCTGCCTACGACCAATTTGGTCATGCCGGTGTTGATCCGAGTATGGGCGGCGGCCCGGGTGGGTTTGGCGGCGGAGGCCCTGGTAACTTCAGCGATACCTTCGGTGATGTCTTCGGTGATATTTTTGGTGGCGGTAGTCGTCGCGGTGGTGGGCAGCGCGCTCGTCGAGGATCGGACCTGCGTTATAACCTTGAGTTGACACTTGAAGAAGCGGTTTCCGGCACCACGGCCAAGATTCGCGTGCCGACCTTGGTCGGATGCGATCAATGTGATGGCACTGGTGCTAAGAGGGGAACCAAGTCATCGACCTGTTCAACCTGTGGTGGTCACGGTCAGGTGCGTATGCAGCAGGGTTTCTTTTCCGTGCAGCAAACCTGCCCACGTTGCCATGGTAGTGGTTCGCAGATCGACGATCCCTGCACTAAATGTCGCGGCGAAGGCCGTGTTCGGGATCAGAAAACCCTGTCGGTCAAGGTGCCCGTGGGCGTCGATAACGGCGATCGCATTCGTCTGGCTGGCGAGGGCGAAGCCGCAGAACACGGTGGTGGCCCTGGCGATTTGTATGTGCAGATAGCAGTCAAGGAGCATGCTATTTTTGAGCGCGATGACGCCAATCTTTATTGTGAGGTACCGATCAGTTTCACCGCGGCGGCATTGGGTGGGGAACTCGAGGTCCCAACACTGGATGGTCGCGTGGTGTTAAAGATTCCCGGCGAGACCCAAAGCGGCAAGATGTTTCGCATGCGCGGCAAGGGCGTCAAACCAGTGCGTGGGCACGCGGTAGGTGATCTGATCTGCAAGGTGACGGTCGAGACCCCGGTGCATCTGACCGGCGCGCAAAAGGATCTGTTAAAACAACTCGATAGCCTGATGAAAAAAGGCGGCAAAAAGCACAACCCACAAGCCAGTTCATGGATGGCTGGTGTCAAAAACTTTTTCGACGGAATAAAGTTTTAAAGCGCCCCCCAAAAAAAACCTCTCCCTCAGGGGGCGGGCTAGGGTGAGGGTTGCGACTTTATTCTACCCGCGACAACGCAAACTCCGCCGCACCTCTTAACGCGGTACGCTCATTCAAAATCACCTTCACTGGAATGTCCTGTAGCAGAGGCCGCATTCGACCCTTGTCCTGAAACGCATTCATAAACGCCGGTTGTTGCAACGCCGCAAGAATCTTTGGTGCAATACCACCGCCGATATAAATCCCGCCAGTCGCCATCACATTCAGTGCATGGTTGCCCGCAATCGCCCCATACTGACGCACGAACAACGCCATCGTTTGCACGCAGATATCACATTCACCCGCTTGTGCCGCCGACGAAATCACCGCGCCTTTATCGCCGTCACGCATGGCTTGCTGTCGTTCGTCAGATGACTCCCGCTGCAGGTGGTGACACATGAAGTTATACAGGGTAACCAGTCCCATACCCGACACCACCCGTTCCCAGCTGACATGGCCGTGGTGTTCTTGCAGATAGGTGAAGAGGGCGACATCGAGGTCGTTTGCCGGGGCGAAATCAGCGTGTCCACCCTCGGATGCAAAAGGCAGGTGACGGTGGCCATCCCAATACAGTCCGGCAAGACCCAACCCGGTGCCAGCGGATACCACACCGGCATGGCCACTGGCGGATGCAATACCGGCGTTCAGAACGGCGAAGTCGCTCGCGGTCAGTGTTGAGATACCCCAGGCATTCGCCTCAAGATCGTTGGCCAGCCAGGCTTGCTGTAGATCACAGGAGGCGGCCAGTTCAAGCGCGTCGATTTGCCACGGCAGATTGGTAGTTTTACAGCGGCCATCACGCACTGGGCCGGCAATGCCGAACCCGGCGAAATCGCAGCGGCGCTCGGATTGGCCGCAAAATTCCTTTACGATAGCCTCGAGCGAGGGGTATTGCCCACTGGGATAAGTCGACGCCTCGACTTCTAAAAGCCCCTCCGTGGTCTGTTCAAACACCGCCATCGTGGTCTTGGTGCCGCCAATATCGCCAGCCAGGATGTTCAAATTCAGTTTCTCAGGGTCAGGGAATGACCTGAAGCATAGCAGTTGAATCGCGGGCGTGACGACGTAAGCATGGGCGCGATCAGCCGTTTCGCGAGGAACGGCAATGTGTTGATACAGGATATAGAGCGAAATCCGATCAACTAACGTGGTTAGTTGATCATTATGGCGACACCCTCACCTTTGCCCGTCGACCCTGCGATTCAGGCGGCGTTTAGCCTGATGTTGCCGATCAGCGATGATTGAAAGACCGTAGGCCGGAGTACTACGACGGTCGCATCGGTCGCTTCATTGGTCGCTGTGCGAACTTTAATCAGGTATGGTCTGCTGCGGCATTGATTTTCTCGAATAAAATTCTCAAGGATTCGAGTGCGCTGCATATTTTTCCCGGCCAGTCCTCATCGATTCGCTGCGTCTCCACCGACAAATAGGACTGATTTATGCCCAAGGCAAGTGACCTCAAACGCGGCAGCGTGGTTGAGTTGGACGATGAACTCTATGTCGTCAAAGATTACGAGTCGAAAAGCCCCTCCTCGCGCGGCGCTCAAACCTATTACAAAGTGCGCTTCGTTAATCTTAAGACCAAGCAAAAACGCGATGAAAGTTTCAAGGCCAGTGATTTCATCAAGGATGGTGAATTTGTTCGGCGCAGTGTGCAGTACTCCTACCGCGATGCTGACACGCTGGTGTTTATGGACAGCGAAGACTACACCCAATACATGCTAGCTGAAGAAGATTTGGAGGATCAGGTCGGTTACCTGACCGAGGATCTAAAAGGACTCATCGCGATTCTTGTTGACGGCAATGTTCTGGCGATTGATTTCCCGACGACGGTTGATTTGGATGTGGTCGACACTGCGCCAGGTATTAAAGGTGCTTCGGCTACATCGCGTACCAAACCCGCGACGCTGTCGACTGGTCTGGTCATACAAGTGCCTGAATACATCGACATCGGCGAACGAGTTCGCGTAATCACCAGCACCGGAAAGTTTTCATCCCGAGCAAACTGAGCCGCTATGATGGCTGTTTCACTGGCGTAGGGTCTGCGCTCGGGACTGGGTGGCGCACGAAATAAACCAATTTAACCGGGGTCTAACTCCGTGGTGGATATAGTCGTTGTCAGCGTATGGCTTGCACCGGTCGCAACAGTGATCTGATCATCCAGCGCGTTCGCACTCTCAATGCAGATCATTTTCGGATACTCAAAATCACCAAAGTCCGACAGGCTATGCGACTTGGTGCGCCACGGATTCCATACCACGGTTGAGTGGCTGCCGGATTTGGTGATTCGGATCACTCGGTCCCAGTGGGGGTCATTGATCACGCAGTCGGCGCTGGTATCGATATAAACATTGTCCACTTCCGCGTCAATGGTGACCGCACCGGTCTGGGTTTTCTCCTCGTTGTCTCGGGCGGTATCAATATAACGGCAACCATCGAGTCCATCGATCGAGATTTGGGTGGCATCACTGACCGCGAAATAGCTGTGCAGAGCAGCACCACAGGTAAACGCCTCGGTACCCGTGTTAGTGACGGTCAGTGCGATCTCGAGCGTCGTACCAACATCAATCCGCAATTCAGCCTGAAAGGCGTGTGGCCATAGTTGGCGGGTTGATTCGTCGTCTTGCGTGGTTAATACCAGCGCCGTGTGTTGGCCGTCATCGAGTGTCAGGTGGACATCCCAGTTACGGGTTCTCAGAAAGCCATGCGCGGGCAGGTCGCCATTGGTCGGGTGATTGCCAAACCACGGCCAGCACACCGGTACGCCACCACGAATAGCGCGCCCGTTAACGAACTGGGCCTTCTGACTCATCCATATAATCCCGTGTCTCACCTCAGCGGGTCGGTATTCAGTGAGATGAGCGCCTTGCAGTGCGATCAGGGCAGTGGCGTGATCGTTGGTGATGCGGGCGTGGATGAGTTCCCCGGGGCCATCGACAAACTCCAGCCGACCGGAAATACCGAACCGGGTATTTAGCTGTGATAGTGAAGTCATACCCGACAGTGTAATAGACTTTGCTGACAATGCACTGATCTTGTATGGTCTCACCATAAGCAAGGCGCAGAGGCGTAACAAAATGACACGAATAGCAATAACCGGCGCAGGTGGGCGCATGGGAAAAGTTCTGATCGCGACCTGTCAGGAGACAGATGGCCTTGAGGTGACGGCGGCGGTGGATCGCGTCGGCAGCGACTCGGTTGGGCGTGATGCGGGTGATCTTGCCGGGATCGATTCACTGGGTGTTAGCGTGGTCGATGATCTTGCGCTGGTTGTCGAAGATTTTGACGTGCTGATCGATTTTACCCGTCCCGATGCGACACTCGGTTATCTCGATGTTTGTCAGGCGGCGGGTCGACGTGTAGTGATTGGAACCACTGGCTTTGATGATGCGGGCAAGGCTCGTATTGCCTCGTGTGCAGAATCAACCGGGGTGGTGTTTGCACCGAACATGAGCATCGGCGTCAACCTGTGTTTCAAGTTGCTGGATCTGGCAGCCCGAGTGATGGGTGAGGGCAGTGACATTGAAGTCATCGAGGCCCATCACCGACACAAGGTCGATGCACCCTCCGGTACCGCGTTGCGCATGGGTGAGGTGGTCGCCGATGCTCTGGGCCGAACTCTCGACGATTGTGCGATCTATGGGCGAGAGGGTAATACCGGCGAGCGCGACAGCCAAACCATCGGCTTCTCAACCATCCGCGCTGGCGATATTGTTGGTGATCACACGGTGCTGTTCGCGACCCCGGGTGAGCGCGTCGAGATCACGCATAAGGCCTCTAGTCGCCGTACCTTCGCTTCCGGAGCCGCGCGCGCCGCGGGTTGGTTGATGCAGCACGATTTTGGATTGTTCGATATGCAAGATGTGCTAGGGCTGCGTTAGGGGCCTGTCCCCGTGGCCTGTCGTCAAAAAACCTACCAAAGCCTAGCAACAAAACCCCAATATCCGGTAGAATCTCCGCAATCAAATCAGCGGCACAATCTGTTCGGATTCTGCCGCTTTCATATGTTCGGAGATCAGAGTGAGAGCACCGGCGCTATTAGTATTGGCAGACGGAAGTATCTTCCGCGGCGAATCTATTGGGGTTGATGGCGTAACCGTTGGCGAAGTGGTGTTTAACACCGCAATGACGGGCTATCAGGAGATTCTTACGGATCCCTCGTATTGTCGCCAGATCGTCACCCTGACCTACCCCCACATTGGCAACACTGGCTGTAATACCGCCGATCAGGAGTCGGGCGAGGTCTATTGCAGTGGCTTGGTGGTGCGGGATTTGCCACTGTTGCACAGCAACTGGCGAGCAGAAGAGTCACTGGATGCGTATTTGGTGCGCAATGGGGTTGTCGCGATTGCCGGTATTGATACCCGACGCCTGACCCGCCTGTTGCGACAGCACGGGGCCCAGAGTGGCTGCATCGTCGCGGGTGATGTGATTGATGCCGACGCCGCGATCGTGCGGGCCAAGGCCTTTGCCGGTCTCAAGGGCATGGATTTGGCCAAAGAGGTGACGACGTCCGAGACCTATAGCTGGGTCGATGGCTCGGTCGACTGGATCGAGCGGGTTGCGGGCACAACCGTGGTCGGCCGCAAATCGGATCGGACCTTTCGCGTAGTGGCCTATGATTTCGGCACCAAACGTAATATTTTGCGGATGCTGGTGGATCGAGGTTGCGAGTTAACCGTGGTCCCGGCGCAGACACCGGCGGATGCCGTGATGGCAATGAATCCTGATGGCGTGTTTCTATCCAATGGCCCCGGCGACCCCGAGCCCTGTGACTACGCGATCAGTGCGATTGCCACCTTGGTAGATTCCGGGTTGCCTACGTTTGGTATTTGTCTGGGCCACCAGCTACTGGCCTTGGCCAGCGGCGCCAACACCGTGAAGATGAAGTTCGGTCATCATGGTGCCAACCATCCGGTGCAGGATCTCACCACGTCGGAGGTGATGATTTCGAGTCAGAACCACGGCTTCGCAGTGGATGGAGATTCACTGCCGGCAACGTTGCAGGCTACGCATCGCTCCTTGTTTGACGGATCGTTGCAGGGCATCCATCGCACCGACCAGCCTGCCTTTGGTTTTCAGGGACACCCGGAGGCGAGCCCAGGCCCGCACGATGTCGCCGGAATGTTTGATCACTTTATTGACTTGATGACACGCCATGCCAAAACGTAGTGACATAAACAGCATCCTGATTATCGGTGCGGGTCCGATAGTGATCGGTCAGGCCTGTGAATTTGATTACTCGGGTGCGCAGGCTTGTAAGGCGTTAAACGAAGAGGGTTACCGAGTTATTCTGGTTAACTCCAATCCCGCAACGATCATGACCGATCCCGAAATGGCGGATGCCATTTACATTGAGCCGGTTGATTGGCAGACGGTTGAACGCATTATCGAAATAGAGAAGCCCGACGCATTGCTGCCGACCATGGGCGGGCAAACGGCATTGAACTGTGCGCTTGATCTGAATCGAGAAGGTGTGCTGAAAAAACACTCGGTGGAGCTCATCGGCGCATCGGTGGATGCCATCGACAAGGCCGAAGATCGCGAGCGTTTCCGCGAGGCAATGATCAAAATCGGGCTCGATATGCCCGACTCCAGTATCGCGCATAATATTGAAGAAGCGCTCGAAATTCAGACGCGGGTGGGTTATCCCACTATTATTCGCCCCTCGTTTACGATGGGCGGTAGCGGTGGTGGCATCGCCTACAACCGCGACGAGTTCCTCGCCATCTGTGAGCATGGCCTGGATCTTTCCCCGGTCAGCGAACTGTTGGTTGAAGAGTCCATTCTCGGCTGGAAAGAATACGAGATGGAGGTGGTGCGTGATCACAAGGACAACTGCATCATCATTTGTTCGATTGAGAACATCGACCCGATGGGTGTGCATACCGGCGACTCGATAACCGTCGCTCCCGCACAAACGCTAACCGACAAGGAATATCAGGTCATGCGTGACGCCTCGGTTGCGGTGCTACGCGAAATCGGCGTCGATACCGGTGGCTCCAATGTTCAGTTCGGCATCAACCCGGTTGACGGACGCATGATCATCGTCGAGATGAACCCACGCGTGTCACGCTCGTCGGCGTTGGCATCCAAGGCCACCGGCTTTCCGATTGCCAAGGTTGCGGCCAAGTTGGCGGTTGGCTACACACTGGATGAACTCAGTAACGAGATTACCGGTGGCGCGACGCCGGCCTCATTCGAGCCCACCATTGATTATGTGGTCACCAAGGTGCCTCGTTTTACGTTCGAGAAGTTTCCCACAGCAGAACCCACGCTGACCACGCAAATGAAGTCAGTCGGTGAGGTGATGGCCATTGGTCGTACCCTGCAAGAGTCATTGCAAAAGGCGCTCCGAGGGTTGGAAACCGGCGCCAGCGGCTTTGATGAGATGGTATCGTCGGTTACGGCCGATGTGCAGGATCAGATTCGCGAGGAGTTACGTCGCACCGGGCCAGAGCGTATCTGGTATGTGGCGGATGCGCTGCGTAACGGCATCAGTTTCGACGAAGTCTATGAAATGACCAAGATCGACCCTTGGTTTCTGTCGCAGATTGAAGACCTGATGTTGAGCGAGGCCGAGATCAGCAAAGGCGGTATGGATGGCCTCACCGAGTCCAATCTGCGCAATGCCAAGCGCAAAGGTTTTTCTGATATCCGTCTGGCCAAGTTGGTTGGCGTTGATGAAACCGCGCTACGGGCCCATCGTCATGCCTTGAATATTCACCCGGTTTACAAGCGGGTCGACTCCTGTGCTGCGGAATTTTCCGCCACTACGGCCTATTTGTATTCCACGTATGAAGAAGAGTGTGAAGCCGAGCCAACTGATCGCGACAAGATCATGATTCTGGGTGGTGGCCCGAACCGCATCGGTCAGGGCATCGAATTTGATTATTGCTGTGTGCATGCGGCGTTTGCGATGCGTGATGACGGCTATGAAACCATCATGGTGAATTGCAATCCGGAAACGGTTTCCACCGATTACGATACCTCTGACCGCTTGTATTTCGAGCCACTGACGCTCGAAGACGTGCTGGAGATTATTCACAAGGAACAACCCAAGGGGGTGATCGTTCAGTACGGTGGGCAGACGCCGCTGAAGTTGGCCGAGGGACTGGAAGCGGCGGGCGCACCGATTATTGGCACCACACCGGATTCCATTGATCTCGCTGAAGACCGTGAACGTTTCCAGCAGATGGTCGAAGAGCTAGGTCTGTTACAGCCCCCCAATCGCACCGCACGCAGCGCCGAAGAAGCGACTGACCTGGCTGACCAGATCGGTTTTCCGCTCGTGGTGCGACCCTCCTATGTGCTGGGCGGACGGGCGATGGAAATCGTGCACGATCAAGATGATCTGCAACGTTATATGCACGAGGCGGTCAGCGTATCGAATGATTCACCCGTATTGCTGGATCGATTTCTCGATGACGCCATTGAGGTGGATGCCGATGCAATCTGTGACGGTACCGACGTGTTGATCGGCGGTATCATGGAGCACATTGAACAAGCCGGCGTGCATTCGGGTGACTCGGCCTGTTCATTGCCGCCTTACAGTTTGTCTGCCGACATTCAGGCGCAGTTGCGCGAACAGGTACGACTGATGGCGCTCAAACTGAATGTGGTTGGCCTGATGAATGCCCAGTTCGCGGTTCAGGGCGACAAGATCTATATCATTGAAGTGAACCCACGTGGCTCACGTACGGTTCCATTTGTATCCAAGGCAACCGGGCGACCGCTGGCGAAAATTGCCGCACGTTGTATGGCCGGTACGTCGTTAAAGGAGCAGGGCATCGACAAAGAGATCGTGCCCGAGTATTTCTCGGTCAAGGAAGCGGTGTTTCCGTTCATTAAATTTTTGGGTGTTGACCCCGTGTTAGGTCCCGAGATGAAGTCGACCGGTGAGGTCATGGGTGTTGGCCGCAGTTTTGGTGAGGCCTTTGGCAAGGCGCAGCGAGGGGCGGGCGCGATTATCCCCAGTACGGGCACTGCCTTCCTCAGTGTCCGTAAGAGCGATCGCACACGCGTTGTCGAGATTGCCAAGAGTCTGAGCGCGCTCGGTTTTGGGCTGGTTGCTACACACGGTACGGCAGGGGTCATTACCGCTGCGGGGATTGCTTGTGACGCCGTGAACAAGGTTCGCGAGGGACGGCCACATATCGTCGATATCATCACCAATGATGAAATCAGTCTGATTGTGAATACCACTGAGGGTAAGCAGGCCTTGGCAGACTCCTATACTATTCGGAGAGCCGCGTTGCAGCACAAGGTGACCTACACCACAACGATGGCGGGTGCTCGTGCAACGTGTACGGCCATAGAGCGGTTGGGTTCAATCGATGTTAATCGTTTGCAGGATCTGCATGCGCAGATAGCGAGGTAGTTTGAAATGAGTAAGGTTCCATTGACCGTCGGCGGCGCGGCGACATTGCGTGAAGAGTTGGTCGGATTAAAATCAGTTGCTCGTCCCAAGGTGATTGAAGCGATAGCGGAAGCCCGTGCGCATGGTGATCTGAAAGAAAATGCGGAATATCACGCGGCGCGTGAACAGCAGGGATTCATCGAAGCGCGGATTAAGGATATTGAAAGCAAGCTGTCGAACGCCCAGATTATCGACGTGACCAAGTTGCCGGCGAATGGACGCGTGGTGTTTGGTTCGACCATTGATCTCGCTAATGCCGATAACGGAGACGAAGTCACCTATAAACTGGTGGGTGAAGATGAAGCCAATATTAAAGAGGGACGGATTTCGATTACCTCGCCGATCGCACGTGGTTTGATTGGCAAGGAAGAGGGTGATGTCGCGTCAATCGAGACTCCGAATGGCCTGATTGCATTCGAAATACTGGAAGTCCACTACGTTTAGTCAACATCCGGAATAATCCCTCTCCCTCAGGGAGAGGGATTGATTAAAGAGGTCTTACCTATTTAACCGACTCCCGATAAACTGCGGCAATGTGGCCGACGCGCTGGATTAACTCAGAACCGGTTTTTCGACAAATCTCCTGAATCATCTGATTGCGTTGGCCTCGATCGTCGGCGTTGACGCGAATCTTGATTAATTCATGGTGATCCAGTGCAACATTGATTTCATTCATGACCGAATCGGACAGGCTTTTCTGGCCCACGATGATAACCGGTTTGAGGTGATGAGCCTTTTGCTTAAGGGCCTTGGCGATGTTTTTATCCATGCAACGATTGTACCCGAGAAGACCCTATGGCGCGCAGTAAAAGCAGTAACCGCTGGATAAAGGAGCACGAAGACGACATTTTTGTGCAGCGGGCGCGCAAGCAGGGTTATCGCTCACGCGCGGTCTACAAACTCGAGGAAATCCAGAAAAAGGACAAAATCCTCAAACCCGGTACGGTCGTCGTGGATTTGGGCGCGGCCCCTGGCGCATGGTCGCAGTACGCGAGGCAAGCCTTGGGACAACAGTCGGGGCGGGTGATTGCGCTGGATATTCTGGCGATGGAGCCACTATCCGGTGTAGAGGTTCTGTGTGGCGATTTCGCCGAGGCAGCGGTTGAGGAGCAGTTACATCAATTGCTCGGTGATCAGCGGGTTGATCTTGTTCTGTCAGATTTAGCCCCCAATGTAACCGGAGAGGCCTCGATTGATCAGCCGCGTACGATGTATCTGGTTGAGCTAGCGATGGAATTTGCCCGCCTGACCTTGAGGAAAGATGGGGACTTTCTGGTAAAGGTCTTTCAGGGGGAAGGATTTAATAGTTATTTCAATCAGTTGAAAAAGCAATATAAAAAGGTTATTACTAGGAAACCGAAGGCATCCAGACCCCGCAGTCGCGAGGTTTATCTGCTGTGCCGGGGTTTTCAGCCAGATAGCGCCGACGAATAATGGCGATAGCGAGAATAGGCGATGGGTAAGGGAACTATGTTATATACTGAATACACTAATAAAGTGTGCGAATCAGTCGTTAATAGTGGCAACAGAACAACGATCAGGAATGGGCGAATATTGTGAATGACATGGCAAAAAATGTAGTTCTTTGGGTGATTATCGCAATCGTCCTGATGTCGGTGTTTAACAATTTTGGTTCCCAGACCACGCAATCACGGCATCTGCCCTATTCGCAATTCATCGGTGAAGTGAAGCTTGGACACGTTCAGCAGGTGTCAATTGATGGGCGCACCATCAAAGGTGTCGCCATGTCCGGTGAGAAGTTCACCAGTTATAGCCCGGGCGATCCTGGCCTGATCGGAGACTTGCTCGATCACGGTGTCGAAATAGATGCCCAACCACCCGAACAGCAAGGCCTGTTCATGCAGATATTCATCTCGTGGTTCCCGATGTTGTTGCTGATTGGTGTGTGGATCTTTTTCATGCGTCAGATGCAAGGCGGTGGCGGTGGTCGTGGTGCCATGTCGTTCGGTAAGAGCAAGGCTCGATTATTGGGCGAAGATCAGGTCAAGGTCACGTTTGCGGATGTGGCTGGTGTGGAAGAGGCCAAGGATGAAGTCGGCGAGATGGTCGAGTTCCTCAGGGATCCCGGCAAGTTTCAGAAACTCGGCGGCAAGATTCCTCGTGGCGTGCTGATGGTGGGTGCGCCGGGTACCGGTAAGACGCTGCTGGCCAGGGCGATCGCCGGGGAAGCGAAGGTGCCGTTCTTTACGATTTCCGGTTCTGACTTTGTTGAAATGTTTGTCGGTGTCGGCGCATCGCGTGTGCGTGACATGTTTGAGCAGGCCAAGAAGCATGCGCCATGCATTATTTTTATCGATGAGATCGATGCGGTCGGTCGTCATCGCGGCGCCGGTCTCGGTGGCGGTCACGACGAACGCGAGCAGACACTCAACCAGTTGCTGGTCGAGATGGATGGTTTTGAAGGTAACGACGGCGTCATCGTGATTGCGGCAACCAACCGTCCGGACGTGTTGGATCCCGCGCTGTTGCGCCCGGGTCGATTTGATCGTCAAGTAGTCGTGCCATTGCCCGACGTGCGTGGTCGCGAGCAGATTCTCAAGGTTCACATGCGCAAGATTCCGATGGCTGACGATATCAAGGTCTCATTACTGGCGCGCGGAACGCCTGGGTTCTCCGGTGCGGATCTGGCTAATCTGGTCAACGAGGCGGCGTTGTTTGCCGCGCGTGCTGACAAACGACTCGTGAGTATGGGAGAGTTGGAGAAGGCGAAAGACAAAATCATGATGGGTGCTGAGCGCCGTTCCATGGTGATGAGCGATGACGAGAAGAAACTCACGGCCTTTCATGAAGCCGGACATGCGATTGTCGGTTTGGTGGTCCCATCACATGACCCAGTCTACAAAGTCAGTATCGTGCCACGCGGGCGTGCCTTGGGCGTAACCATGTTTTTGCCCGAAGAAGATCGTTATAGCCACAGTCGTGAACGCCTTGAGAGCCAGATCTCGAGTTTGTTTGGTGGACGTATCGCGGAAGAAATGGTGTTTGGTGATAACAGTGTTACCACCGGTGCGTCCAATGACATAGAGCGCGCCACCGCCATCGCCCGGAATATGGTGACGAAATGGGGTTTATCGCAGAAGCTCGGACCTTTGACCTATGCCGAAGAGGAAGGTGAAGTATTCCTTGGCCGCTCGGTGACGCAACACAAGTCGGTTTCCGATGAAACCGCGCACGTAATCGATGAAGAAATTCGCAGCATTATCGATCGTAACTATGAGCGGGCAAATGAGATACTGAAAGCGAACCGCGCAAGGCTGGATGCGATGGCGGATGCGCTGCTCAAATACGAAACCATCGACGCTGATCAGATTGAGGACATCATGGCAGGCCGTGAGCCGCGTGAACCGAAAGACTGGAACGATAGTGATTCAGAAACACCCGGCGGGTCCACCGAGGGCAGTGCCAAAGATGAGTCTGAGTCCGAGTCCGAGAGTTCGATTGGCGGTCCCGCAGGTCAGCATTAGTCTGGCTGTTATTGTCCCGTTCTGCTGAATGTTAATGATGTATTAACCCATGTCTGTTCTTGACTGTGCGGGTAAACCACTTGATCTAAGCAGCCCGCAAGTCATGGGCGTGCTCAATGTCACCCCCGATTCATTTTCCGACGGCGGTGAGTTCACCCGTGTCGAACGTGCGGTTGAGCATGCCATCGTGATGGCGGAGCAGGGTGCGGCGATTATTGATATTGGCGGTGAGTCGACGCGACCAGGCGCGCAGCCGGTATCGGTCGCGGACGAATTGGATCGAGTATTACCGGTCATCGACGCGTTGCGACGGCGTTTGACCATTCCCCTCTCCATCGACACATCCAAGCCCGAGGTAATGACCGCTGCGGTGAGTGCGGGCGCGGGGTTTATTAACGATGTCAATGCACTGCGTGCCGATGGCGCGTTGCAAGCGGCACAATCGACTGGCGTGCCGGTGTGTCTGATGCATATGCAGGGCGCGCCAGATTCAATGCAGGAAAGCCCCCGCTACACAGATGTGGTTGCGGAGGTGGTCGAGTTTCTGGCAGGGCGAATCCAGACGTGTGTGCGGGCAGGGTTTGAATGCGCGCAGTTGGTGGTGGATCCCGGCTTCGGTTTCGGTAAATCATTGGGTCATAATTTGGCGTTAATGCGGCATTTGGATACTATGAACTCATTGCAGGTGCCCGTGTTGATCGGGGTCTCACGCAAATCCATGATTGGGGCGTTGCTTGATGTGGAGCCGAAAGATCGGTTGGCCGGTGGCTTGGTGCTGGCGGCATTGGCCGTTTCGCGCGGCGCGCGGTTAGTGCGTACCCATGACGTGGGGCCAACGGTTGATGCGCTGAAGATAGTTACTGCGGTAGAAGCCGCCTAGTTCATTAGTGGAAATGAGCAGAAAGGAAGCCCGAAAATGAAGAAGCAGTATTTTGGCACCGATGGTATTCGTGGTCGTGTGGGTGAGACACCGATAACCGCCGAGTTTATGCTCAAGTTGGGGTGGGCGGTTGGACGCGTGCTGGGGCGTCATGGTTCTGGCAAGGTCGTTATCGGTAAGGACACCCGCATTTCCGGATATATGTTCGAGTCAGCCCTTGAGGCAGGTCTGTCGGCGGCCGGCGCTAACATCCGCTTGTTGGGTCCGATGCCAACGCCAGCGGTTGCCTATCTCACGCGCGCGTTGCATGCCAGTGCCGGCATTGTTATTAGCGCCTCGCATAATCCTCACGAAGACAACGGCATCAAGTTTTTTAATGCCGATGGCACCAAGCTGCACGATGACATTGAGCTGGCAATTGAGGCCGAGATAGCCAAACCGATGGAGACGGTTTCTTCGGCGGATCTGGGTAAGGCTGATCGCGTGGTGGATGCCGCTGGTCGATATATCGAATTCTGTAAAAGTACCGTACCGTCAATGATGGATCTTAGTGGGCTGACCATCGTTGTAGATTGTGCTCACGGTGCAACCTATCACGTGGCACCCAGTGTGTTCGAAGAGTTGGGCGCGAACGTGGTGGTGGTGGGTGTTCAGCCGAACGGGTTGAATATCAATGCCGATTGCGGCTCGACCGCGCCGGCCCAGCTTCGCGATACCGTGATGGCGCATAAGGCCGATTTGGGTATTGGCTTTGATGGTGACGGCGACCGTGTGGTGATGGTCGATCACCTTGGCAATATCGTTGACGGTGATGAGTTGCTCTATGTGATTGCTCGATCTCGTCAGGATAATGGCAAGCTGAAGGGTAATGTGGTGGGTACGCTAATGAGTAACCTTGGCTTCGAGCACGGACTGAAGGCTCTGGGTATTACTCTGGATCGGGTCAATGTCGGTGACCGCTATGTGATGGAGCGATTGGTGGACAAGGGCTGGACGCTGGGTGGGGAGAATTCAGGGCACTTGATCTGCCTGGATCGCACCACAACCGGAGACGGCATCGTGTCGGGGCTGCAGGTGATCGCCGAGATCGTCCTGTCAGGTAAGTCGTTGAATGAGCTGAAATCCGGCATGGTCAAGTATCCACAGACGCTGATTAACGTGCGGATTCAACAACGTGTGGACATCAACGCGTTCGATTCAGTCAGTGCGGCGGTGATCGCAGCTGAGGCCCGTTTAGGCGATAGCGGACGCGTGCTGCTGCGTCCCTCCGGGACTGAGCCACTGATCCGCGTTATGGTTGAGGGGCGTGATGAGGCTCAGGTCCAGGCCGAGGCTCAATTTTTGGCAAATGCTGTGCGCGAAGCCGTTGAGGCGCATTGCGCGTGAGGTGTGGTCCTGGATAAATCCGCGTCCCCCCAAGGAGCAGCAACCTGCCTCCAAGTCACCGCGCCAATAAACCCCCGCACAGGTCGGGTTACCGAGTAATTTTCTCCCTGACTCGATTTATCCGGGGCGACGATGGGCCTCACCGAGGTGACGGCTAAGCACTTTTCCTGACGAGAAGGCTCCTTTTCCCCGGTTGCAGCGTCTTTAATCGGGTTTTCAATTGATTCGGTTACGCTTGGCCGCTACACTAGCGCGCTGATTTTGTACATGTTGGAGAGTTTGATGCGTCGCGTTTTAGTAGCCGGCAACTGGAAAATGAATGGCTCCAAGGCCGCCAATGTAGACCTGATTACTGGGCTGAAAGCTGGCTTGGGCGATATTGGTGATACCGAGGTCGCGGTGTGTCCTCCGTTTATCTATCTCAGTAGTGTCGCGGAAATGCTCGACGGCACCGGAGCCGCTTGGGGTTCGCAGAATATTGCGGTTCCCGAGTCGGGCGCCTACACGGGTGAAACCTCCGGCAGTATGCTCAACGACTTTGGTTGTACCTACGCGATTGTCGGTCACTCCGAGCGTCGCGCCTTATACGGCGAAACCGATCAGTTGGTGGCAGAGAAATACGCCGCCGCGCATCGCGCCGGTATTCAGCCCATTCTGTGTGTCGGTGAGACACTCGAGGAGCGTGAAGGCGGCATTACCACTGAGGTGGTAGCGCGCCAGCTTGATGCGGTTTTGAGCCTTGAAGGCGTCGAATCACTTAATGAAGCGGTGATTGCCTACGAGCCTGTCTGGGCAATTGGCACGGGCAAGACGGCGACTGGGGACCAGGCGCAGGAAGTTCATGCCTTTATACGTTCCAAAGTGGCGGAACAAAGTGCGGATGTGGCCAAGGGTGTACGGATCTTATATGGTGGCAGCGTCAAGGGCGCCAACGCGGCCGAGCTGTTTGCGATGGAAGATATCGATGGTGGCCTGATTGGTGGGGCTTCGCTGGATGCGGCAGAATTCTTGAAGATCTGCAGCGCCGGAAGCTAGTAGATATAAACTTTCGGATACTATTTCGGATATAAGAGTTATGGATCAAATTATTCTGATTGTGCATGTGTTATTGGCGCTGTCCCTGATCGGTCTGGTACTGATTCAGCACGGTAAGGGCGCTGATATGGGCGCGGCCTTTGGCAGCGGCGCCTCTGCAACGGTATTTGGCTCATCCGGTTCCGGATCGTTTCTGACGCGAGCGACGGCCGTTATTGCGGCATTGTTTTTCGCCACCAGCCTGACTCTGGCCTTCCTCAGCGGTCAAAAACCCGAGCAAGACAGCGTAATGGATCAGATGCCGGCCGCAGCTGAGGAGACTTCTGGCATACCGGATGAACTCATTGCCCCCGAACTGCCTGCGGACATTCCTGCCGGGATACCGGCGATCGATACCGATCTGCTCGAATAGTACCTGATTAATTATTATTGCCGATGTGGTGGAATTGGTAGACACGCCGTCTTGAGGGGGCGGTGGCGCGAGCCGTGCCGGTTCAAGTCCGGCCATCGGCACCATTTTGGGCTGAGAAAAACCGGGTAAACCGAGCGTTTCCCCCGGTTCTCAGCTTGACCTCAGGGTAGGGCTCCACTAGACTTTCCGGCCATAATTAAGAGGTCTTAATTAATGATATTCTTTGCTAGATTCGCAACTGTCATGATTAGTTCCACGAACTGTACGATGTTGCGAAAGGTGCCTGCATGCTAGAGAATTATTTACCCGTTCTAGTATTTCTCGGAGTTGGCATGGCCATTGGGGTACTCCCGATAGCAATGGGCTTTCTGCTTGCTCCTCGCAACCCGTATAGCGAAAAGCTTTCCCCGTTTGAGTGCGGGTTTGAGGCATTCGAGGATGCCCGCATGAAGTTCGACGTTCGGTACTATCTCGTTGCCATCCTGTTTATCATTTTTGATCTCGAAATAGCGTTCCTGTTCCCGTGGGCAATTGTTCTGGATGAGATCGGCATGGTCGGCTTTATCGCGATGGCGGTATTTCTGGGGATCTTGGTTATCGGCTTTATATATGAGTGGATGAAGGGGGCTCTGGAATGGGAATAGAAGGCATTCTCGAAGAGGGCTTTATCACCACTAACGCCGACAAGCTCATCAACTGGGCGCGCACTGGCTCTATGTGGCCGATGACCTTTGGTTTGGCCTGTTGCGCAGTAGAAATGATGCACGCGGCGGCCGCGCGTTACGACATGGATCGCTTCGGTATTATTTTTCGCCCCAGTCCACGTCAGTCTGATGTGATGATAGTCGCTGGTACGCTGTGCAACAAAATGGCACCTGCGCTGAGAAAAGTGTATGACCAGATGCCAGAACCCCGTTGGGTGATCTCGATGGGATCCTGTGCCAATGGCGGTGGGTACTACCATTATTCCTATGCTGTAGTCCGCGGTTGTGATCGTGTGGTTCCGGTTGATGTCTATGTGCCGGGTTGTCCGCCGACTGCAGAAGCATTGTTGTACGGCATTATTCAGTTGCAGAACAAGATCAAGCGAACCAACACCATTGCACGATAAACCGGATAACAAAAAATAGGGTCTGCGACGAATCGTTGCAGGGCGTACGAACGATTAGAGTTTAAGTAGTGATCAGATGACCGATGAAGTAACTCAGACCGAGTCCCCGACGCGCGCCGAGCGGCTTGCTGTGGATTTGCGATCGCATTTTGGCGATCGCTTGCAGGCCTGTCAGGTTGCGTTTGGCGAAGTTACGATCACGGTCGCGCCTGAGAACGTGCATGCCGTGTGTGAGGTGCTGATTGCAGAAGACAACTTTGGGTTTACACAGCTAACCGATATCAGTGGGCTGGATTATCTGACCTATGGACAGTCCGAATGGGACACCAATGGCAGTCAGTCCGGTTTTGGTCGCGGTGTGGCCGTGGCTGCTACGTCGGACCAACCGGGTGGCCATCCGTCCCGGTTCGCTGTGGCGTATCAATTGATATCGATGTCGACCAATCGCAGGCTTCGGATAAGAGCCTATCTCGATAGCGATGTGCCGATGGTGCAAAGCGTCGCGGATATCTATCCGTCGGCAAACTGGGCGGAGCGAGAGGCATTTGATCTGTTCGGTATTCTGTTTTCCGGACATCCTGATCTGCGCCGTATCCTTACCGACTATGGCTTCATCGGACATCCATTTCGCAAAGACTTTCCATTGACCGGTCACGTCGAAGTTCGCTATGACCCGGAAAAAGGTCGTGTTGAATATGTGCCGACTGAGATCGAGCCACGTACCCTGGTACCTCGGGTGATCCGCGCCGAGGCCGAGGCCGAACCGGTAGCGGCGAGCCCGAACTCGAACGAGGAAGCAAGCGATGCCTGAGATTCGTAACTACACAATGAACTTCGGTCCGCAGCATCCAGCGGCACACGGAGTTTTGCGTTTGGTGCTGGAAATGGATGGCGAGGTGATTCAGCGTGCCGACCCGCACATCGGATTGCTACATCGTGCCACCGAAAAACTTGCCGAATCCAAGCCTTATAATCAAAGCATTGGTTATATGGATCGTCTCGACTATGTGTCGATGATGTGTAGCGAACACGCCTACGTGATGGCAATCGAAAAACTCGCTGGCCTTGAGGTTCCGATTCGTGGTCAGTACATCCGTGTGATGTTCGATGAAATTACCCGCATCCTTAATCATCTGATGTGGATTGGTACGCACGCGCTGGATATCGGTGCGATGACGGTATTTTTGTATGCGTTTCGTGAACGTGAGGACCTGATGGATTGCTACGAGGCAGTGTCTGGCGCACGTATGCACGCGACCTATTATCGTCCCGGCGGTGTCTATCGCGATCTCCCCGATGCGATGCCAAAATATGAGGCATCGAAGTGGCGTAATGACACAACCGTGAATCGCTTGAACGAGGCTCGTCAAGGTTCCATGCTGGATTTTATCGAGGATTTCACGACGCGGTTTCCCGCCTGCGTTGATGAATACGAAACCTTGTTGACCGACAATCGCATTTGGAAACAACGCACCGTCGGAATCGCTGTGGTAACGCCTGAGCGCGCGGTGCAACTCGGCTTTACCGGTCCGATGTTGCGCGGTTCGGGTGTGGAATGGGATTTGCGTCGTAAACAACCCTACGAGTGTTATTCCGATCTGGATTTTGATATCCCGATTGGGGTCGAGGGCGACTGTTATGACCGCTATTTGGTGCGTATCGAAGAGATGCGTCAGTCCAACCGCATCGTTCGCCAGTGCATCGATTGGCTGCGGGTTAATCCGGGGCCGGTCAAGATCGATGATGGCAAGTATGTGCCGCCGTCGCGCGAAAACATGAAGGGCGACATGGAGGCTCTGATTCATCACTTCAAGTTGTTTACTGAGGGCTATTGTCTGCCTGAGGGTGAGGTCTACGTCGGCATCGAGGCGCCCAAGGGTGAATTTGGTATCCATATTGTGTCGGACGGCGCCAACAAGCCCTACCGACTGAAGATCCGCGCACCGGGGTTCACCCATCTCGCGGCGATGGATGAAATGACCCGTGGTCATATGTTGGCGGACGTGGTTGCCGTGATTGGTACGCAAGATATTGTGTTTGGAGAGGTCGACCGGTAGTTATGGCAGAACAATCGACAAGCTATACGCTGTCTGAGACGGCTCGCACAGAAATTGATCATTGGCTGGCCAAATTTCCGGCTGAGCAGAAACGTTCAGCAGTGATCGCGGCACTGACCGTGGTTCAGAGCGAAGAGGGTGGCAGTTTGACCACGCCCGCGATGGATGCGGTGGCAGCCTATCTGGATATGCCGCCCATAGCGGTTTATGAGGTTGGCACCTTTTACTCAATGTTTGATCTGCATCCCGTGGGTCGCCACAAGATATCGGTGTGCAAAAATATTTCCTGCATGTTGATGGGTGCCGATGACATTGTCGCGCATCTGCAAAACAAGCTGGCGATCAAATTGGGCGAGACGTCGTCCGATGGCCGCATCACGTTGATTCAGGAAGAAGAATGTCTGGCCGCCTGTGGTGGCGCGCCGATGATGGTGGTGGATGGCCACTACCATGAGAATTTGACCATCGAGTCGGTTGATTCGATTGTGGATGGACTGGAGTAGGACGTTATGGTCGGAATCGCGAACGAAGTCTGCATGACCACGAGTCAGTTCGATAAGCCCTGGACATTGGACAGCTACCTGAAGGTGGGTGGCTATGAGGCGCTCAAGAAAATCCTCAACGAAAAGATCTCGCCTGAAGACGTGATTGAAATGGTCAAGGCATCAAGCTTGCGTGGTCGTGGTGGCGCGGGTTTTCCGACCGGTTTGAAATGGAGCTTCATGCTGCGTGCAGCGGAAGGTCAGCGTTACATTATCTGTAATTCAGACGAGAGTGAGCCAGGTACCTTCAAGGATCGCGATATCCTCCGTTTCAACCCGCATTCGCTGGTAGAAGGCATGATCATTGCCGGCTACGCGATCGGCGCGACGATTGGTTACAACTACATGCGCGGTGAATTTCATCACGAACCGTTTGAGCGGTTTGAAGAGGCGCTGAAGGATGCTCGCGAGGCGGGTTTCTTGGGTAATGACATATTGGGTTCGGGCATCGATTTTGAGCTGCACAGCCATCTGGGTGCGGGTGCCTATATCTGCGGTGAAGAGACCGCATTGCTGGAATCCCTTGAAGGCAAGAAGGGCCAGCCCCGGTTCAAGCCGCCATTTCCAGCCAACTTTGGTCTCTATGGCCGCCCAACGACGATCAATAACACCGAATCGCTGGCCTCCGTTCCAGCGATTATTCGCAATGGTTCCGAGTGGTTTTTGAATCTCGGTCGTCCCAACAATGGTGGCACGAAGTTATTTAGCGTGTCCGGCCACGTCAACAAACCTGGGGTTTATGAAGTTCCACTCGGTATCCCGTTTCGCGATTTGATGGAACTTTGTGGTGGCATCCGCGGCGGCAACAAACTCAAGGCGGTCATACCGGGTGGTTGTTCCATGCCAGTCATGCCAGCCGAGGCGATCTGGGATTGTGATATGGATTACGACTCGCTCCAGAAAGCGGGTTCGTTCCTCGGTTCCGGTGGCGTCATCGTGATGGATGAAACCACTTGTATGGTGCGCGCGTTGCAGCGCTTGGCGCGGTTCTATCATGCGGAGTCTTGTGGCCAATGTACCCCGTGCCGCGAGGGTTGTGGCTGGATGCGACGGGTGACAACACGAATCGAGAACGGTCAAGGGCGTCCCGAGGATCTGGATTTGTTGTTACAAGCCGCTGGTCAGATTGAAGGCACGACCATCTGCGCATTTGGTGATGCTGCGGCGTGGCCAGTGCAGAGTTTTCTGAAGCACTTTCGCGAAGAGTTCGAATACCATGTTGAGCACAAACGCTGCATGGTAGGCCCTGGTGCCACGGGCAAGATTGAGGCCGTTGCATGAGCGATTCCAGCACACCCGAAATGGTCACTATCGAAGTTGACGGTCAGGAGCTGCAGGGACCAGCCGGCGCGATGTTGATCGAACTGACCGACAAGGCGTGTATTGATATCCCGCGTTTCTGTTATCACGATAAGTTGACCATCGCCGCGAACTGCCGCATGTGTTTGGTTGAAGTCGAGAAGGTACCCAAGCCGTTGCCTGCTTGCGCGACACCCATCATGGAAGGCATGAAGGTCTTCACCAAGTCCGATAAGGCGCGCATGGCGCAAAAGGGCACGATGGAATTTTTATTGGTCAATCATCCTCTGGATTGTCCTATCTGTGATCAGGGTGGTGAGTGCGAACTACAAGACCTAGCGCTGGGTTATGGCCGCGATATATCCCGCTTCTCCGAGAACAAACGCGTGGTCGCAGACAAGGATATTGGTCCGCTGGTCGCCACCGACATGACTCGCTGCATCCACTGTACCCGCTGCGTACGGTTCAGCGAAGAGATAGCCGGTATTCGCGAACTCGGTGCGACAGGACGTGGTGAGAATACCGAGATTGGTATCTACATCGAAGGTTCCATGCAGTCGGAGTTGTCCGGCAACATTATCGACCTGTGTCCAGTGGGCGCGCTGACATCGAAACCGTTTCGTTTTACCGCACGTGCATGGGAGTTAGTGCAACAACCCTCGATTGCACCACATGATTCCGTGGGCTCCAATATACTCGTCCACGCGCGCGGCAGTCAGATAATGCGCGTTGTGCCTGATCGCAATGAGTCCATCAACGAGGTATGGATTTCTGATCGAGACCGGTTTAGTTACGAAGGGATTGGTTCTGACGATCGCCTCACTACGCCTCGAATCAAAACCAACGGTGTTTGGCACGATGTTGAATGGCAGGTCGCACTTCAGGCGGTTGCTGACGGCCTCAGAACAACCTCTGCGGATCAATTGGCCGCAATAACGTCACCCACTTCAACTCTGGAAGAGTTGTATTTGGCACAGAAGTTGATGCGTGCGCTTGGTTCATCGAATATTGATCATCGCCTGCGGCTTGGGGATGTCCGGGATCAGGATTCAGCTCCGGCGTTTCCGGGGCTTGGCTGTTCCATCGCCGATCTTGAATCGCTTGATGCCGCCTTGGTGATTGGTTCGAATATTCGCAAGGATCAACCGATACTGGCACATCGCCTGCGTAAGGCCTCCAACGCCGGTGCTGAGTTACATTTTATTAATCCCGTTGACTTCGATTTTGTGTTTTCAGTGGCGAACCGCTTGATCATTGGTCCGGCTGGAATGGTTGGCGCGACGGCGGCAGTTGCGGCGGCGCTTTTGGAAGCGAACGGCAAGAGTGTACCAGCTGATATTCGAAATCTGTGTACGGCATCTGAGGTTGATCAAGGTGCGAAAGCCATTGCAGGCTCGTTGCAGCAGGCTCCTCGATCCATGGTTTTTCTGGGTGCGATCGCAGAATCTCACCCTGACTACTCGGTGCTTCGTAGTTTGGCCTGCACGATTGCATCGGAATGTGGCGGGCAGTGCGGGTATTTACCGCAGTCCGCAAACAGCGTTGGCGCATGCCTTGCGGGTGCACAGCCGCATCGTGGTGTTGGCGCGTCCACGGTCTCCGACTCAGGTCGCGGTCTCGCGGCGTTGGTTGAGGGCGGAATGAGTGGTTGTGTTCTGCTTGGCGTCGAGCCAGAGGCCGATTGCGATGACCCTGCGCATGTGATTGCAGCGCTGGAGGATTGTGGCTTTGTGGTGTCGATGCATGCGTTTACGACCGAGACACTCGAACAAGTCGCCGATGTGATGTTGCCGATTGCGGCATTCGGTGAGACATCCGGTACCTTCGTTAACGCTGAAGGCACCTGGCAGAGTTTTTCTGGTGTGGTACCCCCTCGAGGCGATGCGCGACCCGCCTGGAAGGTATTGCGAGTGCTGGGTAACGTGCTCGATGTTGAAGGCTTTGAGTATGAGAGTTCGGAACAAGTTCGTGATGAATTGCATCGGGCCTGCGAAGGTGTCGGTACCGATACCAGCCAACACGGTAACTGCTATACCACGGCGTTGGACGTGGGACTGATGCGCGTAGCGGATGTTCCGATCTATTCGACGGATGCATTGGTACGACGTTCACCTGCGTTACAGAAAACCGGCGATGCCGCATCCTTTCTTGCCAGAATCAGTCATGCGCAAGCGGCTCAACTTGGACTCTCTGATGGCGAAAGTGTGTCGGTGGTGCAGGGTGACGCGCGACAAGTCTGCACCGTGGTGACCGACACCCGCGTTCCCGAATCGACCGTATGGTTGTCCTGCGGGACGGCCAAGGCCGCGATGCTGGGTGCCTCGATTGGCCCGGTGAGTCTGGAGAAAGGCTCGGGCGAGGGCATGCTCTAATGCTGGAAATGTTTCAAACCGTTTGGGCGATCGTGCCCATGTCACTGCAGACGCTGATCGTCATTTTGTTGAAGATCGTGGCGATAGTGGCACCGTTAATGTTGTGTGTGGCCTATCTAACCTTTGCGGAACGCAAGATTATCGGGCATATGCAGGTTCGAATGGGGCCAACCCGCGTGGGCCCACGCGGTTGGTTACAGCCCATTGCCGATGCATTAAAGCTGTTAATGAAAGAGATCGTGATTCCGTCGGGATCAAGCAAGGGCTTGTTCCTGATTGCGCCGATGCTGTCATTGGCGCCCGCCCTGGCTGCCTGGGCCGCGATCCCTTTTCAGGACGGTCTCGTGCTGGCGGATATCAATGCCGGCCTGCTGTATATTCTCGCGTTGACCTCGGTTGGGGTTTATGGCGTGATTATCGCCGGTTGGGCATCTAACTCGAAATATGCCTTTCTCGGTGCGATGCGTTCGGCGGCGCAGATTGTCAGCTATGAAATCGCAATGGGATTTGCGTTGGTCGGCGTGTTGATCGCTGCTGGCAGCCTGAATCTGGGTGATATTGTTCGGGCGCAAGAGGGCAGTCTGGTGCACTGGTTCTGGTTGCCGCTATTCCCGTTGTTCATTATCTATTTTATTGCCGGTTTGGCTGAGACCAATCGTGCCCCCTTCGATGTGGCCGAGGGCGAGTCTGAAATCGTTGCGGGTTTTCATGTGGAATACTCAGGCATGGCATTCGCGATTTTCTTTCTCGCGGAATACGCCAACATGATTCTGATTGCAGCACTGGCCGCGATCATGTTTCTCGGTGGTTGGCTGTCTCCGTTTCAGGGTATTCCTGTACTCGAAGGCGCGTTTGAATGGGTGCCGCCGATCGTCTGGTTCCTCGCCAAGACCTCGCTGTTTCTGTTTTGCTTTTTGTGGTTTCGAGCGACTTTCCCACGTTATCGATATGACCAGATTATGCGCCTGGGCTGGAAGGTCTTTATTCCGATTACGATCGCATGGTTGATGCTGGTCGGTCTTGCCGTGGTGTTGGAGCTTCCCTGGTGGTTTGACTAGTCATGATGAATGCAATTAAAAACTACATAAAGAGCCTGTTTCTCCTTGAACTGCTACGAGGGCTGCGCCTGACCCTGAGTCGGTTGTTTCGGCGACCCTTTACGATCCAGTACCCGGACGAACGAGCCCCTCAGTCCGGCCGTTTCCGTGGGTTGCATGCGTTACGTCGCTATCCCAATGGCGAAGAGCGTTGCATCGCCTGCAAGCTATGTGAGGCGGTTTGTCCTGCACTTGCGATTACCATCGAGTCCGAGCCTCGCGAAGATGGTTCACGACGTACGACCAAATACGAGATTGATTTGTTTAAGTGTATTTACTGTGGATTCTGTGAAGAATCCTGTCCGGTTGACTCGATTGTCGAGACGCGAATCTTTGAGTATCACTTCGAAGAGCGCGGTAAGCATGTGATGACCAAGGAAATGCTGCTTGAAGTCGGCGACAAGTATGAGGCGGAGTTGGCAGCCGACCGCGCGACCGAATCGGCCTACCGGTAGCGGAGAGACGAATGACCTTTGAGCTATTTATATTTTATGTTTTTGCCACCGTTACGGTGGCTTCTGCCGTGGTAGTGATTTCATCACGCAATCCAGTTTATTCAGCGCTGGCGTTGGTGCTCACGTTTTTTAGTTGCTCCGGCATCTGGATGTTGGCCGAGGCCGAGTTCCTCGCGATTGTTTTGGTGCTGGTCTATGTTGGTGCGGTGATGGTGTTGTTCCTGTTTGTGGTGATGATGCTGGATATCAATATTGCGGTACTGTCACAGGGCTTTATGAGTTATCTCCCGGTTGGTGTCGGCGTTGCGCTGGCGGTGGTCGCAGAGATGGCGTTGTTGGTCGGGAGCAAATATTTTGGTGCCGATATCATTCCACCGCCCGAACGTCATGTGGCGGAATACAACAACACCGCTGAATTGGGCAATGTCCTGTACACGGTGCATATGTACGCGTTTGAGATCGCGTCGGTGATTTTGCTGGTTGCCATCATTGCGGCGATCGTACTGACCTTGCGCAAACGCCCGTTGACCCGCTATCAGTCGCCGGAGAAGCAGGTTGCCGTTCGCCGTGAAGATCGTATCCGCGTGATTAACATGAAGGCCGAGACCGAGGAATAGATAGATGATTGCGCTTTCTGACTATCTGATTCTTGGTGCGGTGCTGTTTGCACTCAGTGTGGCGGGGATATTCCTGAACCGAAAAAATGTCATCATTTTGATGATGGCGATTGAATTGATGTTGCTTGCGGTGAATATTAATTTCATCGCCTTTTCGCATTTCCTGGGCGATCTTAATGGCCAGGTGTTTGTGTTTTTCATTCTTACCGTCGCTGCAGCAGAGGCCGCCATAGGACTCGCCATTTTGGTGGTGTTGTTCCGCGCCCGACGCACCATCAACGTAGCCGAACTGGATACACTCAAAGGGTAGACGAACAGGTATGGAATCGGTTTATTTAGCATTAGTTTTGGCGCCACTGGTTGGTGCGATTGCCGCGGGTTTGTTTGGCAAGTTGATTGGCCGTACCGGGTCTCATTGGGTCACCATCCTGGGTGTTGGCGCCTCGTTTGCGTTATCGCTGGTCGTGTTCAAGCACATCGTGCTGGATGGTGCCGAGGTCTACAATGCGACGGTCTATACCTGGATGGTCAGCGAAGGCATCCGCTTCGAGGTCGGGTTCCTGGTCGATTCGCTCACCGCATTGATGATCTGCGTGGTCACCTTTGTGTCGCTGATGGTGCACATCTACACCATTGGGTACATGCATGAAGACCCCGGCTATCAGCGTTTCTTTAGCTACATCGCACTGTTTACCTTCGCGATGTTGATGTTGGTCATGTCCAACAACTTTCTGCAGCTGTTTTTTGGCTGGGAAGCGGTGGGTCTGGTGTCGTACTTGCTCATTGGTTTCTGGTACGAAAGAGACACCGCTATTTTTGCCAATATGAAGGCCTTTTTAGTCAATCGTATTGGCGACTTTGGTTTCCTTCTCGGTATTGGCTTGATTCTGGCGAATTTTGGATCACTTGATTATCACGAGGTATTTGCACAGGCGCCGACGATGGTGACTGAATCGATTGAGATCTTGCCCGGTAGCGCGTGGTCGCTGATGACAGTCATCTGCATCTTGTTGTTCATCGGTGCGATGGGCAAGTCTGCGCAGGTCCCACTACACGTCTGGCTACCCGATTCAATGGAAGGTCCAACGCCCATTTCGGCATTGATTCATGCCGCGACCATGGTCACGGCTGGCATCTTTATGGTTGCCCGTATGTCGCCGTTGTTCGAGACCTCCGAGACGGCGCTGAGCGTGGTTCTGGTGATTGGCGCGCTGACCTCGTTCCTGATGGGTCTGGTGGGTATTGTTCAAAATGACATCAAACGGGTGGTGGCCTATTCGACGCTGTCTCAGTTGGGTTATATGACCGTGGCGCTGGGTGCGTCGGCGTACGCCGCCGGTATTTTTCATCTGATGACCCATGCGTTCTTTAAAGCCTTGTTATTCCTTGCTGCGGGTTCCGTGATTATCGGTATGCACCACGATCAGGACATTCGCAATATGGGTGGGCTGAAGAAATACATGCCTATTACCTATTGGACGAGTCTGATTGGAACCTTGGCACTGATTGGTTTTCCCGGGTTTTCAGGTTTCTTCTCCAAGGATGCCATTATCGAGGCCACGCATGCCTCCAGCATTCCGGGATCGTCGTTTGCCTATGTGCTGGTGTTGGCCGGCGTATTCGTCACCGCCTTGTATTCGTTCCGCATGTTCTTTCTGGTGTTTCATGGCAAGGAGCGCATGGACGACCACACGCGTGAACATTTGCACGAATCATCGGGCGTTGTAGTCTGGCCACTTATTCTATTAGCGATCCCGTCGCTTGGCATCGGCTATCTTACGATCGGTGATGTGCTCTTTGGCGACTACTTTGACGGCGTGATTCACGTTGCGGCTAATCACGACGTGCTAGGCCATTTAGCGGGCGACTGGCACGGCGCGACCGCGATGATTACCCATGGGATAATGGCTCCACCGTTCTGGCTAGCGATGGGTGGCTTGGCAACGGCGGCTTATTTGTACCTGATGCGCCCAGAGTTGCCGGGCAAGATCAAGGATCGTCTACAGATATTTGTCACCATTCTGGAAAATAAATACGGTTTTGATGACTTTAACCAAAAGTATATCGCTGGCGGTTGTCGGGGTATTGGCAACCTGTTGTGGAAGGTTGGCGATGAGAAACTGATTGATGGATTGATGGTGAATGGCTCGGCGCGAACCGTCGGCTGGGTGTCATCCATCGTACGCCAAGTGCAGACGGGAATGATGTATCACTACGCGTTTGCAATGATTTTAGGTTTGCTGGGTCTGCTGACCTGGTTCGTGATTCGATAAGGATAAACAATGTTTTCTGACTGGCCATTGCTCAGTCTCGTCGTCTGGACGCCGATTATTGGTGCGATGCTGGTGCTTGCCGCCGGGCGTCCGGGTGGTGATGCGCCCAAACACATAGCGCTTGCGACATCGATTGTGACTTTCATTTTGAGCATTCCACTGTGGAGTGGCTTTGACGTGGCCACGTCGCAGATGCAGTTTGTTGAGCAAGTCCCCTGGATTGAATCTTTCGGTATCCAGTACTACATGGGTATCGACGGAATCTCGATGCCGTTGATCCTGCTGACGACCTTTACCACTGTGTTGGTGGTACTCGCTGGTTGGGAGGTCATCAAGGATCGCCCGGCCCAGTACATGGCCGCATTCCTGCTGATGGAAGGGTTGATGGTGGGCGTGTTTTCCGCGCTCGATTCGATTCTGTTCTACGTGTTCTGGGAAGGCATGTTGATTCCGATGTTCCTGATCATCGGCGTTTGGGGTGGACCTAACCGGGTATACGCGACATTCAAGTTCTTTCTCTACACATTCCTGGGATCGGTGTTGATGCTGGTCGCGCTGATTTATATGGGCTTCAAGGCCGATACCTTTAACATCCTGGCCTTTCACGGGCTCGGGCTGGGGATGACAGAGCAGGTGCTGATATTTCTCGCGTTCCTGTTGGCGTTTGCGGTCAAGGTGCCGATGTGGCCCGTGCATACTTGGTTGCCAGACGCCCACGTAGAGGCCCCGACCGGAGGTTCAGTGGTGCTGGCGGCGATCATGCTGAAGATGGGCGGATATGGATTCTTGCGCTTTTCATTACCGATCACACCGGATGCCAGTAATCACCTCGACTGGTTGATTATTTCCATGTCGTTGATCGCCATTGTCTACATCGGCTTCGTCGCACTGGTTCAGGGTGATATGAAGAAGCTGATTGCGTATTCCTCGATTGCCCACATGGGTTTCGTCACGCTGGGCTTCTTCTTGCCGTTCGCCATTGCCGAGTCCACGGGCAGCATCAGCAATGCGGCCATGGGTATGCAGGGTGGCATGGTGCAGATGATTTCCCATGGCTTTATATCCGGCGCGATGTTCCTCTGCGTTGGTGTGATGTACGACCGCATGCACAGTCGGCAGATTGCGGACTACGGTGGGGTGGTCAATACCATGCCAGTGTTTGCGGCGTTTATGGTGCTGTTCGCGATGTCGAATGCGGGTCTTCCCGGTACCTCTGGGTTTGTTGGTGAGTTCATGGTGATTCTGGCCAGCATCAAGGCGAACTTCTGGTATGCATTTCTCGCAGCGACGACATTAATCATCGGCGCGGCGTATACACTTTGGATGATCAAGCGCGTCATTTTCGGCAAGATAGCGAACGATAATGTTGCTGCGCTGACCGATATTAACTCTCGCGAGAAGCTGATTCTCTCAATCTTGGCGATTGCCGTATTGACTCTCGGTCTGTGGCCTGCGCCATTGATTGATGTGATGCGGGTAACCATTGATAACCTGTTGCAGCATATTGCTGTATCGAAACTGTAGGTGACCGACGTGGCATATGTATTTTCACCTTCCGATCTTGTTCAGGTCGCGCCTGAGATTTTCATTTTGTCCATGGCGTGTGTGATTCTCATCGTCGATTTATTTCTCGATGACCGTCGCCGTTACGTTACGCACCTGTTGTGTCAGGTGACGCTGTTGGGCGCCGCCGTGCTTACCTATATGCTGGGGTTTGGCGAGACCACAATGGCCTTTTCAGGCGCCTACATTCATGATGCGTTCGGTGACGTGCTCAAGATCGCGATGTACGTTGTTACTGCCGCGGTGTTTTTGTACTCTCGCGATTACCTCAAAGATAGAAACCTGCTCAAGGGCGAGTATTTTGTGCTCGGGCTGTTTGGGCTGCTTGGCATGATGATTATGGTATCGGCAGCGAATCTGTTGGTGATCTATCTGGGTATTGAATTGCTGGCCTTGAGTTTATATGCCTTGGTTGCGTTTGATCGCGACAACAAGACGGCTGCAGAAGCGGCGATGAAGTACTTCGTGCTTGGCGCGATCGCATCCGGCATGTTGCTGTATGGCATGTCCATGATTTATGGCACAACCGGAACCTTGTCGAGTACGGAAATCGCCGCGCGTCTGGTAGATCTGGGGTCGGATGACTTGGTGCCGATTTTTGGTCTGGTGTTCATCATGGTTGGCATCGGATTCAAGCTGGGGGTGGTACCGTTTCACATGTGGGTGCCGGATATTTATCAAGGCGCGCCGACCTCCGTTACCCTGTACATCGGCAGCATTCCAAAAATCGCCGGTTTCGCACTGGTCATGCGTCTGCTAGTCGATACGCTACCCGGATTGGTGGTGGATTGGCAGGCAATGTTGATTATTCTCGCCGTGTTGTCGATGGCAATTGGCAATATCGTCGCGATCGCCCAAACCAACATCAAACGAATGCTGGCTTATTCGACCATTTCCCATATGGGGTTTTTGTTGTTGGGCGTTCTGTCCGGCACCACCGAGGGTTATTCCAGCGCGATGTTTTATACGCTGGTGTATTCAATGATGGCACTTGGTTCATTTGGTATTTTGCTGTTGATGAGCCGCAGCGGATTCGATGCCGAGATGCTGGATGACATGAAGGGACTGAACCGACGCAGCCCATGGTTTGCCGGCATGATGCTGATCATGATGTTTTCGATGGCCGGCGTGCCGCCGATGGCGGGTTTCTATGCCAAGCTTTCGGTGCTTGCTGCGGTAGTCGATATCGGCCTGGTTTGGCTCGCGATCGTCGCGGTTCTGTTTTCCGTTATCGGTGCGTTCTACTATCTCCGCGTGATCAAGCTCATGTACTTCGATGAACCGGTGGATGATTCACCGCTCGGTGGTTCGGCCGATGTGCGTTTCGTGTTGTCACTGAATGGCCTAGCCGTTCTTGGCTTGGGTATTTTCCCTGCGGGTTTGATGGGTCTCTGTCTTCAAGTGCTCAGTTAGTTTCAGTTTGTGTTAACAGCAATCCGGCATTTCGGCTTTCTTTCTCGTCATCTCCATGAAGGGCGAGATCCAGCGGTCGAGACTGACGACTCCGTTCTCTGGGTTTCGGCTTTCGCCGCAACGATGGGAAACGCCATATTTTGTGTTAGGATTTTTTGATGTCTCAAGGTACCGCTCTCATAATATTTTTGATCCTGACTCTGCTCGCGGCGAATCTGCCGTGGATGTCTGAGCGCCGATTTTTTGTATTCCCCGCCGGTGACGGGGGCAAGGGGCCGCTGCCGAGATTGGTGGAGTTGGCGCTGATGTACGGAGCCATTGCCGCCATCGGGTTCGGGTTGGAACAAAAGGTCACTGGATCGGTCCACGCCCAGGACTGGGAATTCTATGCGGTGACGGCCTGTCTGTTCATTGTTTTTGCGATGCCCGGCTTTATTTATCGCCATATTTGGCCATCCTGATAAGTTTTGCATATCTCGTGAGCATTTAGCTCGGTTTTGTTGAATCTACCCCCAAGAATCCTGTACACTCCCGGCTGTTGCTGCGGGGTGGAGCAGTCTGGCAGCTCGTCGGGCTCATAACCCGAAGGTCACAGGTTCAAATCCTGTCCCCGCTACCACTTTAATGCTGATTACCCTATGCTCCAGTAATCAGCAGCCCGTAATGCCGTCGCGTTGGTCGGCATTACCAACTGGCTAGTTTTTGAGGCCAGTTGTATAGTCCTGCTATTTTGCAGGAGATGTTTGATTATGGGCCTTTGGCCCTTTTTTTATTGGTGCGTATGAGAGGTGGGCCTGAACATCTGAATCGGCTGATTGAGCCGGTTGCCAAGGGGCTGGGTTACGAGTACCTCGGTTGTGAACTGATCGGTAATGCGGCTCAGCCGCTGCTGCGTATTTATATAGATGTGGCGGCGGGTGTAACGGTCGACGATTGCTCAAAGGTTAGCCGCCAATTGAGCAGCGTGTTTGATGTGGAGGATCCGATTCCAGGCGATTATACGCTGGAAGTGTCTTCCCCGGGTTTGGATCGCCCGCTGTTTCAGCGCGATGACTTTGTTCGTTTTTGTGGGCATGAAGTGAAACTGCGGACCCGACAGAAGGTGGATGGGCGCAAGAATTTTCGTGGTGTGTTGCATGAGGTTAAAGACGACACGATCACAATTGAGGTAGACGATAACGAGTTCGTGCTGTCGTTGGAAAATATCGACAAGGCAAATTTAATCCCGGACTTAGGATAGGGCAAGAGCGCTGGATAAAGAAATACTATGGATAACGACATACTAATGGTGATTGACGCGGTCTCGAACGAGAAGGGCGTCAGTAAAGAAGTAATCTTCGATGCGATGGAGTTAGCATTGGCCTCCGCGACGCGCAAAAAGCATGGTGGTGACATCGACGTTCGCGTATCGATTGACCGAGTCAGCGGTGATTACGACACATTCCGTCGCTGGGAAATCGTCGACGAATCCTTGGCTAATTCCGTTGGTTCTAGCGAGGTTCCCGATGAGCCTGTGTATCGCCCACAGGCGCAGATGGTTTTGCAGGCTGCGCAAGAAGACTATCCCGACATTGTACTCGGAGATTTTATTGAAGAGCCGATTGAATCTGTTGAGTTTGGACGAATTGCCGCTCAGACCGCCAAGCAGGTTATTGTGCAAAAGGTGCGTGAGGCTGAACGTCTACAGATTGTGGAAGCGTACCAAGATCGCATCGGCGAGTTAGTGACGGGCGTCGTAAAGCGTGTTGATCGCGGCAATATTATTCTCGATCTGGGGAGTAATACAGAGGCATTCATCGGCAAGGAACATATGATTCAACATGAATCGGTGCGCCCCGGCGATCGTATTCGCGGCTATCTGTACGAAGTACGGTCAGAAATGCGCGGCCCACAACTATTTGTTAGTCGCACCATGCCCGAGTTGTTGATTGAGTTGTTTACGCTCGAGGTACCTGAGGTCTCTGAAGGCCTGATTGATATTCTCGCGGGTGCGCGTGATCCGGGTGCGCGAGCAAAGATCGCGGTGCGCTCTAACGACAGTCGTATTGATCCCGTTGGTGCTTGTGTTGGCATGCGAGGTTCGCGTGTCCAAGCCGTGTCCAATGAACTCGCTGGTGAGCGCGTCGACATTATCTTATGGGACGACAATATCGCCCAGTTTGTTATCAACGCAATGTCTCCAGCTGAGGTGAGTTCGATCGTCGTCGACGAGGAAGCGAACTCGATGGATTTGGCCGTTAGTGAGGACAACCTCTCGCAGGCGATCGGTCGCGGTGGTCAGAACGTTCGTCTCGCCAGCCAGTTAACCGGTTGGGATCTCAATGTGATGAGTGAAGCCGATGCCGATGAGAAACACGAAGCGGAAGCGTCCAAGCTTGTCACCCAATTTATGACCGACCTTGATGTCGATGAAACCGTGGCACAGATTTTGGCTGCCGAAGGATTTTCGTCGATTGAAGAGGTTGCCTTTGTCGCAACTGATGAAATGGTACAAATCGACGAGTTCGATGAGTCCATCGTTAGCGAATTGCAGGGTCGAGCCAATGATGTCTTGCTAACCAGAGCAATCGTTAGCGAGGAAAAATTGAGTAATGCTGAGCCGGCGCAGGATTTGCTTGATCTTGACGGCATGGATCAGTCGCTCGCTTTCGAGTTGGCTAGTCGCGGTATCGTGACACAGGAAGATCTCGCCGATCAGGCGGTTGATGATTTGTTGGAAATTGACGGTCTGGATCAAGAGCGAGCAGGGGCACTCATCATGGCAGCAAGAGCGCCGTGGTTTGAGGAAGAGCAGCAGAGTTAAGGGTAGCGGAGTCGGAATCGATGAGTAGCGTAACCGTCAGACAGTTTGCAGACGTTGTTGGAGTCCCGGTAGAGCGGCTATTGACCCAGTTGGGCGATGCCGGCCTAAGTGTGGATGGCCCGGACGACGAGATCAGTGAATCTCAGAAAATGCAGTTGTTACACCATCTGCGGTCCAGCCATGGCCATGCAGAGGGTATTCAGGCGCCCAAGTCATCCACTAGTCAGGTGACGCTGAAACGGCGGTCGACAAGCCAGTTGCGTCAGGGTGCAACCTCCGGGCGTGCTCCGCGCGGAGCGACGTCACGTCCCAGTGGCGCGGCCAAGTCGGTCAGCGTCGAGGTACGACGTAAACGGACGATCACCAAACCGGGTGCCAAGACCGAAGCGCCGGTAGGCGACAATTCAGACGCGGTTGAAGCCGCTCGGTTGGCACGCGAGGATCAGCAGAAGGCACAAGAACAGTTGGCATCTGAAACTCAGGCTCGCCGTGATCTTGCAGAAAAGAAGCGCGGTGATGAGGAGGAACGTCAACAAGCGGTAGCCGACGCCAAGGTCAAGGCCGACGCCGATCTCAAGAGTAAGGAAGACGAGAAAGCCCGACACGAAGCCAAGGCTGCGCGTGAAGCGGCAAACAAACCAACGGATGTGCCACCGAGCAAGGCGGATACTCGAACAGATCGCGATCGCAACAAGAAAACCCGCTATGGCCGTGAAGAACTCCACGTCGCAGCAGGCAAAGGCCGACGCAAGAAAAAGAAGGGCCGGCGTGCGCCAGTTGTTGCAGCGGGTGACGGCAAGCATGCCTTTGAGATGCCGACTGAATTTGTCGCGCGTGAGATCAAGATTCCCGAGACCATATCCGTCGCTGATTTGGCGCAGGCCATGTCTGTGAAAGGCGTCGAGGTGGTCAAGACCATGATGGGTATGGGTTCCATGGTCACGATCAATCAAGTTATTGATCAGGAAACCGCTGCCATCGTGGTCGAAGAAATGGGGCATCAAGGGGTCATGATCACCGACGAGGATCTGGAGGCTGATCTGGGTCTGGGTGACGTTGAAGAGGGTGAGTCATTAACGCGTCCTCCGGTTGTTACGATTATGGGCCATGTCGATCACGGCAAGACTTCTTTGCTGGACTATATTCGCAAGGCCAAAGTGGCTGCGGGTGAGTCGGGCGGGATTACCCAGCATATCGGCGCCTATCATGTAGAAACCGGTAGAGGCATGATTACGTTTATCGACACGCCGGGGCATGCCGCGTTTACCGCTATGCGTGCGCGTGGTGCCAAGATTACTGACATCGTGATCCTGGTTGTCGCGGCTGATGATGGCGTGATGCCGCAGACGATTGAGGCGATACAACATTGCAAGGCCGGTGGTGTTCCGATGATTGTCGCGGTGAACAAGATTGATCGTGTTGAGGCAGAGCCCGACCGCGTTCGCCAGGAGTTATCGCAGCACGAAGTTATGTCTGAAGAGTGGGGTGGTGACACACAGTTCGTGCACGTATCGGCGATGGATGGTACCGGTATCGACGCACTGCTCGACGCGATTTTGTTGCAAGCTGAGATTCTTGAGTTGGGCGCGATTCAGGATTGTCCAGCATCCGGTGTGGTGATTGAGTCCAGTCTTGACCGTGGCCGCGGCCCGGTTGCGACGATTCTGATTCGTCAGGGTACGATGAACATTGGTGACATTATTATCAGTGGCAACGAGTCGGGTCGAGTTCGAGCGATGTTTGATGAGGCGGGTAACTCTGTTGAAAAGGCGCTGCCGTCGTTTCCTGTCGTGGCGTTGGGCTTATCCGGAGTACCCGGTGCGGGCGAAGAGGTTTATGTGGTTGAGGATGAGCGTAAGGCTCGTGAAATCACTACTCGCCGACATGATAAACAGCGTGATCTTCGATTGGCCAGTCAAAAGGCGACCAAGCTGGAAGACATGTTTAGCCAGATGCAGGAAGGTGAGATATCAACGCTCAATCTGTTGATCAAGGCCGACGTGCAGGGCAGTGTCGAGGCGTTGAAGGATTCCTTGCTGAAGCTGGCTTCGGAAGATATCAAAATTAATGTGGTTGCCGCGGGTGTTGGTGGGATCAGTGAGTCCGACGCCAATCTGGCCGCCGCTTCTGAGGCCGTAATCATCGGTTTTAATGTTCGCGCCGACGCTGCAGCGCGTGGCATCATCGACGAGATGGGGTTAGACCTGCATTACCACAGCGTTATTTACAACGTGATCGATTCGGTTAAAAAGTCCATTGGCGGTCTGTTAGGGCCGGTCATCAAAGAGGTTATTGTCGGCGTCGCGGAAGTTCGCGACGTGTTCACGTCTCCACGCTTTGGGCTTATCGCCGGTTGTATGGTTTCGGAAGGTACCGTCAAACGCAACAATCCGATTCGTGTTCTGCGCGACAATGTGGTGATTTATGAAGGCGAACTGGAGTCACTGCGACGTTTCAAGGACGACGTTTCCGATGTTAAGTCGGGTACAGAATGTGGCATCGGTGTGAAGAACTACACGGATGTTCACGCGGGCGACCAAATCGAAGTCTTTGAGCGAATCGAGGTTGAACGCGTCATTGAGTAGTCAGTCTGCTACTTAAGTACTCAGTTTTATTTTATGGCTAGAGAGTTTTTTCGAACAGATCGGCTTAGTGCGCAGATTCAGCGTGAGTTGGCGCAGATGATTCGCGACGAGATGCGCGATCCCCGCGTGGTTGGGGTCACCGTTGCAGAGGTTCGAGTTGCTCGTGACTTGGGTCACGCAAGGGTGTTTGTTAGTACGTTCAGTCAGGAACTGGATTTGGGTGATGCGGTTCGAGTGCTGGATCATGCAGCACCTCGATTGCGCGGCATACTGGGTCGTCGATTGCATATTCGCGCCGTTCCCAAGCTTGAGTTTATTGCAGATCGGGTAGCCGAACATGGCTCAAGAATCTCGGCGCTGATCAATGATGCGATTGATGCCGATCAACAAGGGACCAGTGAGACCGGGGAGATTGAACCACATGGGTAGACGTCGTCAGAAAGGGCGGGATATTCAGGGCGTGTTGTTGCTGGATAAACCAGTCGGTATTACCTCTAATGGCGCGTTGCAAATCGTCAAGCGACTCTTTAACGCGCGTAAGGCGGGTCATACCGGTAGTCTGGATCCTTTGGCCAGTGGGCTGTTACCGATCTGCTTTGGTCAGGCCACCAAGGTCTCCAGCTATTTGCTCGATGCCGATAAGCGATATCACGTTCGCGGCAAATTGGGGTTTAATACCACGACCGGCGACTCCGAGGGTGACGTGACCGAGGAACGTCCGGTGGGTGATTATGGTCCCGTTCAGATCGAGACCGCGCTCGAGCCTTTACGAGGCAATATTCTGCAGATTCCACCGATGTATTCGGCGCTTAAGCACAAAGGTAAGCGGCTCTATGAATTGGCTCGCGAGGGGATTGAAGTTGAGCGCGAACCTCGTCCCATCAGCATTCACGAGCTACGGCTGGTTTCCTGTGAAAACGGCGAAATTGAGCTGATTGTGCGCTGCACGAAGGGCACTTACGTGCGTACCCTGGTTGAGGATATTGGCAATGCGCTGGGCTGTGGTGCCCACGTAATCTGGCTGCGACGCACGGGCGTTGGCGCCTACTCCGCAGATGACAGCCTGACTATCCCCGATCTGGAGGCCCTCGCAGAGCCGGGGCATTCGGTGCTGGACGAGCAATTATTGCCGATCGAAACCGCGCTGGATCATTGGCCACCGGTACGCTTGTCCGACGATGCGGCCTTTTATATTAAGCAGGGGCAGCCAGTCGTGGTGCCGCATGCGCCAACCCGCGGCTGGGTGCGGTTATACACCAAAAGTGAACATTTCATGGGGATTGGCCAGATTCAGGACGACGGCAAGGTTGCACCAAAACGTATGTTGTCGGCGTAGGGTAATTCAAGGTAAAATGGTTCGGTTACAGGTACTTAAAGTTAATTCAGGAGCCTTATAATGCCATTAAGTGCAGAGCAAAAAGGCGAAATCGTCAAGGACTATCAACAGTCCGAGGGGGACACGGGTTCCCCAGAAGTCCAGGTTGCGTTGCTGACCGCGCGTATTCTCGACCTTCAGGATCATTTCGCGGAACACAAGAAAGATCACCATTCACGTCAAGGGCTGTTACGCATGGTTAACGAGCGTCGCTCAATGCTTGCGTATCTCAAAGGAAAGGATGGCGATCGTTATCGCTCCTTAATCTCTCGTCTAGGCTTGCGCCGTTAAGTCGTACCACTCAGCAATCAGGAATCTATTGTGACCGTTATCAGAAAAGAATTTATGTTCGGCGACCAGAAGGTCGTATTGAATACGGGTGAGATCGCCCGTCAGGCTGATGGAACCGTCATCGTCGAAATGGGTGACACCCATGTCATGGTAAACGCTGTGGGTAACAAGACAGCGATGCCCGGTCGGGATTTCTTCCCGCTGACGATCGACTATCAGGAACGCACCTACGCCGCCGGTAAAATACCGGGCGGTTTTTTTCGTCGTGAAGGACGCCCCAGTGAGAAAGAAACACTGACCGCGCGTTTGATCGATCGTCCGATGCGTCCATTGTTTCCAAAGGGCTTCGTTAACGAAGTTCAGGTTGTTGCCACCGTGTTGTCACTTGATCCGGAGATTGATCCAGATCTCGTAGCGATGATCGGCACGTCTGCAGCCTTGTCGATTACTGGCATGCCTTTTGCGGGACCAGTGGGCGCGGCACGCGTTGGTTATCAAGATGGTGAGTTCATTCTGAATCCAACCATGAGTCAGCTTCAGGATTCTCAGCTCGACCTGATGGTTGCCGGCACCAAAGACGCGGTACTGATGGTTGAGTCCCAGGTTAAGGGGCTCAGCGAAGAAGTCATGCTGGACGCTGTGATGTTTGGTCATGAGGCTTCTAAAGCGGTGGTTACTGCGATTGAAGAACTTGCCGCAGAAGTCAATCCTGAAAAGTGGGATTGGTCAGCAGAGGCAGCCGACGAAGGCTTGGCAAATAGCGTTGCTGAAGGCTTTGGTGGCGATATTGCGGCCGCTTATCAGATTGTCGACAAGCTGGAGCGTCAGGACCAGATCTCTGTCGTGAAGAAAGCGGCTGTTGCAGCGCTTGCCGGCGAAGACAGTGATTACTCTGATGATGATGTTAAGGGCGCGGTGGGATCACTGGTTAAGAAAACCGTTCGTGGTCGCATCCTCGAAGGCGAGGCTCGCATCGATGGGCGTGATACCCGTACCGTTCGTCCTATTACGGTTCGATTGGGCGTGATGCCACGTACCCATGGTTCTGCGCTGTTTACGCGTGGTGAGACTCAGGCCTTGGTGATCACGACTTTAGGTTCAGCTCGTGATGCACAGATTGTTGATGCGCTGGAAGGCACTCGTCGTGATCCGTTCATGTTGCACTATAACTTTCCTCCCTACTGTGTCGGTGAGACCGGTCGCGTCGGTACGCCGAAGCGTCGTGAGATCGGACACGGTCGATTGGCCAAGCGTGGCGTAATGGCCGTCATGCCGACCATGGAAGATTATCCTTACTCGATCCGTGTGGTCTCTGAAATCACTGAGTCGAATGGTTCCAGCTCTATGGCCAGTGTTTGTGGTTCCAGCTTGTCAATGATGGATGCCGGTGTTCCGGTCAAGGCTCCGGTTGCCGGTGTTGCAATGGGCTTGATCAAGGAAGGCGAAAAATACGCCGTCCTGACTGACATCATGGGTGACGAGGATCATCTAGGCGACATGGACTTCAAGGTGGCCGGTACGACTGAGGGTATTACTGCGTTGCAGATGGATATCAAGATCGACGGTATTACCCGCGAGATCATGGAGCAGGCGCTGTCACAGGCAAAAGATGGCCGATTGCATATCCTGGGTGAAATGGCCAAGGTCATATCAGCTCCACGCGAATCCATGTCGGACTTCGCGCCGCAGGTTAATTCATTCAAGATCGATCCGGACAAGATCCGAGACGTGATTGGTAAGGGTGGTGCAACGATTCGTAGTATCACCGAAGCTACTGGCACCACCATCGATATTGATGACAGCGGTTTGGTGCAGATTTTTGCAGCCGACAAAGCGGCCAGCGACGAGGCACGCGCGCAGGTTGAGCTGATCACGGCGGATGTTGAAGTCGGTACGATCTATGAGGGTAAGGTTGCCAAGATCATGGACTTCGGCGCCTTCGTTACGATCCTGCCGGGTAAGGATGGTCTGGTTCACATTTCCCAGATTTCCGAAGAACGTGTACAGAACGTTACCGACGAACTATCGGAAGGTGATGTCATCAAGGTCAAGGTGCTCGAAGTCGACAAGCAGGGACGTATCCGTCTCAGCATGAAGGCAGTGAACGCCGACTAGTCGCGTTAACAGGTAAAACAAAAAAGGGACCCTCGGGTCCCTTTTTTACGTTTGCGTGCAAAAATACCCTCACCCCTATTTCGATGCGCGATTCTCAATCAAATGCGCGACCACACTGGGATCTGCCAAAGTACTCGTATCGCCAAGCGAATCTAGTTCATTCGACGCGATTTTACGCAGGATGCGTCGCATGATTTTACCAGAACGGGTCTTGGGTAACCCCGGCGCCCACTGAATGACATCCGGCTTTGCAATCGCGCCAATCTCATTGCGCACCATCTGCACCAGTTCGGAGCGAAGTTCATCACTGGTCTCAACACCGTTCATGGGTGTCACATAGCAGTAGATTCCCTGACCCTTGATGTCATGAGGAAAGCCAACCACTGCAGCTTCAGCAACCTGTTCATGTAGGACCAAGGCACTTTCGACCTCAGCGGTTCCCAGACGATGGCCAGAAACATTAAGAACGTCATCCACCCGACCGGTGATCCAGTAATACCCATCATCATCACGTCGACATCCGTCACCGGTGAAATAGTAACCTTTGTAAGTGGAAAAATAGGTTTCAATAAAACGATCATGATCACCGTACAGGGTCCGCATTTGTCCAGGCCATGATCGTTTCATAACCAGATTACCCGATGCGGCACCTTCCAATTCGTTGCCTTCGGGATCAACCAGCGCCGGTTCGACGCCAAAAAATGGCCGTGTCGCAGAGCCTGGCTTAAGGTCCGTGGCACCCGGCAATGGGGTAATCAGAATGCCACCGGTTTCGGTTTGCCACCAGGTATCAACGATAGGACAACGACTGTCGCCGCAGACTCGGTAGTACCACTCCCAGGCCTCTGGATTGATCGGTTCGCCGACTGAGCCAAGCAGACGCAGGCTGGATCGACTGGTCCGAGTTACCGGTTCATCGCCTTGGGCCATTAGCGCGCGAATAGCGGTGGGCGCAGTATAAAAAATGTTGACCTGATGCTTGTCGATCACTTGCCAGAATCGGGAGGCGTCTGGATAGGTCGGAATGCCCTCAAACATTAAAGTAGTCGCGCCGTTGGCCAGTGGCCCATACAAGATGTAGGTGTGGCCAGTGATCCACCCCACATCGGCCGTACACCAGTAAATATCGCCATCGTGATAATCAAAAATGTACTTGTGAGTCATGGCCGCGTACAGAAGATAACCACCCGTGGTATGCAATACGCCTTTGGGTTTACCCGTCGACCCCGAGGTATACAGGATGAACATAGGGTCTTCTGCATCCATCTCTTCGGCAGGACAGTCGGTCGATGCGGCCGCAACGATGTCGTGATACCAAACATCGCGCGAATCGTGCCAGTTGATGCTTCCCTCGGTGTGCTTGACCACCACCACGGTGTGTACGTTGGGGCAGGCCTCAAGGGCCTTGTCCGTATTCGCCTTTAATGGAATCGCCTTGCCACCACGAACCGCCTCATTGGCGGTAATAACCGTTTGGCAGTCAGAATCAAGAATACGATCCTTGATGGATTCTGGCGAGAAACCACCGAACACGACCGAGTGGACCGCACCAATTCGCGTGCAAGCCAGCATCGCAACCGCCGCCTCGGGAATCATCGGCATGTAGATACAGATTCGGTCGCCCTTTTTTACACCTCGCTTCTTTAGCGCATTGGAGAAACGACACACCTCGGCGTGCAGTTCGCGGTAGGTGATTTTCTTGTCTACGCTGGGGTCATCGCCTTCCCAAATGATGGCGGTGTCATCACCGCGAGTGGCAAGATGGCGATCCAGACAGTTGACACTGACATTCAGCTTGCCACCTTCAAACCATTTGATGTCCACCGGGTCATAACTCCAGTCCATGACTTTGTCCCACGGCTTGCTCCAAGTCAGAAACTCCTCGGCTTGTTCGCCCCAGAAACCTTCCGGATCGGCGATCGAGCGGGCGTACATTTCCGTGTACTGCTCATCGGTCAGATGGGCGCGAGCAGCGACTTCAGACGGGACTTCGTAGATTTTGTCGTCGGACATGGATGACTCCTGTGTTCAGTTAAGACAAGACGAATGGGTTTATTGTAGCGCCAATCGCGGTTGTCCGGAATAAGTCCCCTCTCGCTGAGGGAGATGGTTTGGCTGAGGGGAACTAATGACGTTTAATGCTGTTGCGGCCCATAGAGTCGAGCGTAAAGCCCATCGCTAGCCAGTAAATCGGCGTGGTGTCCCTGCTCAATAATATGGCCATCGTCAAAAACCAGCGCACGATCGGCCTGTTTCACCGCACTTAGGCGATGGGCGATAATAATGGTGGTTCGACCCACGAGAAAATCTTTTAATGCGCGATGAAGTTTTAACTCTGTCGCCGTATCCAGTGCCGAGGTCGCCTCATCAAGAATCACGACCTTGGGTTCGCTCAGGACCATGCGAGCTGTGGCCAAACGTTGCCGTTCGCCGCCCGACAGACGCAAACCGTTACGGCCGAGTAAGGTATCGAGACCTTCAGGTAACTGCCTGACGACATGATCGAGTTGCGCTATCTCGAGCGAGTCCCATAAGGCAGAGTCGTCAATGTCGCGTCCCAGCGTCAGGTTCATTCGCACGTTATCGTTAAACAGAGCCGGGTGTTGCAGAACACTGGCAACGTTGTCACGGATCACGTCGGTTCCAATCTCTGTCATCGGTACATCGTTAAAGTAGATTTCCCCCGACAGCGGTTGATATAAGCCGAGTATGACCTGAATCAATGTGGTCTTGCCACCCCCACTGGCGCCTACCAGAGCAATCTTCTCACCTGCCTGGATCGAGAGGGAGACGTCGTGCAACACCGGTGTGCCATTGCCGTACGCAAAACTGATGTTGTCGAGCCGGATCGATGTCGTCGGATTGTGTACAAACGGGTTCTGATTATGCGGGTAGCGAGGCTCTTCGCCTAGCTGCAGCAGGGAGTTGATTCGGGTAAGCGCCGCGCGGGCACTGTGATAGGCATACTGTATGCCGAGGATCTCCTGCACTGGCCCCATCATAAACCAAAGATAGGCAAACACCGCCAGCATCTCGCCAATACTCAGATCGGAAAACACCACCAGCAACATACTGGTCGCTCGAAACAGATCGACACCAAACATAAACAGCATGAAGGACAGGCGACTTGCCGCATCGCTCTTCCAGGCAAAGCTGGTGGATTGGTTACGAATGTCCCGCGCCCGATCCACCACCTGATGCAAATAGTGTTGTTCGCGATTCGCTGCACGTATCTGTTGGATCGCGTCCAGTGTTTCAGTCAGGGCCTGCTGAAAGATCTCGTAGGCCTTGTTTTGACGTTTCTTCAGGTGTTTGACCTTGCGCCCTAGTATCGTGGTCAGATAAATCACAAAGGGATTGACGCAGAGTATGAACAAGGCGAGCGGCCAATGGATCCATAACAGGATCATTGCGGTACCGATAATACTCAGGATCGCGACCAGAAACCGACTGATACTGGCGCCAAAAAAATGGTCAAGCGAATCCATGTCGGTGACAAGATGCGACGCGACCGTGCCGCTGCCGAGTACTTCGTATTCTGACATGGAGACATGTTGTAAACGGGTCAGGAGGTCTTTTCTGATTCGAAAGGTAACGTCCTTGGCAATACGTGTGAATTGTCGTAACTGCCAGACATCCAACATCACCGTACTGAAACGAAGGGTCATAGCGGTGGCGAGAATAGCCAGAATGTAAAGTACCGGTCCATGCCAGTCTGGTGGGAACAATCCATTGATTGTGGCGATCAGGTTGCCGGGCTGGTCGAGTAACACCTCATCGACCAGCAAGGGCATCAATAATGGAATGGGCACACTGAGTAGCGCCGCACACACGGCGATCATGTGCGCCAGTATCAGCTCGCGCCGGTGGCGCAGTGCCAGTGAGATTAAATTGGCCCAGCGGTATCCGTTGGGGCCTGTAGCGATCGTCGGGGTTACCACAAAGACAGGTTAGCTAAAAATTTTGTTCCACCAGCGTCTGCGCGAGGCGGTCGGTGCGGTAGCCATCGGAAGATCAATCGGTGCAGTGGTTGATAGAACCCATCCCGGCAGCGGGGGGTTGTCGCTGAATCCGCACGACACGCCGAGGTTATTCGGATCAAAGATCTTGATGAATTCTGGATCATCGAAGCTGTCAGCATACACCACGCCACAGTAGTCCTCGTCATGTTCCTTGCGCAGTAGGGAATCGATTTTGGTGAGAAAGCGATCCAACTCCGCGGTGCTGGCGGAGTGTATGGGTGGTGCGCTGCCGACCGCGTAGATAAACCAGGACTTTCGCGATTGGGTGCGCAAGGTACTCCACAGGCTATCGAGTTCGTGCCAGCGTAATACGCCACGAAAGCGGTCTCGAAACAGATCGAGAAATTCTGCTGATTCAATCGTTGTTGCCGCCATATTCATTATCCTTAAGGATACCCTGATTTTTCGGCATCTCAACGTCGAACTTGACTGATCGCTCCCGCATCACAATGATAATATATCGAAAAAAGACCCGTAAACATATGATTAATAGTTAAAACATACATAAACTTAAACCATTACATGAGGTTTTTTCGGGACCTTGCCGAGATCCCAGTGGCCGATGGCCCATGCCCAGATCTCCGCAAGCGGCGCCGCGCCGACGTCCTCGGGTGGTGGGTGTCCGACGAAGCTTAGCGCCGTGATCAGAGAGCTACGTGGATTGGAGCGATCGATTGGCGGTGCGTGGGTGTGCTTGCTCAGTTTATCTCCGTTGCCATCCACCGCGGTTGGTATATGTGCATAGGTTGGTGGGTTGGTATCCAGCAATTGATATAGCCACAGTTGGCGTGGGGTGGAGTCGAGCAGGTCTTGCCCGCGTACGATATCGGTTATTCCCTCAGCGATATCGTCGACGACGGTGGCGAGGTGATAGGCGAAGATACCATCAGCTCGTTGCAGCACATAATCGCCAAGGTCGGTTTCCAGGATTTGCGTGAGCGGTGTCTGGATCTGATCAGCGACGGTAATGAGACTGGCATCGGTCCGAACCCGAACTGAATAGCCGCTGTCCCAGTCGAGATCGGCGGTGCGACAGGTTAACGGATAGACGGGCCCATAGTGGCTACTGATATTGGCCCTGGCCACATCGGCGCGACTGCACCGACACGGATAGAGGTGGCCGCGTGACTTCAAGTCGGCCAGTGCATCGAGATAGGCTTCGCGTCGGCTGCTTTGATAGACAACAGAATCGTCCCAGTGCATCTCCAGCGTGTCGAGGGTACGCAGGATATCGTCAGCAGAACCCGGTACTTCACGTGGCGGATCGAGGTCATCAATGCGGACCAACCATTGCCCTTGCCGGCTACGAGCTTGCAGATAGCTGGACACTGCCGCGACCAGTGAGCCGAAATGCAGTGGTCCGGTAGGCGAGGGGGCAAAACGTCCGCAATAGTTCATGGTGATCTGATCTGCAATAAAAAGGCCGGCATAAGCCGGCCATTCAGGTTTGGTGATTCACGAGATAGTGACTAGCGCCATTGTTTTTCGCGAATCTCATCCAGCATCTTGCAGTCAATACACTGGGTTGCAGTGGGACGAGCTTCAAGACGGCGTAGACCAATTTCGACGCCACAGCTTTCGCAATAGCCGTATTCATCAGTATCAATCGCCGAGAGTGACTCATCGATCTTGCGAATCAGTTTGCGCTCGCGATCTCGAGTGCGTAACTCCAGGCTGAATTCCGATTCTTGGGTGGCGCGATCATTGGGATCAGGGAAGTGGGTCGCATCGTCCTGCATATGGTGTACCGTGCGATCAACTTCGGTCATTAATTCCTGTTTCCAGTCGTCCAGCAAGTCACGAAAGTGCTGGCCTTGGTCCTCGCTCATGTAGTCCTCGCCGCGCTTGGGTTTATATGGCGTAAAGGAAACCGAGGAGCCTTCAAGTTTTGTTGCACCGGCTGGGGGTCTTTTCGTGACCTTTTTCGCCACGGTCTTCTTGGTTACCGGCGCTTTTTTCTTGACGGCCGCCTTTTTCACGACTTTTTTCGCCACGGCTGTTTTGGCCACGGTTTTCTTCTTGACCGGTGCCTTTTTCGTCACAGCCGCCTTCTTGGCCACTTTCTTCTTTACAGTAGGCGCTTTTTTCGTGGTTTTACTGGCTTTAGCCTTTTTCTTGGTAGCAGGCATTTAAGCTATCCCTCCTTAGCGAGAATTCCTGAACCGTCGAATTATAGCGTAACAATTATGTTTGTCTACACAGAGAGTTAATCGCCGGTGGCAAGGTAGATTATCGGGTTTAATTGGGCCTCATTTCGGGCAAATCCTCGATAATCGCTTGATCAAGGTGGAGGGGTACCAGTATCGTAGCGCGATCATGCAACTTGAGGCACTCATATTCGACGTCGATGGCACGCTGGCCGATACCGAGCGAGACGGGCACCGTGTCGCGTTTAATCAGTCTTTTGCGGAGGCCGGGCTGGATTGGAACTGGTCGGTTGACCAGTATGGCGAACTTCTCGCCATCACCGGCGGCAAGGAGCGGATGCGCCATTATATCCAACAACACGATCCGGATTTTGAGTCGCCCCGGCCCGATCAGGATCTGACCGCCTTCATAGGGGGGTTGCACGCGGCCAAGACGCGTTTCTACACGCAGCTTCTTGCCGCCGGCCAGATACCGCTGCGCCGCGGTGTGCGGCGGCTGATCGACGCGGCGAGGGCCGATAATCTGCGCTTGGCCATTGCCACCACCACCACACCCGCCAATGTTGAGGCCTTGCTAGTGCATTCATTGGCACCGGAGTCGATGGACTGGTTCGAGGTGATCGGTGCGGGTGATGTGGTTGCGAACAAAAAGCCCGGCAGTGATATCTATGATCTGGTGCTGCAAGAGCTTGGGCTGGAAGCATCGGCCTGTTTGGCCTTCGAGGATTCGCGCAACGGCATTCTTTCCTCACTGGGGGCGAACCTGAAGACCATTATTACCACTAACCATTACACCGAATCGCACAACTTCGAGGGCGCCGCACTGGTGGCTGATCAACTCGGCGAGCCGGATGCACCGATGACGGTTCAACACGGTGGATTTGAGGGTTATCGCTGCGTCGACATGACGCTGCTTAGAGAGCTTCATCGTCAGACATGACCACTAGGCGTTATCGTCCGGCGGCGAGGATGGCGGCGATTGAGCCCTTTCATGTGATGGATCTGTTGGCTCGGGCGCGCAAACTCGAGGCGGCGGGGCAGGACATTGTGCATATGGAGATCGGTGAGCCCGATTTCCCCACCCCCGATACCGCAATTAAAGCGGCTCATATCGCGCTTGACCGGGGCAAGACGACGTATACCCCGGCGACCGGATTACCCGCGTTGCGCGAGGAGATTTCAGCCTTCTATTCGCGTCAATACGCGGTTGATATTGATCCTGCTCGAATCGTGGTGACACCCGGTTCGTCTGGTGCGTTACTGCTGCTTATGTCGGCTCTGGTGAATTCCGGAGACAAGGTGTTGCTTGCGGACCCTGGTTATCCGTGTAACCGTCACTTTGTTGAGCAGGTCAATGGGGTGCCAGTGGCAGTGCCGGTGAATGGCAGTACCCGTTTTCAGTTAAACGCCGCGTTGGTAGAGGCTCATTGGGATACGCAAACCCGGGCGGTTGTGGTTGCCTCACCATCGAATCCGTGTGGTACATGTGTATCCTCCGATGAGATGACATCGATTCATCAAGTCGTGGTGGAGCGTGGTGGGGATATGATCGTCGACGAGATCTATCAGCAACTCGTCTATGACGCCAAACCACGGTCGATCTTGCAACACACAGATGATGTGTTTGTGGTGAACAGTTTTTCCAAATACTTTTGCATGACTGGGTGGCGGTTAGGCTGGGTGGTTGCACCTGAGGCCTATGTCAGGGATCTCGACAAGTTGGCCCAAAATCTGTTTCTCGCGGCATCGACTCCTGCCCAGTACGCTGCCCTCGCGGTGTTAGGAGACGAGGCACTGGTTGGGCTGGAACAACAGAGGGATCAGTTCAGGCAGCGGCGAGATTACTTGTTACCGGCATTGAGGGACCTCGGTTTTGATTTGCTGGTTGAGCCCGAAGGCGCGTTCTATCTCTATGCTGACTGCTCGAAGTTTACCGATGACAGCATGGCCTTCACGCTGGATCTTCTGCGCAACGCTGGCGTTGCGATTACACCTGGGATCGATTTCGGGTCTCACCGCGCGTCTGAGCATGTGCGTTTTGCCTATACCACCGACATTGATCGGCTCCGTCAGGGTGTGCAGAGGTTGTCACGCTATCTTGATGGACTCGGATGAAAACCCGGTTGCGGCGTAGTATGCTCCGAACATAACAACACCAAGAGAGGATATCCCTTTGGAACAATATCTATCGGCTGACACGGTGGCACTGTTGCAGGAACTGCTGACCATTTACGGCTTGAAAGTGATTGCTGCGCTAGCGGTGTTTGTTATCGGTAAGTGGGGCGCCAATCTGGTTCGCCGCATCATCGAACGAGGCATGACTCGAGGCAGAGTCGATGCGACGTTGGTGCAGTTTGCCGGCAATGTGACCTATATCGCACTGCTGGCCTTTGCCGTGGTTGCCGCAATGGGGCAACTCGGCATACAGACCACCTCATTCATTGCAATATTGGGTGCCGCTGGTTTGGCGATTGGTTTGGCGCTGCAGGGCTCGCTATCGAATTTTGCCGCTGGGTTTTTGATGATTCTATTTCGTCCGTTCAAGGCGGGTGATTGGATTGAAGCCGCAGGCGTTACCGGTAAGGTATCCAAGATCGAGATTTTCACGACGACCCTGTTAACCGGCGACAACAAGACCATTATTGTTCCCAACTCCAGCGTGACCGGGGGTAATATTATCAACTATTCGGCAGAGTCGACACGCCGCGTGGATATGACCATTCGTGTCAGTTATGACGATGATCTGAAGAAGGTTCGAGATACTATTAATCGTATTCTCGATGCCGACAACCGTGTCCTGAAAGACCCGGAACCGTTGGTTGTGGTGTCTGAACTCGCCGATTCCAGCGTTAATTTTACGGTCAGGGTTTGGGTCGACGCAGCGGACTACTCGGGGGTGTTGTTTGATACCACCGAAGCCGTCAAGCTGCGTTTCGACGCTGAGGGTATTTCATTTCCGTATCCGCAACAGGACGTTCACATCAGGAAAGGTTCGGCGCAAAGCCTCGGTTCTTGATCCTTGCTACAATGCTGAGCAGTTCAGAACCGCTTAAGGATTAAGAATGCGCATTGCGCCGCAACTCAGCCGGATTTGTCTTTTAGTAGGCCTGCTAGCCGTATTGCTTGGGTTGAATGGCTGTTCCAGCATGATCAAATCGGCGACGGGCTCGTTGGCAGACAGCCTGTCCCACGCGGTATTGAATCAGAATGACCCTGAAACCGTTCGTCAGGGCGCACCGACATTTTTGATATTACTGGATGGGCTTATCGATGCAGATCCCGACAATCAGTCGTTATTGGTTGCCGGAGCAAAGCTCTATGGTGCCTATGCCTCGGCATTCGTTACCGATGAAGCGCGTCGGGTGCGTCTGGCTGGCAAGAGCAAGGCCTTTGCCAGCCGCGCCTTGTGCGCCTCGCATCCCGCTATTTGTGGCGATATCGATGGGCCGTACGAGGACTATATTGTCCATCTAAAGTCCTTTCCGAAAAAAGACGTTAAATTGTTATACGAATTCTCAGCGGCATGGGCTGGCTGGATTCAGGCTAACAGTAATGATTGGAATGCGATCATCGATCTGCCCAAGGTTGAGGCGGGGATGCTCAAGGTGGTGGAACTGAATGAGACCTATGACGCCGGCAGCGCCTATGTCTACCTTGGCGTGATGGCGACGCAGCTACCCCCCGCATTTGGTGGTAAGCCGGAAGTTGGGCGCAAGTATTTTGAACGTGCCAACGAGCTTGCGGGTGGCAAAAACTTGATGACCAAGGTGCTGTTTGCAAAAAACTACGCGCGCTTGGTGTTTGATCGCGATCTGCATGATCAGTTGTTGAATGAGGTGCTTGAGGCCGACCCGGTGGCGACTGATCTGACCCTGATCAACTCGTTGGCGAAGCAACAGGCGCAGATACTGCTGGATGGAAGTGATGACTATTTTTAAAGGATGCAGTCAATGATGCACCCACGTTGGACGTTGGCCACGCTGAGCCTGTTTGTACTGCTGATGTTTGGTGTGGGGTCCATTGCGCAGGCCAAGACGCTTAAAATTGCGACCGTTGCACCGGATGGTACAACCTGGATGAAGCAATTGCGTGCCGGAGCGGCCGAGATCCGTGAACGAACCAATGGGCGTGTACGGATTAAATATTACCCGGGCGGGGTGATGGGTGACACGGCGACTGTGTTGAAGAAGATGCGTATTGGCCAGCTTCATGGTGGCGCATTTACCGGTGCCGATCTTGCGAGGTTTTATCCCGATGCGCAGCTATATAGTCTGCCATTGCTGTTTAGAAGCAGCGACGAAGTCGACTACGTGCGCGAACGGATTGACCCGCTGTTGATTAACGGGCTGCGCGACAAGGGTATGGTCGCGTTGGGTATTAGCAATGGGGGTTTTGCCTACTTTATGGCAACCGCACCCCTGCGCTCGATTAGCGATTTGAAGGGCCGCAAGGTTTGGGCGCCAGAAGGCGATCGTCTGACCCAGTCGATTTTTGCCGCGGCCGGGATCTCTGCCGTACCGTTGTCGGTAGCGGATGTATACACAGGCCTGCAAACCGGTCTTATTGACACGATTGCCGGGATTCCAACCGGTGTGATCGCGTTTCAGTGGCATACCAGTATCAGTCATCTAACTCATGTTCCTTTAATGTTTCTAAGCGGGATGTTGGCTGTCGATGCCAAGGTATTCTCGCGGATATCGGATGCCGATCAAGCGATTACTCGCGCGGTGATGGCGCGTATTTTTCGCGATCTCGATGAGGCCAATCGTAAAGACAACCTTGCCGCACTTGAGGCGTTGAGAAAGCAGGGGATCACCTTTGTGGAACCTGACGATGGGCAACTGGTGTCGTGGCAGGCCATGGCCGATACCGCGCTTGAGAACATTCAGAAAGACGGTGCGTTTTCAGCAGACATTCTGGAAAAGATGATGGCGCACTTGTACAACTACCGTTCCCAGACGGTTTCGAATGCGCAGCAGCCGTAGACTGATTCAACGTCTGCATCGCGTCGAAGACGGGATGCTGGCGACCTTGCTCTTCTTGATGGTGACATTGGCGTTTAGCCAGATCGTCCTGCGTAATCTATTCGATAGTGGTTTTATTTGGGGTGAGCCAGTCCTGCGAGTGCTGGTGATGTGGTTGGGTCTCGGTGGCGCGCTGGTTGCTACCCGCGAGAACAATCATATTTCGGTTGATGCGGTATTGCGATTACTCGGCCCGTCAACGCGCTTGCTGGCACAGACCCTTACCCAGTTTCTGACCGCAGGGGTGTGTGCAGTGCTGGCGTATCACGGAACTCGTATGGTGATGATGGACTACGAGTACGGTGGAACCTTGGTTCCGCTGGTGCCGACTTGGGTAGCCGAGCTTATTATTCCACTGGCGTTTGGCATTATGGCGCTGCGATTTTTGGCTCATAGCAGCGTATCGCTGCGCCACGCACTGCACCCGACAGAGGCCGAGCAATAATGTTCATCATGCTTGTCCTGTTGGTTCTGGTGTTGCTGGGAATGCCGTTGTTCGCGGTGATTGCCGCCAGCGCGCTGTTCGGTTTCTACAGCGAAGAGATTGATCTCGCCGTGGTGCCGATCGAGTTTTACCGACTTGCCTCGATACCGGTGTTGTTGGCGATCCCCTTGTTTACCTTTGCCGGTTATCTGATGGGTGAGAGCGGGGCGGCTACACGGCTGGTGCGCCTCACCAACGCGGTGCTTGGATGGTTTCCCGGTGGATTGGCGGTGGTCGCGATTATTGCCTGCGCGTTGTTTACGGCGTTCACTGGTGCTTCTGGTGTCACCATCGTCGCGTTGGGAGCGTTGTTGTATCCCGCTCTCAAGCAGTCTGGATACCCCGACTCTTTTTCGTTGGGACTGGTTACCACGTCGGGCAGTTTGGGTATTTTATTCGCGCCATCGGTGCCGTTGATCTTGTACGCCGTGGTGGCTCAGCAGATGGCTCTGGACACCCCGTTATCGATCGAGGATCTGTTCCTCGCGGGATTATTGCCCGGGCTACTGATGCTGCTGGTGTTGGCGGCTTGGGCGATGTGGGTCCGGCGCCAATCGGGAGTCGAGTCGGCCAGCTCGACAGACGCAGCCTTTTCGATGAAGGAGGCCCGAGCGGCCTGTCGTGAGGCGATTTGGGAAATCCCGTTCCCGTTCCTGCTTCTTGGCGCGATCTACAGTGGCTACCTAGTGGTGTCTGAGGCGGCGGCCATCACTGTGGTGTACGTGTTCATCGTCGAGGTGCTGATCTATCGAGAGATCCCGATCGCCGAGTTACCGCGCATCGTGCGAGAATCCATGACCCTGGTCGGTGGTATTCTGGTCATTATCGGGGTGTCGCTCGCGTCGACCAATTACCTGATTGATACCGAAGTGCCTACCCGGTTATTCGAAGCCATTCGAGAGGTTGTCGACAGCAAATGGACCTTCCTGATCCTGCTCAACGTCTTCTTGCTGATTGTCGGCATGATGCTGGATATCTTCTCGGCTCTGGTGGTGCTGGTGCCGTTGTTATTGCCGGTCGCGTTGAGCTACGGGATCCATCCGGCACACCTCGGGATCATTTTTCTGGCGAATATGCAGATCGGCTATTTCACCCCTCCGGTCGGATTGAACCTGTTCATTGCCAGCTATCGGTTTAAGCAGCCCATCCTGACCTTGTACCGGGCGAGTTTACCGTTCTTTTTCCTACTGATGGCAACGGTGCTGATCATTACCTACGTTCCCGAGTTGAGCCTCTGGGCGATCGATCATTAGAACTCCATAATGTACTTCAGCAGTGAGAAAATCGCCTTTTTTCAATAGGCTGCGAATCAAATTTTACGCCGCTAAAATTATTTTCCAAACACCCTTGTATCTGTCGTTTGGTGGGCTATAACTAGGTCACCCGGAGCGACTTAAACCGCGAAAATTTCGCGAATAAAAATGTCGATTCGGTCACATAATATTGGCTAAAGGGTTCGACCAGAATGCCGATAGCATCCTTGTCGTAAGGAGTAGAGGTATGGACATGATAATTAGAATAAAGCGTTTAGCTCTCTGCCATCGATACCTGATCTCCGAGGTGGCACCGCCTCGAGCTTGAACCGGCGCGGTGGGCCTCCATCGCATCTACCCAACCGCTACACAAACTATTGATTTGGATCCTCGTATCCTGATCGGCAGGCATTCGTGTGTTTGATACCTCGACCACGCGGAGCAAAAATTTTCGTATTGACGCACCACCACCACAACAGGAGCAATTGCCCAATGAGTACAAGTAACAAGATCGAGATCGTATTTCACGTTGATGAGAATCTCGAAGAGAAGCAAATTGAGATGTTAGAAGCCTTGTTACAGGGCCATGACGGTATTTGGGAGGCCCAGATTACAACCGGCAAGTCGCATCTTATGCGCGTGGCCTATAATCCAGCCTTGGTAAACTCAGCGGATGTTTTGGGTTATGTTCGCGGAGAAAATCTGCATGTAGAACGAATCGGCTGACGCGTAGTCTCTCCTGACTTTTGCACCGTTCGCGCGGTGCAGTCGCAAGCCGGGGTGATGGTTTCTGACCTTGAGTCAGAGATCATTGCCCTTTTTTTATGTGAATAGTTCATGGTTCTGTCACCTGCCCGCTCGTATAGTCGCTGCAACACTTTCGTTGATCCAGAAATAACAGGAGTAGGGTGTGAGAAAAAGCATTGTGGATGTGTTGATTGTTGACGACTATGAGTTGACTCGCAGCGGCATGGTCAGTCTGCTCGCGACAACGCCCGGGATCGCCGTCGTCGGTGCGGTTAGTTGTTCCGAACAGGCCGGACGTTTTTGTCGGGATGCGCCCCCCGACGTGATTTTGATGGACGCTAATATTGCAGGGATGGGCGCGTTAGAGGCGACCCGTAATTTTAGTGATCGATTTACCGACGTGCCGCTGATTATTCTCGGCGTCTACGACCATCAGCCGTATCCGGGTTTGGTGCTGGAGGCGGGAGCCCGTGGTTATGCGCTGAAGAATGGCTCGCTCGCGCAGCTGCTGGACGCGATCCAGAGTGTTGCCAAAGGGCAGCGTTACGTAGCGCCGCTGGTTGCGCAGAACATGATTTTTGGCGCGGCCACCGATAGTACCGCCTCATTGTTGGAGCGAATCAGTCCGCGCGAGATGCAGATACTGTTAATGGTGGCGCAGGGCGAGGCCAACGGTCAAATCGCCGCGCGTTTGAACCTGAGCCCAAAAACGGTGAGCACCTACCGCTACCGGTTGTATGACAAACTGGAGGTGCGCAATGATGTCGAACTCACGCGGCTGGCATTGAGGTACAATCTGTTGCCAGAGGAAGCCTGATTTCCCGGAAGCAAATGACTCCAACATCTCCGAGTTTTGATCCCGATTGCACGCGTTGCCCGCGGCTGGCTAGCTTTCTGGCCGACACAGCGATCAAGTACCCCGATTATCATTGTCGCCCCGTGGCGCCCTTTGGGGATGCGGAGGCAAGGTTATTAATAGTCGGGCTGGCCCCTGGCCTGCATGGGGCAAATGCGACCGGGCGTCCGTTTACCGGCGACTTTGCTGGCATCCTGCTATACCAGACGCTGCACCGGTTTGGTTATGCGACTCAGCCCGATGCGACCGCACTGGACGATGGGTTGGAGCTGCACGGATGTCGAATCACCAATGCGGTGAAGTGTCTGCCGCCAGCGAACAAGCCCATCGGCGATGAAGTCAGCACCTGTAATCAGTATCTGCAAGTTGAGTTGAATCAGATTAAGCCCGGCGGCATCATTCTGGTGCTCGGCGGCCTCGCCCACAATGCGACACTCAAATCTCTCGGGATCAAACAAAAGACCTTTCGCTTCGGTCACAATCAGTTGCATGCGCTTGACGACGGGCGCTACTTGCTGGATTCCTATCACTGTAGTCGTTACAACACACAGACGCGGCGCCTGACCGAGGCGATGTTTCATGATGTGTTCGATACGGTGGCCAGCGTTCTGGAAACAGGTTGATGGCCGATGCGGTGGATATTCCCCCTGAGTTTGATTCCAGGGTGTTTCTGAAGACGCTGACGTCTCGACCGGGTGTTTACCGGATTTTTGGCGAGAAAGACGATCTTCTGTATGTCGGCAAGGCGCGGAATCTAAAAAAACGCGTGTCGAGCTATTTTGGGCGCAAACCCACCAACACTCGAACCGCGCGCATGGTGGCACAGATCAGACGGGTCGATGTCACCGTCACCCACACCGAGAGCGAGGCGTTGATCCTCGAGAATCAGCTGATCAAGGGCCATAGCCCGCGCTACAACGTGCTACTGCGGGACGGCAAAAGTTATCCCTATCTGTACTTGTCCACTGAGCATACCTTTCCGCGTCTGAGCATGTATCGCGGTGCGCTCAACGGCAAGGGCCGTTACTTCGGCCCGTTTCCGAGCGCCGGTGCGGTGCGCGAGAGTCTGTCGCTATTGCAGAAAATCTTTGGCGTTCGACCGTGCGAAGATACCTTTTTTCGTAATCGGTCGCGGCCGTGTCTGCAATATCAGATTCACCGCTGCGCGGGCCCCTGTGCCGGCGGGATGAGTGAAGAGGATTATCAACAACGCGTGACGCTCACCGAACTGTTTCTGGAGGGGAAAAATGGCGAAGTCATCGAATCATTGGTCGAGCAGATGGAAACATCATCGACCCGTCTCAACTATGAGAAGGCGGCAGAAATTCGCGACCAGATCGGGGCATTGAAACGGGTGCAAGAGACTCAGCACGTCATTGGCGAAAAAGGTGATATCGACATTGTTGCCGCCGTGGTTAAATCGGGTGCGTCCTGCGTATCGGTCGGTTTTGTTCGGCACGGGCGCAGCCTTGGAAGTAAATGTTATTTTCCTCGTACGCCATCGGACATGACGGAATCCAGCGTGCTGAATGCATTCTTGCCCCAGTTTTATTTGGGTAAAAATGTGCCACGTGAGGTTATTCTGAGCCACACGATTGAAGATGAAGCCTGGCTAGCCCAGACCTTAACCGAGCAGGAGAGTCACAAGGTCAGGGTCACGGCCGCGGTCAGAGGTGAGCGCCGTCATTGGCTGGAGATGGCGAGTACCAATGCACAGCAGGGCCTTGTCGGTCTTCTCGGCAGCCGCGCAGGGATGCGCAAACGGCTGATCGCCTTGCAGGAGCTGCTCGAAAGTGACGAGTTGCCCAGTCGGATGGAATGTTTCGACATCAGCCACAGTTCCGGCGAGGCGACCGTCGCGTCCTGTGTTGTGTTCAATCAGGAAGGGCCGTTGAAATCGGACTATCGCCGCTTTAACATCAAGGGCATCACCCCCGGCGACGATTATGCCGCGATGCGACAAGCCCTGTCGCGTCGATATACCCGCATCCAGAAGGGTGAGGGCGCGCTTCCCGATGTGCTGTTCATCGATGGCGGCAAGGGCCAGACTGGGATTGCTGGCAAGGTGCTGGCGGAGTTACAGATCGATTCCGTTACCATTGTCGGTGTCGCCAAAGGTCGCGACCGAAAACCCGGATGCGAAGAGTTGTTTGTCGCTGATTCCAAACTCCCGGTTCTATTGCCCGCGGATTCACCCGCGCTTCACCTGATACAACAAATCAGGGACGAGGCGCACCGGTTTGCAATTACTGGGCACCGACAACGTCGCGCCAACAAGCGTAATACGTCAACACTGGAGGATATCCCTGGACTAGGGCAGAAGCGGCGACAGACCCTGTTGAAACATTTTGGTGGTCTACAGGAGGTGGTTCGCGCAGGGGTTGACGATTTGACTCGAGTGCCGGGAATCAGCCGCAATCTTGCGCAGAAGATATACGACCGCTACCACGCGCAAGGTGATTCCTGATGGGTGCGCAGGACGGTGCGATATTTTAATTTCCGCCACGCCCAGAATGGGCTAGAGTGCCCCTTATGTTATTGAACCTGCCCAATTGTTTGACCCTGCTGCGCATCGCATTGATCCCAGTATTCGTAGCGGTATTTTACTCGGGCCAAGTCTGGGCGAACGAGATGGCCGCATTGGTGTTTGCACTGGCTGCGATCACCGATTGGCTCGACGGATATTTCGCCCGTCGCCTGGATCAAACATCCGCCTTTGGCGCCTTTCTCGATCCAGTCGCGGACAAGTTGATGGTTGCCGTGGCCCTGATTTTATTGGTTGAGGCCAACCCGTGGCCGGGTTTGGCGATTCCCGCCGCCATTATTATTGGTCGCGAGATCACCGTTTCGGCGTTACGCGAATGGATGGCAGAGATGGGCGAGCGCGGGACCGTCAAAGTCTCGATGATTGGCAAGTTCAAAACCTCGGCCCAGATGATCGCGATCCTGTTTTTGCTATACCGCGACCCCCTGTTGGGCCTGTCGGTAGAGACTATCGGTTATGTGGCGCTGTATGTATCCGCCTGGCTCACCGTTTGGTCAATGTTTGTCTATCTCCGCGCCGCTTGGCCGAGTTTGGTTGGGGGCGAAAAGTAGCACGACAATTCAACAACTTGCGGCATTCTTCTTGACAGCTGACCCAATTCCTACCAAAATAGCGAACTGTTATCGCGGGAATAGCTCAGCTGGTAGAGCACAACCTTGCCAAGGTTGGGGTCGCGAGTTCGAATCTCGTTTCCCGCTCCAAATTTATGTAGGTAGTTGATTAGCCTCATCAAGTGTATACCGCCACGGTGATTGGTCCCTGTAATCAGGGTTTTGATCATTTTGTACACTGGGAGCGCAATTATGCCCACCATCGATACCACCATCGAGGCATTTCTGGCCTCAAAAAACTTCGACCCGGCCACGATCAGCCGACTCGGCTTCTGGTCGCAGCAATTTTCCCATAAAGAATTGTCAGACATCAGCGAAGAGGATGTTGACAACGCATTGGTTACGCTAAGCACACGCGGCAAGATGATCCCAGTACGTATGATGGCTGAAGAAAGTGGAGAATTGTTGCGCGAGTTTTTTCGCCAACGTCGATGAAATGATAAATTTCGCTCGGTATCTAGCAATCTTTTTAGTGTCCACTCTGTGGGGTACGGCCCATGCGCAATCGTACGCGCCGGCCACCACGACAATGGAATTGCAGAAAGTATCGCCCAACGTGTACTACGTTCAGGGTGAGGCCGGTGTCGCAACCGACAATCAAGGCTTTATTTCCAATGCTACCGCGATCGTTACTGAACAGGGGGTGGTGGTCGTTGATGCACTTGGTACGCCGTCACTTGCCGCCAAGTTTATTGCATTGATTGCTGAGGTCACCGACAAGCCCATCGTGAAGGTGATTGTGACGCACTATCATGCCGACCATATTTATGGTCTACAGGTATTTGAAGACCTCGGCGCCGAAATTGTTGCACCCTATGGTGTTTGGCATTATCTGAATTCAGCTGCTGCCAAGGAACGACTGGAAGAACGCAGATTCACGCTAGACCCTTGGGTTAACGAACAAACACGATTGGTTGCGCCGGATGTTCTAATTTCAAAAGGTACTAAAATTGAGCTGGGTAGCGTTTCGTTGGCGCTGACGCCGGTGGGTAATGCGCATTCGGAAGCGGACATGACCGTGTACGTTGAGCCAGACCGAGTATTAATTTCTGGTGATCTAATTTTTGAGGGGCGTATTCCCTACGTTGGCGATGCAAATACGAAGACATGGTTAAATATTCTCACCCGTATGAGCGAGGAAAAGCTATCGGCGTTCAATTGAGCTGACGCGCCGCTATCTGGAGTTTTTGCGCGGGGTGATGGGTGCGGCAGTGGATGACTTTGTGCCGTTTTCTGAGGTCTATGATGAAGTGGACTGGTCGGAGTTTGAGTCGGTCCCCGCGTTTGATCTGGCTAACCGCCGTAACGCCTACCAAGTCTATCTATCGATGGAAGCCGAAATGCTGGCAGATTAAAGCGCCGGTGACCGGGTAGGGTAATTAAACCAGGATGCATCTTCCGGTTCGATATATTGCTGCACGGCCCATGTCAGCGTGTCGTGATAGCTCCGAATGTTGTCAACATAGCGCACTGCTGGTGGTGGGCGTGATGGGAAAGGGCGTTTATTCTTCCTTTATCCTATAAGGAGATTCTCATGTTTCAGAAGCATTTCTTTAAACCTTATGTCCCGTTTGTATTTTTTGGCATGCTTGCCAGCTCAAATGTATTTGCAGTGACATTGGAAGAACTGGCTGAGCAGAGGAAAACCCTGCGTATGACATTTACGCACAATCACATTTTGGTAACTGGATGTTCTTGGCCGAATTTGCAAAGACAGTCGACGAATGGCCCGGTACATTTAACGTGGATATCCCCCAGGTTGCAGCCAGCAAAGTCATTAGCTTGGGTGTAGGCGGAAAATATCTCGCCACGGCATTTGATAAGCCACTGGATCTGTCGGCAGAGTTCAGTCGTTTTGTGTAGCAGGCCCGTCCGGGTCTCGATGGCACAAACAGGATCAGACCGTATTAGGTGTTGCATCGTTTTTGAGTCCGAGCGTTAAGCTGTTCGGTGAATATCTTCACACGGATGGTTATGCGCCACTTAATTTCATCAGTGGTGGCAATCTTGAGGCTCCTGCGACGACACACAGCGACAGTAATGCGGCATCAGACATCTTGATGTTTGGTGCCAATGTCGCGTACTAGGAAATATGGAGGAGGCAGAGGCTAGAATCAGCTTTGTTGACGTAATCATTGCAGCCGCAGGTATCGACCAGAACGAGTTATTAGGGAATTAGGGGCTTGCCAAACATCCAAGCTATCGAAAGCAGAATATTCCCTGTTGCGGATATTGCGTGGTCAGAGTAGTGTTTTAGTTGGTCGTCACTGATACGGCGAGTAATTGCAATTGATCGAAAGATGTACGCGGGTTTTATTGTTCAATATTTAGTTGAGTTAACAATAAAAGAGGTTCGCACGATTCAGATGTCATTCCGAACATTTATAACTTTATTTTTCAGTATTCTTTTTGTCACAACACTCACTCACTGCGGCGGTGGTGATGGCGCTCCGCCGCTAACCATTGACCCTGATCCGTCATTTAGCTTGTCTAAGTTTAAATCTTCGACCGTTGGTACGGTCTATAGTACTCAGCTAGTTGGCGCTGATTCTGATGACGTTATGTACGGGGGCCCGTTAAGCCTCGCTAACCGAGCGCAAATCATGCTTGGTAGTATATTGGTTACACCTAGGGATTTAATTCTTAGCATCTCTGATGGTGGCGCCCCTGTAGTAGTTACGGGGACATCATATGTTGATACAGATGGAAATTTAATATCTTTTAGCATTCAAACAACGGGAGAAATTTGCGAACCAGTTACCCCAGATCAGCTGCCTGATTCTGTGATGGTCGGCGACTTCGGCATACTTTCAACGTTGGTCTGTAATGATGATACAACTCGGGAGCGCAACTGGAGGGTTGAAGATTCTGGTGGTGGTAACATTCATCTCATTGGAAATACTGTAACGAAAAATCCAATTATTATGTCAATTTCTTTCACCGATACTACATACACAATTGATGGTGGTGGAAATATCGTCGCGTACAAAGGGGTGGTGACCCATGATAGTGGTTATACGCTAACTCTTGAAAGCCTTTGATCATTGTTGTTAGGTCGAAAAATAGTTTTCGGGCAGGACATTACTAACCTCGAAAAAGTGGTAATCATGTGTAAATTCCCTGTTTCCCACCATTAAGATTAGAGAGGGACGAATGAGTAAGCTTACAAAGCTAGTTGGCGTCCAGTTTCTGGGGCGACAAAATATTGTTTAATTGAGGTTTGGCAAGCCCCTAGTATCGTACACAGTTGAGAGCGTCACAATAACGCAATCAGAGGAGTACAGATATGAGAGGGAAACGCTACCCAGAAGCGTTTAAGATTGAAACGGTCAAGCAAGTGACCGATCGGGGGAATGATGTCGATGAAGGTCTATTATTTGTTGCGCGGGTTCGTCTGCCTGCTTCTGTTCGTATCGTTTAGTGTTAATGCCGTTTTGGTTGATCAACCAGAGCTAACCCGACTTGATCTCTTTACGGAATCAACACAAGGTCGCGATATCCTCATCGATGGAGATATCGCCTATATAGCTGCGGGATATGACGGGCTGTATGTTTTGGATGTGTCTGATCCACCCAATAGCCGTGTTATCGGGCATCTGCGTAGCTATGACTTTGGTCTAAGTGGCTATTCTCTTTTCACGGTAACCAAGGATGGTAATGCGGTGTTCTGTGGGTTTCGCTCTACTTTCGGTGGGGCTGGTGATGGTTACCTAAGGGTCGTTGATGTTTCGAACCTCACGACATCAGGTCTGGAGATTGGGTCTAGTCAGCTGTATTTCAATTATGGCACTGACACGCTGATGGGACGCACAACGGGATCGTTTCTGGATAACGAAAATAAGCGATTGTATCTGGCTCTAAGGTTGGCTGGATTGGTCGTAGTTGACGTCAGTGACCCGGACAACCTCTCAATTGTGGGACGATATGCCTCTCCAGTACCATATGAGTTTCAGGAAGTTATCCTCCTAAAAGAACACAATAGGGCATACATCGGTGCTTGGGGAAAAACGGTGCTAGCCATCGATATCTCAGATCCTTCCCCCGAAAACTGGACGCAACTCCAACTCCCTGTCGCAGTCTTCGATACCCGCAATTGGTACTTGGAAACTGATGGTCGATACCTTTATGTGCCAACCATCGATAGCCCGAGCGACAATACCTATGATGAGGGGCTGTTGGTCTATGATCTTACACCGAACTTCGCGGATGCTACGGTTCCCCCAGAGCTGATCGGATTTACGTCGATACCCCCTCAATTTCAATGTGAGTCCGGGCCGGGCGGAGGACAGGAAGGGCAGAGAGGCAGTGACCCGGGGCCACACCAGATTCTGCTGACTGGAGCCTACGCGGTGTTAGCCAACGGATGCAAAGGGATTGTTGTGTTCAATATCACCGACCCGACAAACCCAGTCTATGAACGCTCTTATGAGATACCGTTCGAGTTCGACGAGCCATCTTCGACAGTTGAAACAACCGAGTACCCGTGGAGCCTAGCCTTAAAAGGTGATTATCTGTTGTCGGTTGGTGTAAGTAATCCTGATCAGAATACGGGCCACGATCTCATGGTGTTTAGGGTATCCCCCGATGATGATAATGATCGGCTATTAGACGCGTTATTGTTACTGTTGCTGACTATTTGATACTCCGTAGTCGATTAAACACCATCGATGAAGACGCAGATTTCAACGGCGATGGCTTTGTAACGGTTGTGGATTATCTAATGCTCAGGGGTCAGCTAAATCTCCCACTCGGGCCGAGCGGTTTGTTTAATTGATAGCTTGTGGCGCATCGATCCAACCTTTTTTGCGTGTGATGCGTATTGAAAATATCGCAATGAATATACTAAATACCTAGAAGGGAGTGTTAAAAACCCTAGGCCGTAGTTCTCTTGTTATCTACGCTGTAGAAACGGTTGATTGAACTTTCCCCGGAACAGTTGAAACTAATCCAAGTAAAAGTAGTGCGGCGAGCGATGCGCCGGGAAATGATTTTGCCATAGATACCCCCTCATCCATAAAAACTAAGGCTTGTCTCGATACTACGCTTTTTGCGTCTAAATTCCAGACACATAAGGCAAGATCGAGCGCTGGCACCGTTCCATGAAGAACCAGATATTGCTTGAGAACTATTATCT
>JYMV01032104.1_pt1 | contig 74831 bp, 66 predicted proteins | sample 338911 | NCBI WGS metagenome assembly JYMV01 (sample SAMN03354496, study PRJNA234377) | hydrothermal vent metagenome | biome: Deep sea; feature: Hydrothermal plumes at the Eastern Lau Spreading Center, Western Pacific Ocean; material: Seawater | place: Tonga | collected 2009 | depth 2000 m m | reverse complement strand
GTTTAATAAAGATTCGACACCTTTATCAAACTGGGTAACTCTCATCTTTTCAAGTCGATGTGTCAGATCTGGTTGAAACTAATTCACTTTAACGGACAAAAATCAGCTGGCTTTTGCTCGTTCCTCGCTAATTTTAGCCAGCTATTTTATTGCCGCTTTGCAAAGCGTTATGCATCTAATCAGGAATCATCATGATAGATAGTAATTTAAAGAAAAAACTGATTGAGAGGGATGGACTTAGGTGTGCAGTAACTGGAGGACTAAATAAGACAGGCATGTTTGTTGATATACGGAATCACCATGATAAGCAAACTCTCACTTGCACAATATGTTAAGAAGCGAAATGGGGTTCCATTAGGGGCAAGTGGCTCCATGACAAACATGCTTTCGCGCTCTTTTGGCGCCGCATCTTTTCCAATTTTTTGGCACTATTGGAATCCGATCCGGGGTTATTACTTATCACGCAATGTCATGAGTCCACTTGCGAGTTTTCTTCCAATTTCGTTAGCCACTTTTCTTACGTTTCTCGTTAGCGGCGCGCTTCATGACTTAGCAGTCTCAATCGTCGAGCTGAAAACCATTATCTTCTTCACACCTTGGTTTGGATTAATGGGTTTGATTGTTGTAGTTTCTAAAAGGGCAGGGATCTCATATGGCCATGTAAGTTGGCCTGTTGGACTAAACAAGACAGGCATGTTTATGAACTCTCTAATTAAGGATAATTAAATGAATAAATTACTACCACTAATCTCTTTTATGTTTTTACTTGCACCCCTTTCAACGGCTTATGCTAAGGATGAATTGATAGTTATCCAAAAAGAGAGTAGTGATGGTAAGCAAAGAGAGGATTATTTCTACTTGATAGGTACTCAATCAAGAGGAAAGCCCGCCAACTTCACCTTGTGGCGAAATCAGTTTGATTTTGATAAAGCTTGGGATGGTAAAGGTAATCCTAAACTTACAATCGAAAATGCTGTTTTAAAAGCCAAGGAATTTTATAAACCTGAAGGCGCACTTCAATTAATCGGACTTGAATTACGGTTAGGTTATTCATTTGATTCTAATGTTTGGTATTATTTAATTAGCCTTGCAAAGGCTAGCGATATAACAGAACGAGGAGTTGAAAGTGATAATATTTATAGGGTTGTTGTATTAACAAGTGGAGAAGTTCTTCCACCATACACTCCAAAATAAAATACTAAACGAGACAGACATGTTTATGTAATGTCGTCAGACCACGGCAATTCCTATGGTGGTGGTACCGGAGATATCGGAAGCGACGAGTACTCGCACTATAAAGCCCTGTAATATGTACTAGCTCATCGCTTTACTTTTCTAGCCACATTACGTCGTCATGCCATTCCAGTAATAGCAAAGTCTATTGCACCTATTAGCAATTCGCGGGATTGCGCTAAAGAACCGATGCAGTCCTTTAGCACATCTTCGGGTAAGGAACTAAGTTGTTGAGTCAGGAATAGGTATGTCTCGCCTTCGAATTCTATCTCCGGCGTAAGGTTTTTCATATAAAGACCATTTTTTGTCTCATTCTTCGTCAGCGGTACAACTAACCTTGTTGCTAATTGGTCAATTACAGAGTTCTGAACATCTACAAGAAAAGGGTAAGCTTTATTTGTTTTTGAGCTCGGGTTTCTGTAAACATCAAACTGTGCCTTTAGAAGTTCCTGTACTCATCACTTATACAACCGTTCTCAGCAACAAACTCGTTATACGCAGCTATGGCAGCTTTGTTTTCTTTTTTCCATCTTTCTTCTTCAACACTTTTTAACTTGCCTTTAAGTGCCTGTTCTTAGGTTGCAGACAGGTTAACTTTTAAGTCTCTAGCTTTTTGTAATAAGTCGCTGTTTAAGCTTAAATTAGTCGCTTTTTTTGGGGCATGAATGTCATATAAATCTTGCATGCTATCACTCCAATTTTTTCTGCATATTAAGTATACGCATAGGGATGCGCATTGTAAAAAATTAGGTTCTTAACAAGCCCGGAATCGTTATGTAGAGATGTATATATATATAGTGCCGGCCTTACTCTCTATTAAACTGCAAAGTTAACCAAGTAATCGCATTGCAATTTGTCGGCCCTCAACCCGTTGCTGATGTTGATTCTGCGCGTATTGCTCTAGGTGAGTCACTTTGCCGGCGGCGTGCTTAAAGCAGGTTTCAAATTGCGTGGTTAAAGTTATCCAATGTTCTTGTTCAATATTGAGACGCTCTAAAATAGAGGGTAGGTGATGCTCAACGTTATATCTACAAGCTGTAAGTAGTCTGGAAGAGTAAAAGGTAAACCGTGTGGCATCTCTTGCCTTGGATTGCCTGCAAAAGGCATAAGTCGTTTAGGTGTTTTGCATGTCTTAGCGGCGTTAATTCGGTATTTAATGCTGGTATGCTCTGATGTTTCAGGTGTTTTAGCCATCTTTGCTCGTACTGGATTTAAATCAACATATGCCATACAAGCGGCAAGGGCTGACTCATCCAATAGTGCTTGAGATTTAAACCGTCCTTCCCAAAAATGCCCTGTGCAGTCGTCTTCTTTATTAGCCGCCCTAGCAATGTATTCATTCAGTGCACGCATAAACCAGCTGATATCAAATAGCCTCTTACGCCATACTTCAGCCGTTAACTCCACCGCTTTAATTTGAATTTCATGTAAATCTTTGCGCGAATCTGGTGACATGTAGCGCTGCGAGAGTAATGTGCCTTTGTACAGTTTATGCCAACGTTGAATCACATCTTCTGTACTCAGTGCGTCTGCTTTCTCTTTGTTTAAGTGTAATACCAGGTGCGTATGATTACTCATTACCGCATAAGCACATACATCAATGGCGAACACCTCACTCAAAACATGAATACGGTCTTCTACCCATTGGCGACGATGTTCAAAGCTTCTACCGTTTTCCTCGCCACACAAGAAAGCACGACGAACACAGCGGGAAATACAGTGATAATAGGGCGTATCCGATAAACTAATTTGTGACTTTCGGGCTTTAGGCATTGTGACTGTCTAACTTTGATTAAATCGATTAGCAGTTTGAATGGGGATTTAGATTAAAGAAAGTGTACGAGGGGACAGTTTGGGATTTTTCTAGTTATGCCTGTCTTGTCTACTTAAAGCGTACGCATGCGAATGCGCATTGAAAAGGACTAAGTCCTTCTTAACAATACAGATATTTTTGAGTGCAGTTGTTTATATCTTGTGCCCGTCTTGCTCTTTACTGAGCCGCAAAGCTAACCGAATAATCGCATTGCACTTTGTCGGCCTTGAACCCGTTGCTGATGTTGATTGTGCGCGTATTGCTCTAAATGAGTCACCTTGCCTGCGGCGTGTTTAAAGCAGGTTTCAAACTGCGTGGTTAATGTTATCCAATGTTCTTGTTCAATATTGAGACGCTCTAAAATAGAGAAACTCTAATAAGACAGGCATGGTTCTGCATTCTAATAAGACAGGAATGGTTCTGCATTTGCACTAAACAAGACAGGCATGTTTGTGTTTGGAAAGACTGAAAAGGAAGTCAGCTTGATAAGACAGGCATATTTGTAGTCGTGCTCAGAGAAGAATGGCTAAATACCAAAATCCCCATTCTGGAATCAAAAACGCCTAAAAGCTATTTTCAAACTCCTTCGAATAGAGCACGGCTTATGCAAGTTGTGCTTGAAATGAAATTTGGTGAGATGGCTTAGGTAGCGCTACAACAATCTTCTGAGCGTCGTTCGCGGAGACGGTAACAACCCTCGATTATTGAATGCCAAACCCGCCGGAGCGGGTTTGGTTTCAAAGAAGTTAGATCAATGTTAACTAATTCGTTTCTGGTTCCTCCCCGCTTATTTTACGGTAGCGAGATAATAAGTACTTTGCCCACAATAAACTGGAAAACGATGTAAGTACCAAAATAGGAAGGGCACCGAGAACGCCTAATATAAAGGATAGCGTGCAAACTACTCCGTAGAATGTCAAAACATTTCTTCTAGTTGCCTCATCTAATTTTATTAATTTATATTCATCTGAGGTAAACAGAGAAACACAACCTATGACAAGTAATGTTGCTGCAACTATCCAATTTTTCTCCCCCAAAAAATAAAATCCATACTGATTAATCAAGGCAGGCCATACTGCGGCAGAATAAAATGTGTATGTAGGGATTATATTTTTGTTTCTATATGGATTTTCTTTCATTTTCATTCGCTCGAAGCAAGGCCAAACATTTCCGATGTCACCCTATCGCATGCATCAAAACCTATGACAGCAGGACCTCTATAAGGGAGAGGTAGCGCTGGTACAATTGCATTTTGTACCCTATCAACAGCATAAGCGTGTGCCAAACCAGCTGCCGCAGCCTCATTGAGATTCGCACTTGTGTAATAGTCTACAGCAACACTGCCTGCCCCCAAAGCAAGGCTTGCACCAGCTAACCCCGCAGCAATCGGCTGTCCTCCCGGAATAACTACAAAGGCAAAGACTGAACAAGACAGGCATATTTCTCTTCTAGACAGGCATGTTTCTGTATACCCAACTATCTGAATTCCAGTAATAGCAAAGTCTATTGCACCTATTAGCAATTCGCGGGATTGCGCTAAAGAACCGATGCAGTCCTTTAGCACATCTTCGGGTATGGAACTCAGTTGTTGAGTCAGGAATAGGTACGTCTCGCCTTCGAATTCTATCTCCGGCGTTAGGTTTTTCATGTAAAGACTATTGCTAGTCTTATTCTTTGTCAGCGGTACAATTAACCTTGTTGCTAATTGGTCAATTACGGAGTTCTGAACATCTACAAGAAAAGGGTAAGCTTTATTTGTTTTTGAGCTTGGGTTTCTGAAAACATCAAACTGTGCCATTAGAAGTTTCTGTACTCATCACCTATACAGCCGTTCTCAGCAACAAACTCGTTGTACGCAGCGATGGCAGCTTTGTTTTCTTTTTTCCATCTTTCTTCTTCAACGCTTTTCAACTTGTCTTTAAGTGCCTGTTCTAAGGTTGCAGACAGGTTAACTTTCAAGTCTCTAGCTTTTTGCAATAAGTCACTGTTTAAGCTTAAATTAGTCGCTTTTTTTGGGGCATGGATGTCATATAAATCTTGCATACTATCACTCCAAATTGTTCTACATATTAAGTATACGCATAGGGATGCGCATTGCAAAAAATAGGTTCTTAACAAGCCCGGGGAATTGTTATGTGGAGATGTATGCATATAGTGCCTGTCTTACTCTCTATTAAACTGCAAAGTTAACCGAGTAATCGCATTGCACTTTGTCGACCCTGAACCCTTAGTTGATGTTGATTCTGCGCGTATTGCTCTAGGTGAGTTACTTTGCCGGCGGCGTGCTTAAAGCAGGTTTCAAATTGCGTGGTTAAAGTTATCCAATGTTCGTGTTCAATATTGAGACGCTCTAGAATAGGGGGAGGTTATTCTGAACCTTGCCGCGTTTGTTATATCTACAAGCTGTAAGTAGTCTGGAAGAGTAAAAGGTAAACCGTGTGGCATCTCTTGCCTTGGATTGCCTGCAAAAGGCATAAGTCTTTTCGGAGTTTTGCCTACCTTGGCTGCGTTAATTCGGTATTTAATACTGGTATGGTCCGATGTTTCAGGTGTTTTGGCCATCTTTGCTCGTACTGGGTTTAAATCAACATAAGCCATACAGGCGGCAAGGGCTGACTCATCCAATAGCGCTTGAGATTTAAACCGTCCTTCCCAAAAATGCCCTGTACAGTTATCTTCTTTATTAGCGGCCCTGGCAATGTATTCATTCAGTGCACGCATAAACCAGCTGATATCAAACAGCCTTTTACGCCATACTTCAGCCGTTAACTCCACCGTTTTAATTTGGATTTCATGTAAGTCTTTGCGTGAATCTGCTGACATGTAGCGCTGCGAGAGTAATGTGCCTTTGTACAGTTTGTGCCAACGTTGAATCACGTCCTCTGTACTTAGTGCGTCTGCTTTCTCTTTGTTTACGTGTAATACCAAGTGCGTATGGTTACTCATTACTGCATAAGCACATACATCAATGGCGAACACCTCACTTAAAACATGAATACGGTCTTCTACCCATTGGCGACGATGTTCAAAACTTCTACCGTTTTCCTCGCCACATAAAAAGGCACGACGTACACAGCGGGAAATACAATGGTAATAGGGCGTATCCGATAAACAAATTTGAGACTTTCGGGCTTTTGGCATTGTAGCTGTCCGACTCTGATTAACTCGATTAGCAGTTTGGATGGGTATTTAGATTAAAGAAAGTGTACGAAGGGACAGTTTGGGTGTTTTCGAATTATGTCTGTCTTGCTTACGTTAATATTGTGTGGATTATCAAAGTAAGAAATAGGTTAAACAGAATAAATAACGTTTCAAAAGGCGATGCGCTGTGGCTAGGCCCTTTCCTTAGTAGCTTCTTTCATGTCATTTACTTTCAACACAAAATAAACCAATCTATAAGTTCTAAGGCCGCGGGAAAACTCGCGATATAACAATCACATTAAGTCGGTGGCAAGGCCCCTGGGACAGTAACGCTTTTTGAGTTCATTTATACAAGGAAGAAATAATAATGCTAGTTGCTCTACTCACTGCTGTTGTTCTCTATTTCTCTATTCAACTATTGCAAAAAGACCGTGACGCTACTGATTTTGGTACTGTATTTATAATTGTATTTGTACCTGCTCTAATTCTATTTATTAGTAACGTCACAATCGGCATCATGAGTTTAAATCCCTTGTTTAGTTTTATCCCTATGGTTGTCTCCGTTGCAGTTGTATTTTTCATGTCCAATAATATATTTGAGTGGGGCAATAAAAAGTCAGCCGCTTTATCTGCTATATACTTTGTGACGCTTGTCGGCGCTCAAGTTGGGCTTACTTTCCTTGCCGCATAAAAAAATTAAGTTCGCCCTCTGCGCGAGTTGAGACAAAAACATGTGGGCTGCTCACCTCGTCCGGATTGTAGCCCACATGTCTGCGCCCCTTATTTAGAAGTTATATTCACTTAGGAAGTATCGAGTAAATGGATGGGCCTGAAATCAAATTAGAACGCCCGTTGTTTTATAAATCTCCTTTTGGATTGAGATTTGAAATAGGCCCATCCGATCAAGAAATTTGGAGTGATGAAAGTAAATCCTTAAACATTAAGTATTTTAACGTAGCATTAGAAAGAGCCATGAGTATCTTCCAAGCTGCATTTCAGCCAAATGATGATATTGCCATTGCATATCAAATCTTTTCGGATGGACGAAGAAAAATAAAGAAACGCAGCTTTATTTTTAAACAGTTGCACTCACTTGAAAATGCCAATATTAATCTTTCTGATCATCGGGATATCTATTCAGATGGCTTAGACTACAAAAGTGAATGCTGGAAAAGAGTAACCATCTCGGGTATCAAAACCGCTGAAATAAACGTAAGGCAACTGTTTAAAGCTGCAATTAATACTGACTTTTCAAGCTTACAGCCTCAGCTTAATGGGGAGTGTTACCTCATAAACAGAACAAAACAACTTGTATTGAATCTTTATGATGATCGCGGCATGGATGTAGTTTCTACTAGCAAAGAGCCACTCGCGGCTCTGTACAAGAGCCACAATCATTTAATACTTGATTATGACCGAGAATCCATTGATAAGGTGTTTTCGTGAATATAACAAGTTACTTAAAAGGACCTAAAACGCTTGGCTTGCGCTCCTTTGTCGCTAATTTCAGCCAAGCATTTTACGCCACTTATTTAAAATCTGTGTGTAAGGAGGCATTTTGGCTATATTCAATAAAATAGTATGGTCTCCTTTAGTATTCGGGGTTCTTTTACTGGCAATATCTGTTTTGGATGTTTGGTTATTTGATCGCCAGAAAATCACTCCTCAGCAAATGCTAACTAACGAACTTTTAGTATTTGTCTTCGGGCTTATTTTGACAATCATAGTATTAGTATTGAGCCTGGTAATGGCATTCAAAAAACGGTGGCGTCAATCTGTCTTGGACCAATGGATTAGTCGGTTGCTCGAGATTGGCTTTTAAACTAGAGATTAAATAACAAGGATGAAGCCATGAGCAGACCCAATTTTTCAAGTTATTCAATTGAAGAGTTATTAGACTGCAAGCAAAATGTTGACAAAGAGCGCTGGCCTGAGCGCTATCAAGAAATACTCGACGAATTAGCGTTACGTCTTGAAGACCCAAGTAAAAAGGCAACTCATGACGAGCTTGTGTTTTCAACTTTCTGTGAAGAACTAAGAGACGACTTAACGATTGCTATCGATGATAACCTTTGGCCTATCATTACGTTTTTTTCAAAGCGCCTAAGGCGTAGCGTTCCTAGTACCTTTCTTAATGAAGTTTGTCCAATATGTGCTGGTGAGTTGAACATTACTCAGCGGAACGGTAGTTGGAACATTGCGTGTGAAAAGTGCGATATGTCGTATTCTATTCGTGAGAGACGCTCTTATTTTTAGCTATTACGGCAGCTACAACATGAGTTGTATCTTTTAATAAGCGACAGAGGAAAAGTAATGGATCCCATCAACAAGTTCTGCCCTAGATCTGGCAAACCAGTAAAGCCTGATTTGCTAACCGATTATCGTGGCTATACGGTAGGCTTTTGTAATCCTGGGTGTAGCAGCGATTTTGCTAAAAATAGCCAAGCAAGCCCGAACGATACTCAGTACTTTGATGTGCTAATAAAAGAAAAGTTTGGGAAGTAAAACGTTAGGTTTGTTCAGCGCGAACTAGCAGGCATTAATGTAAGTGATAACTTCGAAACCGGCGTACGTTACAGTATCAAGAGCAAGCAAACATGTCGTTCAAGCAGTTCGTCGTTGTCAGGTTAGATCAAAAAAGGAAGTCGTAAGCTCTACGATTAATAAGGAAATAAGTGAGTAAAATGAAAATATTCATATTAGCGTTTGTGTGTTTTTTTATAAGTAGTGCGGCTGCCGAAAGCATTTTAAATGAAAGCGCGTTTACTCAAAGATATGCGAACGCAGTTATCACAAAAACTGAAGTTGTAAGCGCGGATATAAAAGGTCGTCTAGAGATTGAAATGACTTACAGCAACGGAGAAAAATCTACCGCGTACCTCGATAACGCCTACATGAATTACCGCTCAAGCCCAGGCGAACTAGACGCAATTATAGACGCTTACATCAATGCATTAACCAAAAGCAGTAGCGATGTTAAATCCAACATAGAAAAAGAGCATATCTTTCCCGTTATCAAGGACAGGGGCTATATGGAGCAAATAACGAAATTAATGAATCATAGCAGCAAGGGGGAACTACCTTTCTATTATGAAAAATTAAACGATGTCCTGTATGTTATGTATGCCATTGATACGCCTTCTTCTATTAAATTCATGCCAAAGGAAGATATCAATGCCCTCGGAGTAGAAGAGGGAGAACTTAGAAACCTTTCAATGGCTAACTTGATGAATGCTAATGAGTCATTACAAATTCAAGGTGACCGGTCGACGGTCTCGATGGTTGTAGCTGATGGTATTTACGAAGCATCTTTTTTACTTTATGACGATCTATGGACGAAAGAAAACTTTCCGGTGAAAGGAGATATAGTAGTCTACGTGCCATCCAGAGATGTGTTGATTGTTACGGGTTCAGAAGATACTGAGAGCCTTGAAACAGTGAGAGGTATTGTGCATAACCCTGAAAGTCAGTGGTCTCATGCTGTGACAGATATTGGATTTGTGCGAGAAAAAAATAAATGGGTTGAATTTCACAAGTAATAGGAACGTCTAGCTGATGCGGTATCTCTGTAGATGCGACTAATAAAGATACGCTACCTATGATTTGTCGTCGTCTACGTTTAGCAGTTAATAGGTTAAATGCGATAAAACAATCTACGTTGGGTGAAGTTACTGTTATGTGGTCTAAGGAATAGAACATTGGCAAAAATTCTAATATTTGGAAACTCTGGTTCTGGAAAATCTACGCTGGCAAAGCACTTATGCAAAACACAAGGTTTGGCTCATTTAGATCTAGATGCATTAGCGTGGAAACCTACTAGCCCACCTGAGAGAAAGCCTATCGTAGAGTCTGGAGAAGAGATAAAGGTTTTTATTTCTTCCAACGACAAATGGGTAATTGAAGGCTGTTACACAGACTTACTAAAAATTGTAGAACAGCAGTCTACTGAAATTATATTTATGAACTTACCCATTGAATCCTGCATTTCAAACGCAAAGGCGAGACCTTGGGAGCCCCATAAATACAAAACTAAGCAAGCCCAAGATGACAACTTAGCTATGCTTATTGATTGGATTGGGCAATATACAGAAAGAAACGATACATTTTCTTATGCGGCACACAAGCAGTTTTATGATGGCTATCACGGTCATAAAAAGATGATTACGCAAAATGTCCCAACTGAGCCAAGTTAGGCAAATTCGTTAATATATGAAATAAGTGAAACGGAGTTTCAATGAAGATAAATCTACTTTTAGCATTATTATTTCTAGTGTCAGCTACGGTATCGGCTGAAGACATTAAAATAGATCTTAAACAGCTTGCCCAACAGTACTTCGACACAATGGTTGCAACTCAGGCCCCTGGCGCGACAAAAGTTGAGCTTGAAAATCACCTGAGTTTACTCGCGGATGATGTTGGTCATTCACATTTGCCATGGGTGATAGATGATACGCGATTACCTGACGGTAAGGAGCAAATGAGAGAGGGCATGACGTTCTATTTAGGCGCGCACACAGAATACAGTGCAGAGCTGTTAGATGTTTTTACATTTAATCATTCTGCTATTGCTATCAGATATAAGAATTATGCCAAGGGCGTGCACCCGCAAAACAATCAACCTATTGAATACAGTCAAGTGATGATGGAAGTACTAGAAATAGAGAACGGTAAGATTGCTGTTATTCGAAAGTACCATGAGTAAATTTCACATTCTGATAAGTTGCGTTGGGATGAGACGTCGGTCGTTGCTTAGTTTCGCGGTAATGCGCCAGGCATTGACGCTTCTTATCGGTTTGATTTTACATGTATAATTCTTATTCAGGTACTGCTAGTATGGATTGTGTGGTGTCTAATACCTATAACTAACATTCCCATTGCTTCTCGAAACGATTACCTGAGAGCTCAGCGATAGAACAGGGAGCTTTCTAGCTAGAAAGTAGGTTATTACATTTTAAAGGAACGGTATGTTTAAGAAGCTGTTAAAAGGATTTGGAATTGCGCTTCTAATCCTTATCTGTCTATTTTTACTTATTGCTGTTTGGTCGGGCTATAAATCTTCTGAATACGAGAAAACGGCAATTCCTTACATGGATACTGCAATTGCTGACATCTCCTCTTGGGAGCTAGGTACCTTTAAGAGTTACCTCACTCCGTCTGAAGTAGAAAATATCAATGAAGATGATCTTAAAAGGCTTATAAAGGCGCTATCAAAGATGGGGGCGTTAGTTGAAATTGGCGAATATCAATTCAATACAGTTACGTCCAGAGCACTAACATCTGGTGGTTCAGGAACGTTTGTTACCTATACTGTTCCAACCGTATATGAGAATGGCGATGCAGTGCTAACCATTACTCTTAAAGAAGAGGGGGACTCCTTTTCAGTTTATCATTTTAAACTAGACTCCCTCGCGCTGTTTGACTAGCGAAGATGTTAAAGCTAATCGTGCGTCGACGCCAAAATGAAGACACCGACAAGCACATTTTTACAGAATATTAGGCCGAGCTTTAAGGACGGGGTTAAATGACGAAGAACCGAAGAACAACCATCATCAGGTTTCTTCTGCTAGTCAGTACTATTGTTTCCTTGTTTTTCGTTCCGTGGATATTGGTTAAAGCCTGGATCCTACCTTTGCCACACACAGTACAAGAACAAGTTGATGAGGCAATTAGCCACGGCTTTGACGGCATTATTGTTTACGTGGATCAGGCGGGAAAACCTCCAGCTTTTTACACAGCGGGCTGGAAAGATAGAGATAACAAAATACCCGCAGCCCCCGACTCTTTATTTAAAATTGCCAGTATCAGTAAGTTGTACACTGCTGTGGCTATCACCAAAATGGCACGAGAGCAGCGACTATCCCTACACAATTTACTTATTGATCATTTACCCGAACTCAAAGACAGAATTGAGCATTCAGAAAAAATAACGCTTAAAATGATGGTGCAGCATAAGTCAGGAATCCCTAACTTTACTGATAATGCTGCCTACTGGGAAAACGAACCGGAAAACAGCAAGCGAGCGCTCGACTTTGCGCTAGATCTTCCTGCGAGTTTTGAGCCCGGTGATGGATATGAGTATTCCAACACGAACTATCTGCTGCTTCGCAATATTATGGATAAGGTTTTGGGATACAGTCACCACGAGTACATTAAGCAAAACATTTTACTTCCGCTTGAATTGAACAACACCTATTTTTCATTGAGCGAAGTCAATAAAGACGACGTGATGAGCGGCTATTACGTTGGTTACAAGGAAGATGTTAAGGCGCGCGACTACGGTATGCTAGCGACAGCAGAAGATGTGGGTAAGTTCTTACGAGCGCTAAACAACGGCGCTATTTTCAATAAAGGCGAAGCGGAACTTTACCCTTATGTATTCGAGCATGGAGGCTTGGTTATCGGCTATCAAAGCCTTGCAGAATATGACAAAGACCTCGATACCGTGGTTGTTCAATTTATCAATACCACTGACTTTGACGGTTATGAGTGGAACTTGTCTGAAATCACAATAAGCCGAATTTTTAAAATACTAAGAAAAGCAGAAAACGAGTAGGTAGTAGGCCTGGTTCAACGCTTTTTCAGTGTAGGCCAATCATTACAAGTTAGAAAATAATGGGTGGCAACAGAACGGTTTTTATTATGTGGTTAGTTTATTAATTCGCCGTTTTTACTCTATGCTTTTAGTGGTTATTTTATATCTTCAGCTGCTCGGCAAAAAAGGGACAAAACGTGAAAAAACTCTTCTTAATGTTATCTGTGCTTATATCGGTTTTGTGTTTGCTACTGGCCGCTGCGCCATTTACTCCGGCAGTTGCGGGCTCGTTTTTAATGCTTATCCTCGCTGGAGTTTTAGGCTTTAAAGGGTATTCAAAAATAAGCTTGCTTTTGCTTTGTATCAACACCTTTTCGATAGTTGTCAGCCCCAACATAAACGAGTCTAGTTTTGCCGGATTAACTGTAATATCGATTATCTTTATTTTCTCTTTCACCGGTGTAGCACTTGGTCTGCCGAAAGGTGTTCAAAGATATGATAGTTGCGTTGATTGACGTTTGAGTATTCAAATATTCAGATGTTAGAGTGGATAATTAAAGGGATTAAAAAAACGTTGCCCCGTTTTGTTTCAACCGCTAGAGTTTAAAAACTCGCCGCCTACAAAAGCAAGGATGTTATTTATGGTCAAGTATGAGCTTCCCGCCAGAATTGTATTATCGCTATTTACTGTTATTCCTCTTTTTTTCGCTTATTCCACGCTTCAAAGCAGTCAGCCCTTGCTATTCATTTCAATGCTTCTTGCATCGGTGCTGTTTTTGGTAACGCAACTAAACATAAAACAGTTTTTAATGCCTAAACGCCAACCCAATGCTAAATTACTTAATATGCAAAAGGCTTTAGGAACCGCTTCGGTTGTTTTATTGATGTTAAATATTGCATTCAAAGACATAATGTTGTTCTAGAAGAATTTACTTTTTTGCCCAGGAAAAATAAAAAAACAACGCCAAAGGAAGGCCAATGAAGAAGCATTTAGTATCGCTTTTAATCTTATCAATCCCTTTTATTTGTCTTTCTGAAGAGTTACCCAGTGAATTTAAGAATAACTTAATTTACCTAAAACCAAAGCTCGCGGACGGAACTACCCTGACATTTTTTACTGATACTGGTGGTGGTTGGAATGCGATCTCACGAGAGCTCAGCGAAAAATATGGTTGGGAGATCAGTCAAAAAGAATCTGAAAATGGGGTTATCGATGTTACTGATATGCCTCAATTTGATCCAGAAGCGTCAATCCCCATGGCGGGATTGAATAATTGGTGGGCTGGAAAATTACAAGTAGTACCATCCGTAGAATTTAGTTCGACTACGAAAAGCGACGGAACGCTAGGCGGACGTTGGCATGCTGAAAAAGTAATTGATTTTAATTACCCTGAGAAAAAAGTAGAAGTGCTAGATGAAACTCCTACATCAACTGAGTTTTCGACGGTTCCATTGGGATTTCAAAAGGGCCTGGATGGTGGTTATACAATGGCTTTTCCAAGTATCGATATTTCAGTTAATGACAGACAGATTCCAATGTTATTAGATTCAGGTGCTTCGGCATGGCCATCGACAGAGGCGATGGAAAAAGGAGGGCTAGAAGGTGGTCAAGTTGCGACTTCTTTCATTGTCGCTTCAATATTCGATGAATGGGTGAAGTCTAACCCGGAATGGTTAGTGATTGAGGATGCATGTAATTTTTCTCATCAACCCATGATTCGTGTTCCTTATGTAAGAATTGGAAATAAAACCGTTGGCCCAGTTTGGTTCACAAGAAGAGCAGACAGTAGTTTCCACCAATTTATGTCTTCGATGATGGATAGGCGCATTGATGGCGCGCTAGGAGGTTCAGCGCTTCAGTACCTAAGACTCATTGTTGATTACCCCAACGAGCAAGCGTTAATTGCTGACGAAATTTAATATTAACGAGATAACACATTTAGAATGTCTAATTTAATAACCCCTATGTTTATGCACATTCTTCTTTGTGCATTGCTCTACGTTTTTCTCACGCTAACTCGTGCGCCTTCGGTATGGGGAGTAGGGAAAAACAAAGATGGTTCAAATCCGTTTGCTGATATACAGCCTAAAGTAAGTGCGAATCTGAGCAATCAATTTGAGTGGCCGTTATTTTTTCACGTTGTTTGCGCCTTGCTAATTGCCTTAAGTGAGCCAATTAGCAATTCACAAGTCTTCCTTGCGTGGGTATTTGTTATTGGCAGGGTGCTGCATAGTCTTGTACAAATATTTACAGACAATATTAGATTGCGTGGTTTGGTGTTTACTATCAACTTCGTTGCCGTTCTTGCAATGTGGTTGTTGCTTTCTATACAACAAGTTTTAGGTTAAAGAGCACAAAGGTTATGGAAGAAGTATTTGAACCGCTGGGCCGCTTTATACTCAGAGTAATAAAGTGGATTATCATAGACGCAATTATAGAATTCGTTTTGAAGGGCACGGGCCATGTGGTGCTTAAATTGCTAACCTTCGGCAAGTACCCAAGAGCTGGCCGTGATGAGGGAAGGACCGTTGCTGTTGGTTTTATAAGCTTTGTGGTGGTTTTTGTCTGTCTTGCAATGATTGCTTAGTTTTGAAAAAGGATACCTGCGATGAAATTAGAAAAGTGGGCGAGCATAAGAGAAAAAGGAAAACAGCGCTTCGTACTAGTTTACGGCGTTTTAGGCTGGGGAGTCTCGACCGGTTTATTATGGTCATTACTTATGGCGTTTATTGAGCCTTCCGAAAATATCTGGGGGCGACTCGCCATTGCGATGATCATCTTTCCCATTGCGGGGCTCGCTTTTGGTCACTTAACGTGGAACAAATATGAAAAAGCTTTTGCAAAAGAAACGACGAAAGCTGTATAGAATGGCTAGAACATGTCATGTAATAACCAATGAAGGGAAGCCGCTGTTGTTAAGTATCAAAAAATTATTTGTTGTTTCATTAACTTTGCTTGTAGTTAGTTGTGCCAATATACCCATTGCAACAATGCTTGAGTTTCGCTCATTTGATGAGGATAAATTTGTTGAACTCGACCCCAATCATTTATTTACGAAGATTCACTTAGACAAGCCTGCCGAAATAAAACCAGAAAGCACCTGGCTTACCTTGGGTGTTAGCTCCACAAAGCAAGAAAGAAGTTTTAAGTATAATCTTGAGGTCATTTCAGAAAATACACTGCCAGCTGAGTCAGGATGGCTGAGTAAAACGCCAGCGCGAACTGAGTACATTTTAGGATTAAGTACCGAAGCAATAAAAGAATTCACTGAACTTCAAGAGTTCATGGGTTCTGCATCGCCAACGGGCTTTGATCTTCACGTCAATACTGGGTTCAAAGAGGCGGCAAATGAAATGACAAGCATCACAATGTCTATCTTTTTAAAGCTTTACGCTGATGAAGACTATTTTACGCTAATCGATAGAGCGGAATTAGATATCGAGAAAGGAAGCGAGTAACTTCTATTAGGCTGGCTTTTTACCCATAACAAAGTAAAGTAATAATCTTCAGCTCTTCAAGCTTATTTAGAGAAGTACATGGAAGTATCTAAAGCCAGTATTCAAAAAGCAGTAGCTAACAATATCATCTCCGAGCAACAGGGCATTGCTCTGTACAATTTCTTCCAAGAAGAAAATCAGCATACTCCCTCTTTTACCTTCACCCATATTCTCTACTACTTAGGTGGCCTTATTGCAATTGGCGCCATGACTCTATTTATGAATTTAGGCTGGGAGCAATTTGGTGGTGCCGGCATCGTATTTATCTCTATGCTTTATGCTGGCGTGGGCTTAAAGCTTGCCAATTCCTTTGCTCGTAAGCATTTAATAATACCAGCAGGGATCTGTGCCACGTTCGTAGTTTGTTTAACGCCAATTGCTATCTACGGAGCTCAGCAATGGTTAGGGCTATGGCCCGACGACAATACGGTTTTTCGCCAGTTTCACCACCGCATTAAATGGCTATGGTTATATATGGAACTTGGAACGCTAGTAACTGGACTTGTCGTAGCATGGCGATATAAATACCCGTTCTTAATAATGCCGATTGCGGTAACGCTCTGGTATATCAGTATGGACGCTGTGATGCTCATTATTGACCATGAGGACTTATGGAACAGCTACACGTGGCAATTCCGAGCACTTGTGTCGATGTACTTTGGCGCGTTGATGACGCTATTGGCGTTCTGGGTGGACATCAGAGCACGAAACACAGCAGATTACGCGTTTTGGCTTTATCTTTTCGGCGTTTTAGCGTTTTGGGGCGGCCTCACCAGCCAAGATTCAGACAGCGAACTGTCTAAGTTTATCTATTTTTGTATAAACCTTGCCATGATTGGCGCTGGTGCTCTGTTGGTTCGACGTGTATTTGTCATATTTGGTGCTTTGGGATGCTGTTTATATTTAGGTCATCTTGCTTCTACCGTTTTTGAAGATAGTTGGCTTTTCCCTGTAGCGCTATCAGCGATCGGTTTAGGCGTCGTATATTCTGGAATTTGGTGGCAAAAGAATGAAGCTCGCATTACAAACAGAGCGCAAGCCATACTGCCCAAAGCGCTAAAGGAACTATTAGCTAATAAAGCTTAGATAAGAGAATCAATAGCCAGAAACTGCAGAAGATTCAGATTTACAACCCGCAAAATAGTAGTATCCATTTCGCTTGTTGCTCTGCCACAAAGGTAGAGCAACTGTCTTTATAAGACTAAATTCTTACTCTATATGTCAACTTCAGGAACGAGGGTGCTTGCTTTCTTACGCAAAGAAAACATTGTTGCGCCAGCCGGAACGGTAGACCCAACCTCAACGCTCTACAATACCACTATGTATGCAATGGCTGGGTTATTGGTATTGGCATTTATTGCTAACTTACTTGTAAAACCTGTGCGAGAGAAGCATCACGTAGAGAACACGCACCCCGAACTGGAGCCCGCACGAGCAAGCTAATTTACCAATCGAGAATACCCGCTTTATAGCGGGTATTTTTTTGCAAAGGTGTTTTAAAATACTCTTTATTGATTAAGTTGAAACGTTCTGGCTTACTAGTGCGCTATTTTCTCATGAGTTGTCAGCTATGTTATCTAAGAAGAATCCTCTTGCCTCCATTGTTGTTTCCCTATGCTGTGCGTTTAGCCTCAATGTTAGTGCAAATGCGCCCTATGAATTAATGGGGGTGACAACAAAAACGGGGGAGAAAACGTCATATCTTGCTAAAGAAAACAACATAACCTTGCCAGTGACGGTTATTAACGGAAAAAGTGACGGTCCTGTATTGTTGCTTACCGCTGGTATTCATGGCGATGAGTTTCCATCTATGTATGCGTTGCAGCAACTACAGCAAAGCATTAATCCTAAAGAGATGAGCGGTGTGTTGGTTGTGTTGCACTTGGCAAACTTAGACGGGTTTCACGCAAATAGAATCGCGTTGAACCCTAAAGATGAGAAAAACCTAAATCGGGAATTCCCAGGGAGCGTTGATGGCACACCAACAGAACAGATTGCGGAGCTGCTAACCAGAGAGTTTATTGGCAAAACAGATTTTTTGATCGACATGCATTCTGGTAGCGCAAACCAAACGCTGCTGAATCATGTGTATTCTCCTTTTGTGGGCGACGAAGAACTTGATGCGTTAACATTTGAATTTGCCAAAGCCACGGGCATGCAGCATATCGTTATGTATGGCGACCGACCAAGAGATCCCAACAATTCAATTTCATACCCTAACACAGCGATGACGAGAGGAAAGCCGGGACTGACGACTGAAATTGGGCATTTGGCACAGACAGATGAAGAATCGGTAGCAGAAGCGCTAGATGTGGCTAAAAACGCCATGTATTTTTTGAAAATGCTGCCAGAGACGCCAAAGCAGCACCCCGAGCCAGTTATCTATGAAACAATCAAATATCCTAAGAGCTCAAAAAACGGGTTCTTCAAAGCTTCTGTGGTGATAGGCGATAAAGTAAAGGCAGGGCAGGATGTAGGTGCGGTCACGGACTATTTTGGAAATCTCGTTGAAACCATTAAATCGCCCGTTGATGGCACGGTTATGATGGTTAATCAAATGCCAGCCATCAAAGACGGACAGTCTGTTATGGCTATTGGTGTTGAAGTTTCTGAATAACTAAGATGGTGGTGTAGTTACAGTGGTGATCTAATTAACCTACCCAAACAAATAAATGTTAAAGTTATTTCACGAAAATGTGATTAGGGAATGATATGGACTTTCTTTTTAATGTTTTGATTTGGGTAGGCGTTGTTATTTTTGCCATATTTTTTATTGGATTTATGGCCGCTGCTAAGCTGAATAAACGCCAAGAAGAAAACCGCGCCAATCAGACGTCTGCAGAGCCTACTCGTGAAGGCGAAAAGCCGAGTAACCAAAATAAAAGTTAACCTTTTGTTCATTGTAAAACGTCAACGTTAAATAAAAACGTTCACATTTATTCACCCCTTTATATCAGTTCCCCCGTTTAGTGAAAAAAGGGGGAACATTATGCAAACAACAATTTTACCAAACGCCAACCCAAAGCACTTAACACACCAAAGTGTACTACCGTTTGAAAAAGCGCCTTTCGCTAAACGTGCTTTAAACGCGGCCACAATTGCTATAGCTGGATGTACCGTTACGGCAGGGCTTTTCGTATTAATGGCAGAGCTCATTAAGCAAGACAAAGTAAACATAAGCGAAGGCCCACCGGTGTTCTTTGAGCCGATCATTTACCAACCTGAAGACGAACGGACCATCACTAAAAAACCTATGGTGCCAATTGAGCAGGTAATTAAAACGCCACCTCAAAAAGTTATCGAGATTGACCCTGAGCCCAATGAAGGCCCAGGCGGCTTTGAGATTAAAACGCACATACCTAATACAGCGTTAGATTTGTCGATTAACTTGAATAGTGCGCAAGGTGATATGCAAGCCACACCCCAATTTAGGGTGGACCCCACTTATCCGCCTGAGGCCAGTCGCGACGGTATTGAAGGCTGGGTAAAGCTAGGGTTTACGATAAGTGCTAGTGGCTCAGTGTCTGATATTACAGTACTAGATTCAGAGCCCAAGCGCGTGTTCGATAGAGCTGCGCGTAGAGCGCTTAAAAAATGGAAGTACAAACCCAAGCTGAATGGCGGTAAACCTGTTAGTCAATCAGGTATGGTTGTAGTATTAAATTTCAAACTAGAACAATAAGGACTGCCTATGAGTATAGGCGCAAGCTTGCAAAGCCTGTTTCAAGGTAAGCGCGAAAAAGCGCTGGGAGTCAGCGAAAGGCTAATGCTGCGGTACAGCGCAAAAGGTGATGAAGCATCGTTAGCCGCGCTGTTTGACTTACACAGCCATAAGCTATTTTGTTTTTTGAAGGTGTTAAGTGATAGCACTATTGCAGAAGATATGTGTCAGCGCACTTGGATTAAGGTTATCGAAAATCGTCACTTATTTAAAAGCGGCGATAATTTTCAGGCTTGGCTTTTCACTATTGGTAGGCGGACGCTTATTGATGAATTCAGAAAAAACGCCAAGCTTGAATTTAACAACGAGGCAGTTGAGTCGTTTTCGTTAAGCGAGTTACTTAAAAATGCACAGTCTTCGGTAGAGGATGACGTAGCAAAAGGGATAGAAAAAGACGTGTTTAAGGCATGTATTCAGCAGTTACCCTACAAACAGAAAGAGGCGCTTTCGCTACAGTTTGAAGGTTTTTCGTTAGCGGAAATCGCCACTATTTGCAGTGCTGAAAAAGAAACGATTAAAACCCGGATACGTTATGCCAAAGACAGCCTTAAAACCATGCTGGAGAAACTGTAATCATGTCTACATCAGATAAAGAGCTACAAGATGCGTTTAAACGCAGCCAGCAGGTACAAAAGCAAAATGATGGAATGAGCGAAAAGGCTAATGCTCGAATTCGTGAAAGGGTTCTCGCGTACAACAAGGCAATAGAAAGTGATAGTGGAATAAAACGCGTATTTGCTGCTACGGCAGCTAATATTCGAGCGTACTTCGCTTCTTCAACCTTACGTTTCACGGCTGTGGCATTTGCAATTGTCGCCATGTTGGGCGTTTACAACATAGGAACATTTCAACGTAACCATTCGTCGCCATTACAGACGGCAGCACACCGTGTAGACATTGTTCAATATCACGGATTCGAAGGGGAAGATAAGCTGCTAGCTGGTAAAGCCGGTACTGATTATAAAGCGCGATTTAATGCCTATACTCAACAATATCTTGAAAGCAATTTAGTCGCCAGAGCGGTTACGTTAGAGCCAGCCACGCTTACGGCGCAAAATGGGTATTGGCTCTTGGTGAGCTGCAAAAATCAGCAAGTTGTGGTTTCTGAAAACCTTATCGCATCATTAAATATTAACGGTCGCATAGAAGGGGATATCAATATTGGCACGCATGTAGCGCTCGCCTTTGATGCGCAAGGAAGAATACTTTCAATTAAACAGTCGAGTAAGCCGTTGATGTGCTGATTTATATGGCGTTTAGCTGGATGCGTTCGTAAACGAAGTAAGGGCGGTGAAACTCGCTCGAGCCTCGATTACGAACAATATTTTAGGAATGACTTATTTGTCTAAATCGTGTGCTCTAAAGGCATTTGGAAGTAACTCACCAATGGTGGTTTCGAATGTCTCGCCGTTTTGACTTACCATGGTAACGGGAGTTTCATCTGGGGCAAATTCAGCAATTTTCTGTCTGCATCCACCGCACGGAAAGCAAAACTCGTCGTTCGGGCTCGCAATAACGATATGCGAAATACGTTTTTGTCCCTGTGTGACCATATTGCCAATAGCTGTGGCTTCAGCGCATTGTCCTAATGGAAAAGCAGCACTTTCTACATTACAACCAGAGAAGGTTTCGCCACTTGGAGTAAGCACCGCAGCACCAACTTTAAAGTTGGAATAAGGTGAGTGTGAGTTTTTCTGTGCGTCAAAAGCAAGTTGTGATAGTTGTTCTAAATTATTTTTCTTCATAGCTACCTGTGTTAACCACCCAATACGCTTTACTTTTATCATCAAATGCGAGAAGGTTGGCGGCATTAGCGCCGCAACAAGCGTATACTTAATACTCAGGCGGTTTTTTCTTTTTTTATAGAATGCTTTTTTACCATGTGCAGAAACGTTAGTCTCATCTTTTTTTCTCTATTCGCTGCTATTTTAACCGGTTGTGCGCAAACACCACCTGTTTCAGAAAGACCACAAATGGGAAACCTGCTTTTAGCCGAACCTGCGCCCATTAATCCTCGTTCCGAAATGGCTATTGCTCGTTACAATCAGGTGCTTACCAGCCCTGCGTTATCAGATGAAGACAAAGCTGAACTGCACTTTCAGCGAGGCATGTTGTACGACAGCGTGGGCCTATCGGGCTTAGCGCAGTTTGATTACACCCAAGCCATTAATTTAAAGCCAGATTTGGCTGAAGCCTATAATTCTATGGGTATTCACTATATTCAGCAGAACGACTTTATTCAGGCTTACGACGCATTCGACTCCACGCTGGAAATCAACCCAGAGTATGATTTCGCGTTCCTAAATCGCGGTATTGCGCTTTATTACGGTGGCCGCGCCGAACTCGCGACCAACGATCTTAACCGCTTTTTTGAAAAAGATGACAGCGATCCATTTCGCGCTCTGTGGGCCTACTTTGCGCATCACGACGTGTCAGAGCTTGAAGGACAAAAATACTTGGCTTCTATTCGACCAACGCTGGACAACCAGCACTGGGCTACTACGCTGGTGGATTTGTTTTTAGGTACTGTTGATGAGAACGATGTACTTAACTCATTGTTAGACGGTGTGAAAAGCCAAAAAGCGTTAACAGACAGGTTGTGTGAAGCGTATTTTTACTTAGGTAAATTTCATACCCAGCGCGGCAACAGCGGTATTGCATCAAATTACTTCAAGCTTGCATTAAGCACCAATGTATTTGATTACGTTGAACACCGCTACGCACGAATGGAACTTAACCGTTTGCGTGAACTAGCTAGCAGCGATCTGGTTAGCGAAGAGTAAGCAGCAAGCGTTATGCGAGGCTTATTTTTAGCAGTGTTCGCACTGCTCATAGTTGCGGGCGATAGCGGACGCTATGTCCCGCAGCTAATTGCTAATGCAAGCAAGGTGCTTACGCCGGCAAGCCTAGTGTCAGATAGCGACCCAACTGAAAAGGCGAGCTCTGCTTCAGTAAATGCTGCCGACGGCATGGAACAGGACAGCACAGAATCTTCTCCCGACGCTCAAACTTCGGCTAATACCGAACGTTTCAATTATTCTAACTATCACCTTAAGCATGATGCACTAGCGCTACTTTGGTTAGCTGCAAAGCAGGGCAGTGAAAATGCACAGGCACGCTTGCTCGGTGAATTTGAGCGTGCGTATAACGAAGGCTTCATTGCTACTGACTATATCGATGAAGCCACTGCAACCTATTTTCTAGAGAAGCTAGTGAATCTTGAAAACGCAGACGCTGCATGGCTGCTGTACCAAATATTAGGTGAAGAAGGTGCGTCACAGCGCTTTATGCGCTTAGCGGCGCTCGGCGAGGTCGCAGAAGCACAGCTTGCGTTTGCAATGTCTACCGATTCGCCAGAAAAACGTGAGAAGTGGCTGGTACGCGCGGCTTCACAAAACTACGTACCCGCACAGGCCGCATTGGCCGATTGGTATCTTCTACACGGGCAACAACAACTAGCGAAACCACTGCTCGCAGCAACAGCAACCTTAGACATGCAAAGTGCATTTAAGTATGCTCGCCTTCTGTGGGACGAAGGGGAATTTTCTGAGGCCAAGCAGCATTTTAGCTTTGCCGCGAAGAAAGGGCATCTTCAAGCGGAAAAAGCCTTAGAGGCCATCAATCTCTACACGCCTTACTCTATAGAGCAAGCATTAAAGCAGTCTCCTTCATTTAACTGGGAGAGTGAAGGGAAGTGTCTTCAGCGTATACAGCCTTTTGCTACCAGTTTGGCTACTATCATGCGTGCGCACAGTCTTTACAACTCATTCAATAACGACAAGCGTCTGCAGAACCTTTCTATTTGCCTGGCCCCGCCTATTTGGCTTAAACCCGATGTACTAAGCTGCGATCCGGATTATAAGAACGCTGGGATCTTAGGCTGTAGTATTACTCCTTTGGCAAGCATTGCGAAAAAGCAGAAATTTAGTCATGCAGTAGTAGTGGCAGAGCAGGGTAAGGCAAATGTTCAAAACGGCGTAATGTACTTAGACATCAGTGACGCTTATTCAGTGTTTGTTCATGAGCTAGCGCACTTCGCAGGCTTCGCTGACGAATATCCTATTGGCAAGGGCATGGCGAATAGGCTGTGCGATGAAGATGGAATAAGCGATTTTGCACCACCAAACCTAATCGTAGATTCTGAGTACTGGTATGCACCTCACAAAACGGTCGAAAATTGGCTAGAGATAGATCCTGCAACCATTATTGCACGCGCCAAAACGTGCACCGTATTGGGGGAAAACAGCTATAAGCCCAGCCGCAGAATTACCTTTATGGAACATCACGATAGCGGCGTGATCCCGCCTTTATATTTGGTACTGTGGCAGCAGCAGCTGGAAAAACAAAATGCCCAGCGACCTATTTCAATGAATTTCTTCCAGGCATTCCACAATAGCGGCAACCAAAAAGAAGCCGCACACTGGTTAGCTGAATACGAAGCGTTTACTGGTGGCAAATAACCGCAGTTGTCATTACTAAAACAATGCACTCGCCACTATTTGGCGAGTGTATCTTTAAGCTCTCTTACCCACATAGATGTTGCACCACAAATTGCTACGGGCATAACGATAAAGTTAACCACGGGAATAAGTGAGAATATATTCACCATCATTCCGAACGTCATCGCTTTCCCTTTGTGTTCGCCAAGGTGCAGGCGCATGCGCGTAAAATCTATTTTGTGGTTGTCGTATGGGTAATCGCAGTACTGAATTGCCATCATCCAGGCGTTGAATAAAAACCACAAGAATTGCCCAATAATGGGCAGGAAAAAGAACAATAACAAAAAACCAATAGCGCGAGGTAAATACCAAACGAGCTTTGTGAGTTCGCGGCCTACTGTTCGAGGAATGTCTTTAACTAAAGACATCACGCCCTCGTCACCTAAATCTTGACCCGTTAAATGACGCTCAACCTTTTCTGATAGAACGCCATTAAACGGCGCTGCAATCCAGTTTGCGAGTGTACCAAAGATGAGTGCGAAAATGAGCAATACGCTAATGACTGCTAGGGGCCACAAGAAAAAGCTGATCGCTGTTTTGATCCAGCCTAACCATTCAGGTACAAGATCTATTACATAAGCGATGCCCATTTCTATTTGGCCAAATAAGAAGTAAAAAGCCACAGAAAAAAGCACTAAGTTTATTGTTAGGGGTACAAAAACAAAACGCTTTAATCCTTTGGTTTTTATAAGCGAAAAGCCTTCAAAGAAATAATGTACTCCGCCTGAACTCATTCGTACTCCTTCGCGTTTGAAACGCTGTGTTTGTTAACTATCTGCTCTATCATACGCGCTTGGCGTATTCTCTGCCTATCTCAGTGAAATGGTAATTGTTACAAGCTGTTAGATTTGGTAGAGTCGAAGCATAATAACAAAAGAATCTTCCGTGTGATTGCATCATTTCTACATCAACTGCTATTTCAGCCGACGGTTAGCTGGTTTCTGGCTAATATCAAGGCGATACCGCGTGCAGCTTTGTGTTTAAGAGGGATGATGTGTGAGGCTTAAAAAGATTAAGCTCGCGGGTTTCAAGTCCTTTGTTGAGCCAACTACTATTCCATTCCCCGGCGAAATGACCGCCATCGTAGGTCCAAACGGCTGCGGCAAGTCGAATGTCATTGATGCTGTACGTTGGGTTTTAGGTGAAAGTTCTGCCAAAAACTTACGCGGCGATGCAATGACCGACGTGATTTTTAATGGCTCTTCGTCTCGTAAGCCAGTGGGGCAATGTAGCGTTGAACTTGTTTTCGACAACAGTGCAGGGCGGATAGCGGGTGAATTTGCCAACTACAATGAGCTGTCTGTTAAACGCTTAGTTACACGGGACGCCACCTCTACCTATTTTCTAAACGGCACTAAATGTCGCCGGCGTGATGTCACCGATCTATTTTTAGGAACAGGGCTGGGCCCCCGTTCTTACGCCATCATTGAGCAAGGTATGATCTCGAGGCTTATTGAATCTAAGCCACAGGATTTGCGTGTATTCATAGAAGAAGCCGCGGGTATCTCAAAGTACAAAGAGCGCCGCAGAGAGACAGAAAACCGTATAAGGCACACGCAAGATAACCTTGAACGCTTGAATGATGTGCGCGATGAATTGGGCAAGCAGCTCGAAAAATTACAGCGTCAGGCTGCTGCGGCTACTCGATACAAAACGCTACGTGCACAAGCCAGAGAGCTAAAAGGCCAGTTAGCAGCCCTTCGTTTTCTGAAAAATAGTGAACATATTGAAGCGCTGCAAAAACAGCAGCAAGCACTCCAGTTAGAAGTTGACGACTTAGTGGCTCGACTACAGGGCGATGAAGCGGGGCTTGAGTCGTACAAAACCAAGCAACTGGAAACAAAACAAACGATAGATGATCTTCAGCAGCAGCTGTTTACTACCAGTAACGCAATAACACGACTAGAGCAAAATGCGCTGCACGCAAAACAACGCAAAGGGCAGGTAGAGCAAGAGTTAGCACGAATTAGCGAGCAACACGAATTGCTTAACCACTCTATTGATGAGGCACAGGAAGCGCTTGCGGTATCAAACGAGGCGCTTGAAAACATTGAGCCTGAATTTGCCCTTAAGGAAGCAGAGTTAGAGCATGCCAAAGAGCGTTTTGAAGACGCTGAACAAGCGCTAAGAGAATTTAACGCACAAGCGCGAGCGCAAGAACAAACCTACAATCAACTTCGTCAGAATGTTCAGCAATGCCATAGCCAAATTCAGTCAACGATGAGCATGCAGTTACGCACTTCTCAGCGTATCAGCGAACTACAAGACGAGCTAAAACAGCTAGATGAAGAAGATTTTGCCAGTCAGATAACACTTTTAGAAGAGCAATGTAGCGAACTCGATTTTGACATTGATGAAGCTAAGCAATTACTTCAAGAGTCCAGTCAAAAGGTGTCGCAGCAACAAGGCGAAGTCAACGCTATAGAAGCGAAGCGCCGTGATACCCAGGGCCAGTTACAAACTGCACTGTCCACAAAAGCTGCGCTAGAAGCGCTTCAACAAGATGCCTCAAATAATGAAGACGTAACGTTAGACGGAATAGAAAAGCTGTGGCAGCAGTTTAGCTCTAACCAAACTCTTGCACCTTGCGTAGAATCGATTTTACAACACACCAAAGACCCCGTTGTTGCTAAAAGCCATGACATACAGGCACTGCTGCAAAACCAAGATAACTTGCCAAGCGGCATTAAAGTGTTTACCGATAAGGCGTTTGTAAGCACTGCCAAATCCGGTTCATTAGCACACGCTTTATTAACTGAATCTAGCACTAATGAATCGTCAACACAGCGTGTTCCCGCATTTTTTAATGACATTTACCTTTGTAGCAACGATGACGAACTTGCGGAAACGATTGAAAGTGCTTTTGTAAGCGTTCTTGATAAAGAAGATGAACCTGAAGGCCTAGCTAAGGGGTTTACTAGCGCAATCTCGCCTTCAGGGTTGTGGGCTAGCTCGCAGTGGGTAGTGAAACCTGGCGAAGCAAGCGACGGTGCTTTGCAGCGGGCGAACAAAATTAAGGCGCTGGTAGACCGCATTGAAGAAACTGAAAGCCTTATAGATGAAATTGAGCATTCATTAGAGCGCGCCAAACAGGCACTTGAACAGAGCGAAGCGCAAAAGCAGGCTATTCAGAGCGCCTTGGGTGAAAAAGAAAACCAGCGTGCACAGATTAAAAATAAACTTTCTTTGCTTGAAATGCAGCAAGAGCAACAGTCTACACGCACTGCCAAACTTAATGACGAGTTAGCAAAGCAAGAGTTAATGTTAGCGAAAGAAGAAGAGCAGTTAGCTCAGCTTTCGGAAAAGTTAGAGCTTCAAGAGGCACAAATTCTTGAACACGAAGTACACATTGACGATGTGAACGCTAAGCGTGATGCAAATGAGCGAACTACGTCAGAGCTGCGCGCGTTAGTTGATACATTAACGTCGCAAAATCATGAGCTTGCACTTAAGAAGCAGCAACTAGAGAACCATAAGAATTTATATGGCCAACAGGTTACACGTAACCTCCAGCAGCGTGAAGAGTACATAAAAAACAAAGAAAGATTACAAAAAGAACTTACACAGCTGACGTCTCCTGAAGAAATTCAAGAAGCAGAGCTACAGTCGTTGTTAGAGAATAAAGCGGAATTAGAACAGCTGAAAAGTGCTAAGCAAAGTAGTCTTGAAGATATAGAGCAGTGGTTGCGAGAAGCCGAAAAAGGGCATCAAGCTCTGGGTAAAGACATTCAAACGCGACAAAGCAATATCGATAAACTCAACATTGATATTGAAGGCTATCGGGTACGTGCGAATACGATTTTAGAACAGCTTGATGAAACGCAGCAGTCGCTGAAGAGCATTCTAGAAAGCTTACCTGAAGATGCCGAAGAGAAACGCTGGCAAGAAGACCTTGAAAAAACGCAGGCTAATTTGCAGCGCTTAGGTGCAGTGAATTTAGCCGCAGTTGAAGAATATGAAACCCAGTCGGAAAGAAAGTCACATTTAGATACACAGCACAATGACCTTACTGAAGCCTTGGAAACGCTACAATCGGCCATTCGGAAAATTGATAAAGAAACCCGCACGCGCTTTTCTACCACCTTTGAACAGGTTAACGAAGACCTTAAAACGTTATTTCCCAAAGTGTTTGGGGGCGGTTCGGCGTATCTTGCGCTTACCGATGACGATTTGTTAGAAACTGGGGTGACGATAATGGCTCGCCCCCCTGGTAAGAAAAATAGTACGATTCACCTCTTAAGCGGTGGAGAAAAAGCACTAACCGCTTTATCATTGGTGTTTGCTATTTTCAGATTAAATCCGGCTCCATTTTGTTTGCTGGATGAAGTAGATGCACCATTGGATGATGCAAATGTAGGGCGCTTTTGTAACTTAGTGTCAGAAATGTCACAAACAGTGCAGTTTATTTATATCACCCACAATAAAATAGCGATGGAAATGGCCAGTCACCTCACCGGTGTTACCATGGCGGAACCGGGAGTTTCGCGCATGGTGGCGGTAGATGTGGACGAGGCTGTAGCCTTCGCAGAAGCATAACAAAGGGCGAAAGAAATTAAATGGAAGATCAATTACGTCTATTTTTACTCCTTGGAGGCACGGTTTTTATTATCGCAGTGCTTGCCCATGGTATTTGGAAAATTCGTAAAAACAGTAAGCCTTCGGAAAAAGAGCGCTTAGAGCCCCGTCAGTGGCAAGATGATGACAATGATTTCGAGTCCGACGAGCAAGAAGGCTTTGACGAGCTTGGCATTGGCGCGGTGCGCGTGGTTAGCAAATCACAAAACCAAGAGCGTGAGGCTGCAAGCAACGTATCGACGAATACGGCAAAAAGCCCTGCGCATCACGATATCAATGAAAAACATGCTTACAGCAGCGAAGAAGCTGATGACGACGATAGCTTGTCTCAACATGCCACGTCAAAAGAGCACGGTGATGGAAAAGAGGGCGCACACGGTGAGCATGCGGGTAAACGCCCAAGCAGCGTTGGTAATTCCGCTATGCCGTCTGACGGGAAAGAAGAAGCTGAGAAAGCACCAAAGCTCTATGGCTCTGTGGTTACGAATCCGAAGCCACACATGAAAGGGCAAGCTCGTCCCGATGGCGCATCTACAAAAGGTGCTAACAGAGGCGACGAAAACCTTGCCGCGTTCCCTGAACCTCCTGGCTTCTTACTTCGTGAAGGCGAAGAGCAAGAGGAAACGTCTTTAGCGTCGCATGCTCAGCGTGAAGAAAGCGAACAGCCAAATACTCCAAGTAATCAAGAGAGAGCGGATAACGCGCAATCGCATGATCCAATTCAGAGTCAGGCGGGCGGTCATCAAGAAAGTGGGCGTGCAGAGCCAGTTCGTCCTGCACAGAAGTTTTATATCGACCCAACGCTGGAGGAAGAGCCTGAAACAGTGCAGCCGCCGGCTAAAAACGAAAGAGAAGTTGCTGATTTTAGTTTAGATGCACCCGAAGAGTCTGTTTCATCCAGCGATGTTCATGAAGAAAATGAACAGCCTCGACGTTTTGCACGTAATAAACGAAGCAAAACGCCAGTGAGAAGACGTGAAGAGCCGAATTTTGGCGACGATCAAATGCGTATTGATTTTGACACCAGTGAAGCAGCTAGCGCTGATTTTGGCGATGAAAGCTTTAGTGCTAATGAGTCAGGTAATGATGGTGCTGGAAGTACACCAAAGACCGCTAAGTCGTCGATTGAACCTGAGGTTTTAGTATTAAATGTAAGAACGCCAGAAGGCGAGCCTATCTCAGGCGCGGCGCTACTACCTATGCTATTAACATTAGGGTTCAAGTTTGGCGATCAAGACATCTTCCACCGCCACGTAAATTCAAATGGCAAAGGGCCAGTATTGTTTAGCCTTGCTAACATGTTTAAGCCTGGGGTTTTCGATATTGATAACCTAGAGAACTTTGAAACCCAAGGTATTTCGCTGTTTATGATATTGCCTATTGAGGGTGACCCTCATCAAGTGTTTAACATGATGCACAATGCCGCCCGCAAATTGGCAGATGAGTTCGGCGCACAAGTACTTGATGGGCGCCGAAGCGTATTAACGAAGCAGGGCTTACAGCAATACGTCGAGAAAATTCGTGAGTTCGAGCGCAAGCGTATGATTGCGCGCAGCTAGCGTTAATTTATCACTTGCGCCTCAATCTTGTGGATTATTCATGCAGGTGCAAAAACAAAAAAGGACTTGGCTCATACCCAGGTCCTTTTCTGTTGATTAGGGTCTATTGATCTTTGATGTATAACAAGGGCTAGCAAGCCATAGCATTGTAGCGTGGCTGTACGTTTCACAACCTGACTGAAATAGGCCAGGTTTTTGCAGCCTATTTGGAACATACAGCGGCTTGGGCGAATAGGCCTTGGCAACGAATTGTAATACTTTTAACTATTTAAACGGCGTGACAACAACTCCATGTCAGATTCTTTAGAACAAGCAAAGCAACAAATAGCAACACTTCGCAACACACTTAATGAGTACAACTATCAGTACTATGTGATGGATGACCCTTCGGTTCCTGATGCAGTTTATGATAGAGATATGCAGGCGCTTATTGCGCTAGAAAAACAATATCCTACGCTTCAAAGCCCGAATTCTCCCAGTCAAAAAGTAGGGGGCGCAGCGTTATCGGCCTTTGAACAAGTTACCCATGATGTTCCTATGCTGTCGCTGGATAACGCCTTTGATGAAGAATCACTGCTTGCCTTCGAAAAACGTTTAAAAGACAGACTAAAAGATTCAGCAACGTTAGATTTTAGCTGCGAACCCAAGCTAGATGGTTTAGCGGTAAGTATTCTGTACGAAAATGGTGAATTAGAGCGTGCTGCAACCCGTGGTGACGGTCAGGTAGGAGAGAATATCACGGCGAACGTTCGTACCATCTCTAATGTGCCGTTAACGCTCCGTGGTGATCATTATCCTGAGCGCGTAGAAGTGCGCGGTGAAGTGTTTATGCCCCGTGATGGCTTTGCAAAACTCAACGAACACCAAAAAGAAACGGGGGGTAAGGTTTTTGCCAACCCTCGTAATGCTGCGGCCGGCAGCTTACGACAGTTAGACTCTAAAATTACGGCCAAGCGCCCGCTGATGTTTTATGCTTATTCGCTAGGCGTAGTGCAAACTGAAAGTTTTGAATTACCCACAACACACAGCGAGCGCCTAAAACAATTGGGTAATTGGGGGCTGCCATTGTGCCCTGATATCGACACCGCCGAGGGCGGTAAAGGCTGCTTGGCGTACTACAACCACATTTTGGAAAAGCGCGATAGTTTGCCGTATGACATTGACGGCGTTGTGTTTAAGGTTAACCGTATTGACCTGCAAAATGCCCTTGGATTTGTGGCTCGAGCGCCTCGCTGGGCAATTGCGCAGAAGTTTCCTGCGCAAGAAGAAGTGACTAAGTTACTGGACGTTGAGTTTCAGGTAGGAAGGACTGGTGCGATCACGCCAGTTGCCCGCTTAGAGCCCGTGTTTGTAGGCGGAGTAACTGTGTCGAATGCTACTCTTCACAATCAGGACGAAATTTCCAGATTAGGCGTTAAAGTTGGCGACACTGTGGTGATCCGCCGTGCGGGTGACGTAATTCCTCAAGTGGTATCTGTGGTAGAAGCTAATCGCACAGGTAGCGAAACTGACATTAGCTTCCCAAGCCAATGCCCGGTTTGTGACTCGCAGGTTGAAAAACTAGAAGATGAAGCGGTTGCTCGTTGCACCGGTGGACTAATTTGTGCCGCACAACGCAAGCAGGCGCTTAAGCATTTTGCTTCGCGTAAAGCATTCGATATTGATGGTCTGGGCGACAAGTTAGTCGATCAGTTAGTTGACGCTGATCTTGTGCACAGTCCCGCCGACTTTTTCACGCTTTCGTTAGGCGATGTTGTTGGGCTAGAGCGCATGGCTGAAAAGTCTGCCACTAAGCTACTGGCATCGCTTGAAGCTTCAAAGCAAACAACGCTTGCCAAGTTCCTATACGCATTGGGGATCCGTGAGGTTGGCGAAGCTACTGCGGCAAACTTGGCTGCGCACTTCGAAACCTTGGAGGCTATTCGCGAGGCGTCGCTTGAAGCACTGGTTGAAGTCCAAGACGTTGGTGAAGTGGTGGCTACCCACATTTTCAATTTCTTTAACGAGTCACACAATACCGATGTTATTGATGCGCTGTTAAAAGAAGGAATTAACTGGCCTGCTATTGAAAAGCCAGATTCGGATAATTTGCCTCTTGAAGGCAAAACATGCGTTATTACCGGTACGCTTAGCGAAATGGGGCGTTCTGACGCGAAAGCACGTTTGCAGTTACTTGGTGCAAAAGTGGCAGGCTCGGTAAGTAAGAATACCGACTTCCTAGTTGCAGGAGAAAAAGCGGGTTCCAAATTAACTAAAGCACAAGAACTAGATGTTGAGGTATGGGACGAAGCTGCGCTTATCGCTTTTTTATCGGAGCATGAAAAGTAGTCTGTCTGGCTTAAATTCAATAAGAGCGCTAGGCGTAATGGTTTTCCTGAATAGATTTACGCCGAACTCATATTGATTGTTACCAATAAAAAACGCCACTTCTATGAAGTGGCGTTTTTTGTAATTCTTGCTCTGTCTTTTACGGCGTACTTTGTACTGAACGTTGTAAGGGGCTTGAGAAAAGGTAAATATTTCTACAAACCCTTAAGTGTAGGGCTCTCACGCTAGTGGGCTTCTTGATTCCGCATTTGTCTGCGTCTTTCCCAGGCTTTTTTCACTTGAAAGCGCCAAACCCAGTTCAAAGAGAAATAACCCGCTAGTCCAAACACAACCGAGCAAATTCCACACCCGACTAGAAATGCAGGGCCGATGGTATTAATGCTTTCTACAACCCACTGCCAACTAAACTGAAATTCAAAATGCTCAGGCTTGGTCCCAAGTACAGTAGTACCAACCTTGTAAGCCCCATAGAATATAGGCGGAATAGTAAATGGGTTAGTCACCCAAACAGTTGCAACAGATAAGGGCAGGTTTGCTCGAAATGGAATAGCTAAACCGGCAGAAAGCCACATTTGAAACGGTACCGGCCAAAACGCGAAAAATAAACCTATGCCAAATGCACCAGATGCAGAACGACGGTTTAAGTGCCAAAGATTGGGCTCGTGCAATACGCTACCAAAAATTTTTAAAGCTTTGTTTTGCTTAATGCTTTGGTGATCTGGCAAAAAACGTCGGATAAATTTCTTAGGCATAAATATCAATGCATCTCGAAAATAAAATCAAAAAAGACAGAAAAAATAACAGTAAACGGAATTGCGCAACATGAATTTGCACCACTCACATTCACTCACTGTCAATTGCTACGTGAAAACATGGTCAATCGTATCACAATTTGCTTAAGCTGTTTTTGCGCTAGCGCAATAAGTGCAGTTTTCTGGCAAAAACTTCCAAGTACTCACAGCATGGCATTGATGATTGCCATTTTAATAATATCTGTGACTATCATTATATTCATTTCGACGACAAAACCCGCTGAACATCATGCATTTCCAGAGGTGCTGCTATGTTGGGCAGTGAGCGGGCTGCTGTCTGGAGTACTTTGGGTGGCGAGTGTAGGGCATTTTTACTACGCTTGGCAACTGCCCCAAGGGAAAATTCAACAAGATGTCACAATTTCAGGTCGAGTTGTGTCGGGGGGATGTGTCTTCGGCACAGCTAGGGTGCTGGAAGCAACTTATCACTATGTTGTCGCTATTGAGTCTGTCAACCGTGAAAGCACCGCGACATTTCTAGACAAGGGTATACTTTCCCCCTTGCCTAAGCGTGTTTTAACTAGCACGTTTAATTTCAAAGCTCGTCTTACTCACCAACGTTATGAATTCCCAAATGATCGAAAAAGCGAAGGCTTAGCCAACAAGAAAATCGCATATGCTCAACAGGAGACTATAGGCGTGCGGCCTCAATCAGTTTCTCCGTCCCAAGTGAAATTAAATTGTTTGCACAACGGCGATACCTTCACCGCAATTGTAAAACTTAAACCTGCATACGGTACGGCTAATCCTGTTGGAGCTAGCCGACAACAGCAGTTGGTTAGCCAATTTATTCATGCAACTGGCTATATTAAGTCGATAGAGCACGATAAAACAAAGCATAGTCACTCAGTGCGTTATGGACTTGCTAGAACATTGCAGAAGCTAGACCTTATCCATGAAAGGTGGTGGCGCGCATTGCTGCTAGGGGATAAAACGGGCTTTACGTTGGGTGATTGGACGCTGTTACAACGTACCGGCACTGGGCACATGTTTAGTATATCAGGCATGCATCTATCACTTATCGCTGGGGTCTGCTTATTGTTTTTTAACCCCGTTATATTTTTACTCACGCATGTTACAGGCCTATTAGGCAGAGCGAAATATTGGTTAGTACGTTCAGCCTCCATCAACTATCCGGCAACAGGACGAAAGAACAGAGAGCTGCAAACAAGTAAGATGTTTCAAACCAGCGCGCCAATTAGAGCCTCTGTGCTATGTGTGCTTATCGCTGCTTGTTTTTGTTACGCGCTGCTTAGTGGAAGCGCATTGCCGGTTGTGCGTGCGCTTATACTAGTAACTATGGGGTGTGTGCTGTCTCTTTCTCGACATGCATGGCGGCCAGTAAATGTTGCGCTCACAATGCTTACTTTGAGCTTGTTGCTGTTTCCTCTCTCTATATTAAGCGCTAGCTTTTACTTGAGCATAGGGGCTGTACTGTGCATTTGGTTTTTAGTTGTTGTTTGGGGGCTACAGCGAGCACCATGGTATGTGTCTTTGTTTAAACTACAAGTAGCACTTACCGTAATAATGATGCCCCTAACCCTAATATGGTTTGGTAGCGCCAGTTTTGTTGCAGTTGTTACCAACTTAATCGCCTTGCCCGTCATATCGTTACTTTTACCTATTTGTTTAATTTCGTTGTTAGTCCTTCATTTTGCTGAGTTGCCTTTCGCACAACAAGTTACGGGCATGCTTATGCATTACAGTGATGTGTGTTTAGGGTATTTGTTATCGCTTTTGAACGTTCTTAGTCAGTTTTCTTGGAGCGCTATCAATTTTTACGTAAGTATTGGTGCGGCACTTTGTCTAATTGTCGCTTTTTTTATTTTTCTTTTGCCAACATGGCGGTACAAAGCTATCTGCGTAGCGCTTCTCTTGCTCCCATCGCTAAGCATTTTTCAAAAGTGGTTACCTACCAATGAATCGATATGGGCGCTGCATGTATTTGATGCGGGCCAGGCCAGTGCTATTGCAGTGACTGCGGGAGGTCGGGCTATGATTATTGATTCTGGTGCTCAGTTTAATGGCAATGCTCATACTGCAACGAAACACCTGTTACCTTTTTTGGAAAGTAGGCATATTTCAAATATAGATGTTGTAGTTCATACGCATAGTGACAACGATCATGCAGGTGGCGCATTAGCCATTGAACAACACGCCTTAGCTAAAAAAGCCACTTTCTACACACCAACATTAGGTTGTGAGCGAGGAAAGCGTATTCGCTGGCAGAATTTAACAATCAATTTTCTATGGCCGCTAAATGGCAATAAAGAAGACAACAATGCCATGTCGTGTGTGGTTAAAATAACAAGCGACTCTGGTAGCGTGTTAATTCCTGGTGACATTGAGAAAACAAGTGAGTACGCGTTGATAACCCATGAAATCATGGATGGTTTTTCAGAGGGGGCTTCAATGGATACTTTAGCGAGTTCTACAAATCTAAGTGCCGACATTCTTATTGCGCCGCATCACGGAAGCAAAACGTCTTCTACTAATGTTTTTATAGAACACGTTGCACCAAAAGCTGTGATTTTTACGCAAGGTTATGAGAATAGATGGCAGTTTCCTGCGTATGTTGTGGCTAAACGTTACGAGCGTTTGGGCGTAACGCAATATTTAACAAGCTATCACGGATATATAAACGCAACCTTCGATAAGGACTCTTTCCATATAGATTCCCAACGTGGAACGTTGAATAATCGCTGGTATTTACCAGGCATTACACCGCGACACCTCAAAGACTAAGTAATATCGTCAAATGCCAAAAATATTAGCTTGTAACGAAACGAAGATGTGCACGAATACCTTTAAATAGGTATGAAGTGGCCACACATTATTCACTTAGTTGGCAGACTAACCAATTTTGCCTCTATATTAGTGAATTAGAGCGAGAACGAGTACAATACTTCCAACGCGTTTTTGTTAACGTTTCAAACAGGTTAAAAAAACTACATGCAACAAGCCGACAACTCGGATTATCAAATTAAGCGCTTTTTACAGTACCTTAAAGCGTATAAAGTGCCTTTCGTTTTTGCCATCATCGGTATGATTGGTTACTCCGCGGTAGATACTTTCGTATTTTCCCAGCTTCAGCCAATGATTGATGAATCACTGGGGAAAAACGACCATGACTATCTGCGTCTAGCCGCATATGCGATTGTGCCGCTCTTTTTGTTACGCGGTGTTTTCAACTTTTTAGGTAGTTACACGCTAAGCTGGATTGGTGCTCAGGTGGTAATGCGCATGCGCCAGCAGTTGTTTGAAAAATACATTCATCTTCCAGTGGCATTTCACGATAATCATGCGGTTGGCGGGCTTATCAGTAAAGTCACCTACGATACAGAGCAAGTGGCTAATGCATCTGGTAAGGCGCTGCTAACATTGGTGAGGGAAGGCGCACTGGTCATCGGTTTGCTGTGTGTCATGTTCTATTACTCATGGCAGCTTTCTCTCATATTTCTTTTAATTGGCCCGATTGTGGCAGTGATTGTTTCTATCGTTAGTAAGCGTTTTCGCGTTGTAAGTAAAAACATTCAACAATCAATGGGCAACCTAACATCGTCGGTAGAGCAAGCGGTGAAAGGTCACAAAGTTGTGATCATGTTTGGCGGTCAAGAAATAGAGCAAAAGCGTTTCGAGCAGAAAAACAATCACAACCGTCAACAGTCAATGAAGTTGAATGTCACTTCTATTTTGAGTGTGTCTTCAATACAGGTAATAGCGTCAATTGCCCTTGCAGTCGTTCTGTTTATTGCCAGCACGCCTGGTATGCTTGAAAAGCTTACTGCAGGTGTATTTATCAATGTGGTCTTTTGCATGGTAATGCTGCTGAAGCCCCTTAAACAGCTCACTACCATTAATAACCAATTTCAAAAAGGTATGGCAGCCTGCGCCAGTATTTTTGAAATTCTTGATGAAGCAGACGAAGAAGATAAAGGGAAAACCAAAGTAGAGCGCGCAACAGGAAAAATTGAATTTGACGACGTTACGTTCTCTTATCCAGGAAAACAGACGCCCGCGTTATCGAATGTGAGCTTTATCGCAAACCCTGGGCAGTCGATTGCTTTGGTAGGGCGCTCGGGAAGTGGTAAATCGACCATCTCGTCGCTGCTTACACGCTTTTACGTCCCGCAAGAAGGTGAAATTCGCTTGGATGACACGGCGCTCAACGATATTGATCTTAAAGATCTGCGAGCGCAGTTTGCCGTGGTATCGCAAAACGTTACGCTATTTAACGATACCATAGCTAACAATATTGCTTATGGTGCGCGCCAAAACGTATCACGTAAAGACATCGAGAATGCGGCAAAGATGGCGCATGTTGAAGAGTTCTTATCAAACTTGCCTGAAGGGTTAGATACGGTTATTGGTGAAAACGGCTTAATGCTTTCGGGTGGTCAACGTCAGCGTATTGCCATTGCGCGGGCGATACTCGCCGAAGCGCCCATACTTATTCTTGACGAAGCGACATCTGCCCTTGATACAGAATCTGAGCGTTTGATCCAAGACGCATTAGAAACGCTGCAAAAACGATGCACCAGCATTGTTGTGGCGCACCGCTTGTCTACCATAGAAAACGCAGATTGCATTATGGTAGTGGAGCAGGGGCGCATTATTGAAAAAGGTAAACACAACGAATTGCTTGAAAAAGGTGGTCACTACGCGCAACTGCACGCGTTGCAATTTGGTGAGACTAAGTGAGTCAATCACAAAGTAAAACCAAGCATGATAAATGGTATTTCGGCCATCCTTTAGTGTGGCTGCTCTCACCATTTGCGCTACTGTTCTACTTTATTTCGGCAATTCGACGATTACTTTTTAAAATTGGACTCAAAAAGGCCTTTAAGGCTAATGCTCCCGTGATTGTCGTTGGCAACATATCAGTGGGCGGCAACGGAAAAACGCCAGTCGTATTAGCTTTAGCCGATTATTACCAGAAGCAGGGCATTAAGGTCGGCATTTTAAGTCGGGGCTATGGCGCTAAATCACCAGAATACCCGCGATTAGTGAAAGGCGAAGATGATGCGTCTGAGGTGGGTGACGAACCTCGTTTACTGGCCATTAGAAGCCAGTGCGACGTTGTTATCGATCCAGTCCGCGCGCGCGGAGCCGCATATTTAAGTGACGAATTACACTGCGATTTAATTATTTGTGATGACGGCCTTCAACATTACGCGCTTCATCGCGACGTTGAAATTGTAGTGATGGACGATAGAAAAGTAGGCAGTGGTTATTTGCTGCCAATGGGGCCCCTTCGCGAAGGACAATGGCGCCTTGGTACCGTTGATGCGCTAGTACATAATAGCCGTTCGATGCCGACATTTAGCCATGCTGTAGCGCCTCAATATTTAATGACCTTAGTACCAGGGGACTTCACCTCTGTTTCAAACAGAGTAAGAACCAGTCCCCTTGAAGAGATACAAAAAGTGCCGTGCAGCGCAATTGCTGGAATAGGTTCACCTCAGCGTTTTTTCTCTCAGCTTAAAGAAATGGGTATCCAGCTTTCTTCGGCTACACCGCTGGCGGATCATCATGCGATCACACGGTCAGACATACCGAATGGCAGAGTGTTAATGACAGAAAAAGACGCCGTTAAAGCTGCACCTTTTGCTCATAACGACTGCTGGTTTTTACCTGTTACCGCGCATTTAGCGCCAGACTTTTTTAATTTAGTGAATGTGAAACTTGCCAAGGCAGGTTTGAAGATCAACCAAGACGGACAGGAATAATAACAATGGCCTTTGATAAAAAGCTTTTAGAAGTTTTGGCTTGCCCAGTGTGTAAGGGAAAATTAGTTCTGAGTGATGATAGCACCCAGTTAGTGTGTCGATTTGATAGATTGGCTTTCGATATTAAAGATGGCATCCCCGTACTTATCGAAAGTAAAGCAACAGCATTGTCGTTAGACGATGTAGACGCAACACGGTAATAATCCGTTAAACTAAGTGGTAAATAAGGGCGAAACAAAGTTATGTCATTTACAGTTGTAATCCCTGCTCGATACGGCTCAAGTCGGTTTCCTGGCAAACCCTTAGCGCTTATTGACGGAAAGCCGATGATTCAACATGTGGTTGAACGTGCTAAAGAAGCTGGAGCCGATAACGTCATCGTTGCCACCGACGATGAACGTATTCAAAACGTCGTGCTTGGTTTTGCTCAAGTATGCATGACGTCTGTCAACCATCAGTCAGGCACAGAGCGTATTGCCGAAGTTGTCGAAAAAGAAGGCATTGCGAGTTCTACGATTGTGGTTAACGTACAGGGGGATGAGCCATTTATTCCCGCCGAAAACATCAGGCAGGTTGCAGATAATCTTGCCAATGCGCCTCAGTGCCAGATGGCGACGCTATCTACGCCTATCGAAAGTGTTGAGGATGTGTTTAACCCCAATATCGTTAAGGTGTTGGTAAACGAAAAGGGTGAGTCTATCTATTTTTCACGTTCTCCTATTCCTTTTGAACGCGATCACATGATGGCAAACCCACAATCTGCAAATACGTCGCTGTACAAACGCCATATAGGTATTTATGCCTATCGTGCTGAATACATTAAGCAATATGTTGCCTATGCGCCTAGCTCTCTGGAGCAAATTGAATCCTTGGAACAGCTTCGAGCCATATGGTATGGCGATAAGATTCACTGTGAGGTGGCGATAGCGCCACCGCCAGTTGGAATTGATACCCCGGAAGATCTAGAACGTCTTTTAAAGACTATAAGTTAATAAGAAATGAGTGCTGAAATAGGGCTGACGCTTTGTAGTAAATTAGCAACAAGCCTAATCTAAACAGCCAGTTCTTGTAAAAGGTGAGTGAAACCTTTTAAACGCATACACATAGTAACAAGGGAACCGTTATGAACGTAGTTATTACCGGTGGCAACAGAGGCATAGGCCTTGCGCTTACCAAGCGATATAAAGCACGTGGTGCGAAAGTTTATGCTACCTGTCGAAACAGTTGCGACGAGCTAAACAGTGCTGGTGTAACAATCATCAAAGGTGTGGACGTATCCCAACCAGAAATGTTGGCTGAAAAGCTTGCACCTTTAATGGACGTTGACATCGATTTGCTCATTAATAATGCCGGAGTGCTCGGACACGAGAGTATTGACGATTGGGATCCAAATACCATCGATTATCAATTTAGGGTTAATGCATTAGGTCCATTGTTAGTTACTCAAACACTATTACCGGCAATGGCAAAAGACGGTAAAATTGCCATGATTACCAGTCGCATGGGTTCAATGGCAGACAATGGGTCAGGCGGCTACTATGGCTACCGAATGTCCAAAGCCGCACTAAACGCGGCGGGAGTTTCCATGGCGAATGATCTGAAACCCAAGGGAATTGCAGTAGGTATTTTTCATCCTGGATTCGTTCAAACAGAAATGGTCAATGGAGCGGGAGATATTGACGCTGATACCTGTGCTGAGCGTTTGTCACAACGCATAGATGAGCTAAATGTATCTAACGCAGGTCGCTTCATCCATTCAAATGGTGATGAGTTGCCTTGGTAGGGAACTTCAAACTCTTGCCGCTTTAAAGCAATAAAAAACCTGTCAGCGACGAGCCTATAGGTTTTTTATTTCTTCACGTAAATAAGTGGCGTGTTAAGATTGATTTTTAAGCTACCTTGTCAGGCCTACTATTAGTTTGCTGAATCAGCGCCTTCGTCTTCTTCGTCTTGGTCTTCAGACAATACTGCCCATACGTCGTGTTCGTTAGCGTGAATAACTTCAGCCCATACACGATCGCCAGGTTTTACGTCATAAACACCGTTTAAATGAACCAGACCATCAACTTCCGGTGCGTCTGCATAGGTACGGCCGACGGCACCTTCCGCATCAACGCTGTCGATAACAACTTGATATTCGTTACCGATTCTCGCTTGAAGTCGCGCTGCGCTTATTTCGCCCTGTACTTCCATAAACCGTGCAAGGCGAGCTTGTTTCACTTCTTCTGGCACTGGATCAGGGAGGTCATTTGCTCTTGCACCTTCAACAGGGGAATAGGCGAATGCACCAACACGATCAAGCTGCGCTTCGCGAAGGAAGTCCAATAACTCTTCAAACTCTTCTTCCGTTTCGCCCGGAAAGCCGACGATGAATGTCGAACGAATGACTAATGATGGGCACTGTTCGCGCCACTTTTTAACGCGCTCAAGAACACGTTCAGCGCTACCAGGGCGTTTCATTAACTTAAGAATACGTTTGTTGGCGTGTTGAAACGGAATATCCAAGTAAGGAAGGATTTTACCTTCGTTCATTAGTGGAATTAGGTCATCCACATGCGGGTAAGGGTACACGTAATGTAAACGGACCCAAATGCCCATTTCGCCCAGTTTTTCACACAACTGTTGCATGTGTGCTTTAACCGGCATGCCGTTCCAAAAGCCCGTTCTGTGCTTAACATCAACACCATAGGCGCTAGTGTCTTGTGAAATAACCAATAGCTCTTTAACACCAGCGTCTTTCAAACGCTTAGCTTCATCGAGTACGTTACCCACTGGGCGGCTGACAAGGTCGCCACGCATAGAAGGAATGATACAGAACGTGCAACGGTGGTTACAGCCTTCTGAAATCTTTAAATAAGCATAATGACGAGGCGTTAATTTTACACCATGGTCAGGGATCAGATCTTCAAACGGATTGTGCTGAGGTTTTGGAAGATGATCGTGTACTTGCTCAACTACCGTTTCGTAGGCATGAGGCCCCGTGATAGCCAGTACATTTGGATGAAGCTCTCTAATTTCGTCTTCTTTAACACCTAAACACCCTGTAACGATAACTTTGCCGTTTTCTTTAAGTGCTTCGCCTATGGTGTCTAATGACTCTTCTACCGCCGCGTCAATGAATCCACAGGTGTTAACGATAACCAAGTCGGCATCGTTGTAGGTAGGGACTACGTCATAACCTTCGGTGCGAAGTTGAGTAAGAATACGCTCTGAATCAACTAAGTTCTTAGGGCAACCTAAGCTAACAAAACCAATTCTGCTGCCATTGCTTTGTTGCGAAGGTTTGTTGTCACTTAATACCTTCACTGGCGTTTCTAGCGTGGTGGTTTTATTTACTACTTTGTTTGGATTAAACGTTTCTACTGTCATCTAAAATATCACCTGGAAAATGACTGAGCTTAAAATGGCCGCGGATTATACAGGAAAACACGCTTGTACGCAGTATATATAATTAGCGACCACGATATAAATTATTGACGCATTCTCACAGTACAGCCGTAGTTTAGGCACTAAATGTGAAAACAAGTTTAAACGGCCACGGGTTTCATTGTAAAAGCGGCACGAACAAGGTTTAAAAATACCTTACTCACCCCCACATTTATCACTTCTTGAAAATAACATTAGTAAAGATGAATGCGCTTTAGGATTCAAATTAATAAAATAGAAGTGAATGCATGCTTAAATTACCGCTAACTTTTTATGATGAGTCAGGGCGAATCCTTCCTCCCCGTTGGCTTTACAGCGTGTTTATACTTCTATGCATTGACTGGCTCGCGTTCGTCTTTTCTCTGGCTTCCCGCACTCAAACTAGTGAGCTACTTACGTTCTTTTACCCACAAAAAGAAACGTTAGGGTTGGGGTTAGCGGCAAGTTTACCTGTGTTAATTGCGTTATCTTTGGTTAGTCAACGAGATCGCTTATGGAAAAAAGGCTTTTTAGCATGGCGCCGATGGGTTATTCCGCTGGCTCAATTGGGGGTGTTGGCATTGTTGAGTGTTCAGCTTTACTACGCTATGCATCATCACTGGGGGTTTGAAACGATTACGGGTGTAAAAATCGTTTTTTACAGTATAGCCTTGTACGCAATTTCAAAAAGTCGTCATTTAAAGTGGATGGTAGAGGATTGGGAAACACCTAACCCCTGAACCTCATTCTCCAAAAACATCTTTATCGGAAATATATTAAATGCACTCAATTGAACAGACGTTAAACTGAGTGCAAAATCTGTGAGAACGTTAGTGGCTGCGTAAGTGGTTCCCCAACGCCTGTTCATAGTAGGCAAATACGCTGATTTGACTGTCGTTAACCAGACGTTCATAGCAAATACCCGCTAAGGCATAGGTATTTTCACCAACCTGAAGAAAAACGGCAGGTGCTTTAGGATTTGACTGATCGTAAATCCATTCACCATCTAGCTGCGCTTTTAAAATTTCTCCAACATAAGCGCCAAAGATATTACAGATGGTGAACACTGCTTCATCTTCTAACGCTAAATCGTGATATTTGTCTACGAAACTAAGTAAAATATCGTCCACCAGTGCTACGCTAGCAGGTGAGTAGTCGAGTACAATTTCGAACTCATCAGCTGCTGTAGCCACAGCGTCCTTCGCGCAATCTGCCATTAATTTATTGAGTTCATCAGGTGACATGTTGTTCTCCTTCTCACCGATACCTTTGGTATAACAAGTTAACGCTTAAAAAGTCGTTAAGACAAGGTGTTATAAGTTTTTGACTATTGTGCGCAAGTTATCGGCCAAAGTCTATTTTTGTCCAGTTAATCTATTTATTACACTTGCAGCGGCAAACATACCAAAGGTGGCGGTTACGGTGACCACAGCACCAAAGCCGCCAGCACAGTCTAGTCGAGTACCACCTTCCATTGCAGATTTGTTGTAACAAACCGAGCCGTCTGGTTGTGGGTAGCGCAATTGCTCTGTTGAATAGATACACTCAACGCCAAAGCGACGTTTTGGGTTTTTACTAAAATTATAGTTACGTCTGAGCTCACTGCGTAGCTTAGCTGCTAGGGGGTCTTGTTTTGTTTTAGCTAAATCGCCTTTAGTGACTTGAGTTGGGTCTATTTGACCGCCCGCACCGCCAACCGTAACAATGGGAATTTTGTTGCGTTTACAGTGAGCTATCATCGCCGCTTTAGCGCGAATACTGTCAGTGGCATCGACTACAGCGTGCATTTCTTTGGTTAAAAGCGTGGCCGTATTTTCTGGAGTGACAAAATCCTCAATACAATTCACTTTGCAAGCAGGATTTATCAAGTGAATTCTCGATGCAATGGCGTCGACCTTTGCTTCTCCTATGGTATTGGAAAGCGCGTGAATTTGACGATTTGTATTAGTTACGCAAACATCGTCTAAATCAATAAGGGTTATAGTACCTATGCCCGAACGAGCCAGGGCTTCTGCAGTCCAACTTCCCACACCGCCAATGCCGACTACAGCCACATGACTGTTGGCTAAATTATTAGTTTGCTGTGCGCCATATAAACGCACAATACCGCCTAAACGTGGATCATCAGACATGTTTCACTTCACTTAAAAATAAACTAACTCAAAGGCGTGTGTTCACACAAAAACGTGCAAGTACGCTAGCAGGGCGCGCATCATCTCAAAAGTGGACAACAAAGATCAATACACTCCAGTTTTTTCGAATAATAAATCCGATTTTAAGCGACATACGTTCTACCCAATACATGTTTAAATGAATTCATTGTTTAATGAAGTAATAAAAAGGGGCAGGCATATGGGCTTACTCGTTGATGGAAAATGGCAAGACAAGTGGTACGACACCAGCAAAAATGGTGGGAAATTTGAGCGCCAAGCATCTAAATTTCGTGACAAAGTCAGTAACGAAGATGGTTCCACGTTTCCCGCTGAATCTGGTCGCTATCATCTTTATGTCTCGTTAGCTTGTCCTTGGGCCCACAGAGCGCTCATATTTAGAAAGTTAAAGGGATTGGAAGCGCATATTGATGTTTCGGTGGTACACCCTGAGATGCTTGATCAAGGCTGGGAGTTTAAAGGTTACCCAGGATCAACGGGGGATAAGCTTTATAACTTTGATTATGCGCATCAAATTTATACTAAGGCAAAACCTGAGATAACCACCCGTGTCACTGTTCCAATCCTTTGGGATAAACGAACAGAAACTATCGTTAATAATGAATCAGCTGAAATTATTCGTATTTTTAACAGTGGGTTTAATTCACTGACTAATAATGAAGACGATTATTATCCTAACGCCCAACGTGAAGAAATTGATGCCATCAACAATATGGTGTATCACGACATAAATAATGGCGTGTATAAAGCTGGATTTGCTACAACGCAAGAGGCCTATGAAGAGGCAGTAACTGCATTGTTCTGCGCGCTAGATAGGGTTGAAGAAAGGTTGAGTAAACAACGTTATTTGGTTGGCAGCAAAATAACAGAAGCTGACTGGCGCTTATTTACCACGCTGATACGCTTCGACGCTGTGTATCATGGGCACTTTAAATGCAATAAAAAACAAATTGCAGACTATCCAAATATTTACGGCTATATGAAAGAACTTTATCAAGTTCCGGGTGTTGCTGAAACGGTAAACTTCGACCATATCAAAAGGCACTATTACTACAGCCATACTATGATAAATCCAACCCAGGTAATCCCCGTTGGGCCAGAGCAAGATCTTATGTCGCCTCACGGTCGCGATAAAATGGGACGTTGAAGCACCCAAGGTCGGTAATACAAAAAGCTAAACGTGAAGCTCGTAAAAAGATAGTGAAGGTTAAGATTTAAGGTAGATACACATTATGTCAGTGGAAGTGAGTGAACAAAAATCGATAGAGAAAGTGGTTACAGGTATGCCAACAAGTGATGGCGCGGGGGTGTCACTTACACGTATTATCGGACAACCTGATCTACCTCGCCTCGATCCCTTTTTAATGTTGGATTTTTTTGGTTCAGATAATCCAGGTGAATACATTGCTGGTTTTCCACCACATCCTCACCGTGGTTTTCAGACAGTTACTTATATGCTTGCAGGAAAAATGCGCCATAAAGACTCTGTAGGCAATGAGGGGGTTATTGATGCTGGTGGCATTCAATGGATGAATGCGGGTCGAGGCATAATACATGAAGAAATGCCAGAGCAGGAGGAGGGCTTGTTACAAGGCTTTCAGCTGTGGGTGAATCTTCCGGCCGTAGAGAAAATGTCAGCGCCTAACTATCAAGACATACAGCCAGATAGTGTGCCTACAGTACACATTCAAGATGCAGTAATCAAAGTGTTAGCAGGTGAAATTGACGGTGTGAAAGGGCCTGTGAAGACAACGGCGGTTGCTCCTACTTTTTTAGACGTTGCACTACGAAGCGGGAGTTCGGAAATTGCACTGGGTTCGGATGAAGCTGCCTTTATTTATGTGTACGAGGGAAGCGTGGTCATTAATAGCGGCGAACTTAGCAAAGAAACAATTGTGTCGCAGGGAGAGCTGGGTGTTTTGTCACAAAGTGGCAAGCAGTTATCTGTATCCGCTGATACAGGTTGTAAGTTTATAGTGGTCTCAGGTAAACCTATTAAAGAGCCTGTTGTCCAATATGGGCCTTTTGTAATGAACACTCAGCAGGAAATTGTTCAGGCATTTAACGATTACCAAAGCGGTTCATTAGTAAAGTAGATACAAGGTTTGCCTGATTTGATTCGACGATGGGTAATTATCTATGCGGACTGGTAGTAGACTGGGCTTTTAGTCAATACCTCTTCATTAGGTTCAGCAAGGAGCTGCACTGCCAATGTATTTTGAAAGCGTCGCCGAAAAACACGTGCTATCACTTTTAGAATTTGAGCGTAGTAACAAAGCCTATTTTGAATCGTCTATAGCACCAAGAGAGGCAGCGTTCTATTCATTGGATGGCGTTGGCTACCACATTAGCGAATTGCTTTACTTACAACAGCAGAAAAGAGCTTGGGGTTTTGTGCTTGTTGATGAGCAACGAAATAACCAGATTGTAGCGCGTGCTAACATCAAAAATAGAGCAGGCGACAAGGCGGAAATCGGCTATCGAGTTGCAGAGAAAGATTGTGGAAAAGGCATTGCTTCTCACTGCGTCTCATTTTTAATTGAGGAGGCCAAAAGCATGGGCATAAAATTGCTCACTGCAGAGGTCATGGACAACAATGCCGCTTCTGAAAAAGTCCTTATCAAGAATGGTTTTAGTCCAAAGCTGTGCTTTCGCCGAAAGTATCGTCATCAAGGCGCTTTCCATAACAGTATCTACTTCGAACTCGCGCTTTAATTTCATCGATTGAAAACAGCGTGAGTAAAACGTTGCGCTGTTTAAATTGAATTAGTAATTCACTCCCTCTAATGATTTAATATCGGTATGTTTAATCTCTTTTACGACAATAACAAAGGGGCGTATGCGCTTTTTTGTTGTAAAAGGCGATAATGTAATCATAAATAGTTAAAACACAGGGAATTTCGATCCAAATGGCAACCCCAATTACCTGCTTTAAAGCGTACGATATTCGTGGCGAATTGAACTCACAACTGACTGAATATGTTGCGTATCGAATTGGCTATGCTTTTGCGCAAGAATTAAATGCGAAAACTGTTGTTGTTGGTAGTGATGTGCGTCTTACGTCAACACCATTAAAATTAGCGTTAAGCGCGGGTCTAATCGATGCTGGTGCAACAGTGACCGATATTGGCATGGCAGGAACAGAAGAAATTTACTTCGCTACCAAACACCTTGGCGTTGATGGTGGTATTGAAGTAACGGCAAGTCATAACCCCATTAATTACAACGGTATGAAACTGGTGAAGTCAGGCTCTGTTCCAATTAGTGGCGACACAGGCCTAAACGCGATAAAAGAGAAAGCGGAAGCACTAGAAGATAGCTTCGTGTCAGAGCGATTAGCACACTACACTGAGGGTGCGTTGATTGATGCTGATGCGTTTTTTAACGGTACGGCCCATGTAAAAGAAGACAAGCTTTCTGAGACCGATAAATATGCGGTTAAATCGTGTATGTCTGACTATGTTTCTCACATGCTTTCTTACGTTAATTTGAGCAATTTTACGCCGTTAAAAGTGGTGGTTAATGCAGGTAATGGTGCCGCAGGCCCCGCGCTAGACGCTATTGAAAAAGAAATGAAAGTGCAGGGTGTTCCGATAGAGTTTGTGAAAGTACATCACAATGCTGATGGTACATTTCCAAACGGCATCCCCAATCCATTGTTACCTGAAAACCGTGCTGATACGGCTGACGCTGTTAAAGCGTCGGGAGCTGATTTTGGCATTGCATGGGATGGTGATTTCGACCGTTGCTTCTTGTTTGACGCTGATGGTGAATTTATTGAAGGATATTATATCGTTGGCTTGCTTGCTGAAGCCTTTATCGAGAAAAACACCGACAGTAAAATCATTTATGACCCTCGCGTATACTGGAATACAGAAGATATCGTAGCGAATGCAGGTGGTACACCCATTAAGTCGAAAACCGGCCATGCGTTCATTAAGGAGCGTATGCGCAAAGAAGATGCGGTCTATGGCGGTGAAATGAGTGCGCACCATTACTTTAGAGATTTTGCCTACTGTGATTCAGGCATGATCCCTTGGTTGTTAATTGCCGAATTGGTGTGTGTGAAAAAGCAAACACTAGCGAGTATGGTAAAAGCGCGAATTGAAGCGTTTCCATCTTCTGGTGAAATTAACAGTAAACTAAAAGATGCTGACGCAGCGCTGGAACGCGTTACAAGTAAATATCAGCCACTAGCCAGCGTAATCGATACTACTGATGGTTTGGGTCTGGAGTTTGGCACATGGCGCTTTAATTTACGTAAATCGAATACTGAGCCAGTTATTCGTTTAAACGTTGAAAGTAAAGGCGACATAGCGTTGATGGAACAAAAAACCGAAGAGCTACTTTCGCTCATTCGCGCTGAATAACCACGGTACTTTTCGTTAATAACGCTAGGTCAACAGGCCCTAGATAAGTAAAAAACGAAGGCGATAATATAGTGATATTATCGCCTTTTTTGTTTTCGAGATTTTAACTTGTTAAAGCTCTATTTATCAATCGCTTAAGCTGGTTATGCGTAACTTTACGGTTTGAGTTAGACACTCGCTTAATCACCGCAGGCTTTTGCCTCTATTACTTTTTTGCAATTAACTAATGTCATGCCTTTAACGCTAAGCTGTTAGTAGTAACGTTATACGAGCAAGTAAATCATCCAGGCGTGACAGATAACAACGACACTTGTTAATCCCATCCGCAAGCTTATGTAACTTACAATCTGCTCTTTAGGAAGACTAAGGATAAACTTGTCGTAAATAAGTACGGCGACGTAGCTTAGCGATAAAACGCCAAACACCTTCACGTCGTGAGAGAACACTAAACACAACCACCCAATTATGGTCGGCAACATAGCGACTAACATTTGCTTGTCGTAACGTTGATTACTTATTGCGTCCCACCAATGGATACCACCAAAGAAAGACAATAGCACGGCTGAGTATTGGACAAAGTAAACGGCGCTTTGTGTAAGCGATAACAGGTTAAGCTGATAAGCCAGTGGCATAGCCACAAAAGGAATGAGACCGGCAATACCTAGAAAAACCGCTGAATAGGGCATTGTTGTTCCTTGAAGTAATCTTGTATAAACAAAAATAGCGCCTTAAAGGCGCTATTTTTACTATTAAGCGTAATACTTAGTTCAGTATTTACTAATTTACTACTTAATTGGCGTGTACTTACGCTGGTTATGACCAGTGTAAAGCTGACGAGGACGACCAATTTTTTGTTTAGGGTCGCTCATCATTTCATGCCAGTGTGAAATCCAACCTACTGTACGAGACAGGGCAAAAATACACGTAAACATGTTAGTTGGAATACCAATCGCTTTAAGTACGATACCAGAATAGAAGTCTACGTTCGGGAACAGTTTCTTCTCTGCAAAGTACGGGTCACTCAATGCAATCTTTTCAAGCTCCATTGCTACTTCTAGTAATGGATCTTTAACATTAAGTTCGCTTAGTACTTCGTGACAACTTTCACGCATTACCGTTGCACGTGGATCGTGGTTCTTATAAACACGGTGACCGAAGCCCATAAGACGGAATGGGTCATTCTTGTCTTTAGCGCGTGCGATAAACTCAGGAATACGGTCAACAGTACCGATTTCTTCAAGCATGTTCAGACATGCTTCGTTAGCACCACCGTGAGCAGGACCCCAAAGTGAAGCAACACCAGCAGAAATACAAGCGTACGGGTTTGCACCAGAAGAACCGGCAAGACGAACGGTAGACGTTGAAGCATTCTGTTCGTGGTCTGCGTGAAGCGTAAAGATACGGTCCATCGCGCGCTCAACAGCTGGGCTGATTTGATATTCTTCTGCTGGTACAGAGAACATCATGTTCAGGAAGTTAGCTGCATAGCTTAAGTCGTTTCGTGGATAAACAAACGGCTGACCTACATTGTACTTGTAGCACATAGCAACAAGAGTAGGCATTTTAGCAATTAGACGGTGCGCGCTGCGAATGCGCTGTTCTTCATTAGAAACGTCTAAATCGCTGTGGTAGAACGAAGACATCGCGCCAACGGTACCACATAGCATTGCCATAGGGTGGGCGTCGTTGCGGAAACCGTGGAAGAACATGTTAATTTGTTCATGTACCATGGTGTGACGAGTAATTGTCTCTTTAAATTCTTCGTACTGTTCTTTTGTTGGTGCATCACCGTGAAGAAGCATGTGACAAACTTCTAAGTAGTCTGCATCACGCGCTAGTTCTTCGATGGGGAAACCGCGGTGTAATAATACACCTTGAGCGCCATCAATGTAGGTAATTGAAGACTCGCAAGATCCTGTCGCCATAAAACCTGGGTCGTACGTGAAATAACCGTGCTGGCCTAACGTACGGACATCGATTACATCTTGTCCTTCGGTGCCAGACAAGATAGGAAGCTCGATTTCCTTACCGCCGGCTTTAAGAATGGCTTTCTGATCTGCCATAAAATGCTCTCCTCAGAATGGTTCTGTTTGCAGCGAAAACGGACGAAAATATCCGCTTCGTTGGGAAAAGTGGGCGTATTTGTACTTTATTATGCACCAACAAGTCAATTTAATTGCATATTTGCACAATAAATATTCCGAATTGCTTAAAAAAATACTAGCAATCAGATAACGATTAATTAACTCGTTGGGATTTCACTTTGCCCGATACGGTGCAATTATCAATGGCTTTTCGATAAAGGTAAACCACCGAACGATAAATATATTAACAGGTTAGTTTAAAAAGTAACCTTTTGATGAGGAATAAATACGCATACAGATTAAAAGTGCTTAATTTCTCGTTGTTATGCATAGTTATTCTATTTAGCTGCTGGTAAACTTCCTAACACTGTAATTGCGCTCGTTTAAACGTGTTGCGCTCAATTTTGATCTCTTTTTATTCAAAATAATTATCACAAAAGTGTATATAGCGACTAAAGTCTTACTACGGCACAAAAAATTGTAATTATATACTACGCTGGATATACTCAGCGGTGCTTTGGAAATGGAATATTTATTCTGTTACAGGCATTAAAGAATAATTCACAAATTGTTAACAACTCAATGGATGAGGCAATTAACAGGTTAAAAATCGAATTCACTTACTCAGGACATAATAAAGGTAAGAAATTCATTATCCCCTACGGATTAAACAGGCATACATTGTGAAAAAGCAAAGACCAGTAAATTTAGAACTCAATACTATTAAATTTCCGCCCTCTGCTATTTCGTCAATTCTCCACCGTGTAACCGGTGTTGCAATGTTCTTCGCGCTACTTATTGTTATCTGGGCATGGGCAGTTTCTGTTCATTCGCCTGAAGGTTTCGCGGACGTACAAGCAATCATGGACGGTTTCTTTGGAAAATTTGTCGCAATTGGCACAGCTTCAGCGCTGACATATCACATTCTAGGCGGCCTAAGACACGTTGTTATGGATTTAGGTCACTGGGAAGAATTAGAGTCGGGTAACACAAGTGCAAAAGCTGTAATCGCACTTTGGGTTGTACTGACCGTAGTATTGGGAGTTGCATTATGGTAACCAACCAAGCAAGCATCAAGCGTGACGGCGTACAAGACTACGTTTCACTTCGCGCTACAGCAGCAATTATTTTCGCGTACTCGGTTTTCATGGCGTGGTTCTTTATTACCACCGATAACCTAACGTTTATCGAATGGCGAGGGTTGTTCTCTGGCCTGGCTATGAAAGTTTTCACATTGGCAGCACTAGTAGCAGTGATGATCCACGTGCGCATCGGCCTTTGGCAGGTGCTTACAGACTATGTTAAATCAGCAGGTCTGCGCGCAGGACTACAATATATCTTAAATATCATCGCGTTCGGCTATGTAGCTGTTGGCCTATTCGTATTGTGGGGAGTGTAAAATGAGTTTACCCGTTCACGAGTTTGATGCAGTAGTAATTGGTGCTGGCGGTGCAGGTATGCGCGCAGCACTACAGATTTCGCAGTCTGGTAAATCATGTGCACTGTTATCAAAAGTATTTCCAACCCGTTCTCATACTGTGTCTGCTCAAGGTGGTATTACTGTAGCACTTGGTAATTCACACGAAGACAATTGGGAATGGCACATGTATGACACCGTTAAGGGCTCTGATTATATCGGTGACCAAGACGCTATCGAATACATGTGTAAAACTGGTCCAGAAGCCATTATCGAAATGGAAAATATGGGTCTACCATTTTCTCGTTTCGAAAACGGTAAAATCTACCAGCGTCCTTTTGGCGGTCAGTCTAAGAACTTTGGTGGCGAGCAGGGCGCTCGTACAGCAGCTGCAGCCGACCGTACTGGTCACGCGCTTCTACACCTTCTTTACCAGCAAAACGTAAAGAACAAAACAAAAGTTTTCTCTGAGTGGTATGCACTTGACCTAGTTAAGAACCAAGACGGAGACGTTGTTGGTTGTACCGCGATTGATATCGAATCTGGTGAAGTAGTTTACTTCAAGTCTCGCGCTGTTGTATTAGCAACAGGCGGTGCAGGTCGAATTTACGCATCTACTACAAACGCACACATCAATACCGGTGACGGTGTTGGTATGGCACTTCGTGCAGGCGTTGCAGTTCAAGATATGGAAATGTGGCAGTTCCACCCAACAGGTATCGCTGGCGCAGGAACATTGGTAACAGAAGGTTGTCGTGGTGAAGGTGGTTACCTTCTCAATAAAGACGGCGAACGTTTCATGGAACGTTATGCACCTAACGCGAAAGATCTTGCTGGTCGTGACGTTGTTGCGCGTTCAATGATGACTGAAATTCGTGAAGGTCGCGGTTGTGAAGGCCCATGGGGTACCCACATTAAGCTTAAGCTTGACCACCTTGGTAAAGACGTTCTTGAGTCTCGCCTACCTGGTATCCTTGAACTTTCACGTACGTTTGCGCACGTTGACCCAGTGAAAGAACCAATTCCAGTAATTCCTACTTGTCACTATATGATGGGTGGTATTCCTACAAATGTTGATGGCCAATGTCTAACGGTTGATGAAAACGGTAACGACAAGGTTGTTAACGGTCTATTTGCATGTGGTGAGATTGCCTGTGTATCTGTACACGGTGCAAACCGTCTTGGCGGTAACTCACTTCTTGACCTTGTTGTATTCGGTCGCGCGACTGGTTTACACCTTGGTAAGACATTGTCTGAAATGGCACCAACACGCGACGCATCAGAGTCTGATCTTGAAGCCTCTATGACGCGTTTCAACCGTTGGGAAAATTCAGAGAAAGGTAAGGGCGAAGACCCAGTACAAATTAAGAAAGACTTGCAGAAATGCATGCAGCTTAACTTCTCAGTATTCCGTGAAGGTGAAGCAATGGCGGAAGGTCTTAAAGAGCTTAGCGAAATTCGCGAGCGTCTTAAGCATGCACGCCTTGACGACAAGAGCGCAGACTTCAATACCCAGCGTATTGAATGTTTAGAGCTTGATAACCTAATGGAAACCGCGTACAGCACAGCAGTAGCAGCGAACTTCAGAACGGAAAGCCGTGGTGCTCACAGCCGCTTCGACTTCCCAGACCGTGATGACGATAACTGGTTATGCCACAGCATCTACGATCCGAACACTGATAAAATGCTTAAACGTGAAGTGAATATGGCGCCTAAGCTTAGGGAAGCATTCCCGCCTAAAGTGCGTTCATATTAAGAGAGGCAACGATCATGCAATTAACTTTTTCGATTTATCGTTACAACCCAGAAGTAGATGCGAAGCCTCGCATGCAAGACTACACTCTAGAAGTAGAGGAAGGTCAGGACATGATGGTGCTAGACGCGCTACTTGCACTTAAAGAACAGGATCCGACGCTTTCTTTCCGTCGCTCTTGCCGTGAAGGTGTGTGTGGTTCAGACGGTGTGAACATGAACGGCAAAAATGGCCTTGCGTGTATCACTCCTTTATCTGCACTGGGCAAAGGTAAAATAGTAGTACGTCCACTTCCAGGTCTACCTGTTGTACGTGACCTTGTTGTTGATATGACGCAGTTCTACACACAGTACGAAAAGATTAAGCCGTTCTTAATCAACGACAGTAAGCAGCCGCCAGCGCGCGAACACTTACAGTCACCTGAAGAGCGTGCGAAACTTGACGGTCTTTACGAGTGTATTCTATGTGCATGTTGTTCAACGTCATGCCCATCTTTCTGGTGGAATCCTGATAAGTTCATCGGTCCTGCTGGTCTACTTCACGCGTATCGTTTCCTTATCGATAGCCGTGATACGGCAACTGAAGAGCGTCTTAACGACCTTGATGATGCGTTCAGCGTATTCCGCTGTCACGGTATCATGAACTGTGTAAGTGTATGTCCTAAGGGCTTAAACCCTACAAAAGCGATAGGCCAAATTAAGTCTATGCTTTTACAACGGGCTGTTTAGTACTATATTCTGATAACTTCCTAAAGTTACAGATAGTGATGCTCTAAATAGCCATCCCAAAAGGATGGCTATTTTTTTATATATTCGCTGTTATAACACTTGGTTATGCTGAGAATAACCTTATAATACATCTTGATTGTTAACTAGATTTTATAAAACGTAGCAAGGCAAATTAAATGCAAGAAAGCGTGATGAAAGCGTGGTGGGATTCCTCGCACATGGCAGGTGCCAACGCTGCCTATGTTGAAGAGTTGTATGAAACTTATTTAGAAGACCCGCAAAGTGTCTCTGAAAATTGGCGACAAATCTTCGATAACCTCCCCAAAGTCGATGGCGTAGAGTTAGAAACCAATCATACAACAATTAAAAATCAATTTAGGCAACTTGCTGCGTTAGGGCCAACCGCCCGCATGTCTAGTCCGTCTGTGCCTTCTGCAAATGTTTCAGACGACAGGCAAGTTAAAGTTCTTCAGTTAATCAATGCGTTCCGCTTCCGCGGTCATCAGCACGCAAACCTTGACCCGCTAGGTCTATGGAAACAAGAGCGTGTACGCGACTTAGAACTTTCTCACCACAGCCTTTCTGAGCAAGATTTCGATTCAGTATTCAATGTAGGTTCGTATGCCATTGGCAAAGATTCAATGCCATTGGGTGAACTGTTTAAATCGTTAAACCGCACATACTGTGGCTCTATCGGTGCAGAGTACATGCATATTACCGATACTGAACAGAAACGCTGGTTGCAACAAAAAATTGAATCTGTTCAAGCAAAGCCTGAAATTTCTCGCGACGAAAAGCTAGGAATTCTTAAAGGTCTTACTGCGGCTGACGGAATGGAAAAGTACTTGGGTTCTAAATTCCCAGGGGCAAAGCGTTTCTCTCTAGAAGGCGGCGATGCACTTATTCCTATGCTGAAAGGTTTAATCACCAAGGCTGGCACTGCAGGTACCAAAGAAGTGGTTATCGGCATGGCTCACCGTGGTCGTTTGAACGTGCTAGTTAACGTATTGGGTAAAAACCCATCGGTGCTGTTTGATGAATTTTCAGGTAAGCACGACGACTCACTAGGCGCGGGTGACGTGAAATACCACGCAGGTTTCTCGTCTGACTTCGCGACTCCAGGCGGCAATGTTCACTTAGCACTAGCGTTTAACCCGTCTCACCTTGAGATTGTAAACCCTGTAGTTATGGGGTCTGTACGTGCACGTCTTGCGCGTCGCAATGATGACACGAATACAGTACTGCCTATCACTATTCACGGTGACTCGGCAATTGCTGGTCAGGGTGTAGTACAAGAAACCTTCAACATGTCGCAAACTCGCGGCTTTGCTGTAGGTGGTACGGTTCGTATTGTGGTAAATAACCAAGTTGGTTTCACCACATCGAAGACTGAAGATACCCGTTCAACGCAATATTGTACTGACATCGCGAAGATGGTACAGGCACCGATTTTCCATGTGAACTCAGACGATCCAGAAGCGGTTGCCTTTGTTACGCAGCTTGCGCTTGAATACCGCAATAAGTTTAAGAAAGACGTTGTAATTGATTTAGTTTGTTACCGTCGTCATGGTCACAACGAAGCGGATGAGCCAAACGCCACGCAGCCGTTGATGTACCAAAAAATTAAGAAGCACCCGGTTCCACGTGTTCTTTATGCTGACCAGTTAATAGCTGAAGGTGTGATTGAACAACGTGACGCAGACCGCTATCTTGAAGAATATCGTGAAGCGCTCGACCACGGCGCGTGCGTTGTTGAAGAGTGGCGTCCAATGACAGAGCACAGCGTTGACTGGTCTCCATATCTTGGTCACGACTGGGATACGCCTTACGATGGTTCGCTTTCAGTTGAGAAGCTCAAAGAGCTAGGTGAGTCAATCACTACTATTCCTGAAGAGCACAAGCTTCAGTCTCGCGTAAACAAGCTTTACCAAGACCGTAAAGCGATGGTTGCTGGCGAGAAAATGCTTGATTGGGGCATGGCTGAAAACTTGGCCTATGCAACTATCGTTGATGCCGGCGAAGATATTCGTATTACCGGTCAGGATTCAGGCCGTGGTACTTTCTTCCACCGTCACGCGGTATTGCACAATCAAAAAGATGCGTCGACATATATGCCACTACAGCATATTCGTGAAGGACAGGGCGAGATCGAAATTTACGACTCTGTGCTTTCAGAAGAAGCGGTTATGGCATTTGAGTATGGTTATGCGACAGCGGAGCCTACGTGTCTGACTATTTGGGAAGCCCAGTTTGGTGACTTCGCTAACGGCGCGCAGGTTGTTTTTGACCAGTTCTTGAGCTCAGGTGAAGCGAAGTGGGGTCGTTTGTGTGGCCTAACCGTTTTACTTCCACATGGTTATGAAGGCCAAGGCCCAGAGCATAGTTCTGCGCGTCTTGAGCGATTCTTGCAAATGTGTGCTGACCACAACTGGCAAGTGTGTGTACCTTCAACACCCGCTCAGGTTTACAACATGCTTAGACGCCAAGTGGTTCGTCCAATGCGTAAACCACTTATCGTGATGTCACCTAAGTCACTATTACGTCATCCAATGGCTGTATCTTCGTTAGAGGAACTTGCAGAAGGCAAATTCCATAACGTAATTGGCGAAATCGATGATATCGATCCGAAGAATGTGAAGCGTGTTGTGATGTGTTCAGGCAAGGTTTACTACGATTTGTTAGACCAGCGCCGTAAAAATGAGCAAACAGACGTCGCAATCATCCGTTTAGAGCAACTTTATCCATTCCCACAAGAAGAATGCGCTAAAGTTGTGGCACAATACAGTCACGTAAAAGATTGGGTTTGGTGTCAAGAAGAGCCTCAAAACCAAGGCGCTTGGTACTGTAGCCAACACCATTTCTGGCAAGCAATTCCAGATGGTGCAAAATTAACATATGCAGGCCGTGATGCATCCTCGTCACCTGCAGTAGGTTATGTATCCGTTCACAACCAGCAACAGAAAGCCCTGGTTGAAAACGCACTCACAATTAAATAAGGAACAGTAATGACAATTGAGATAAAAGTTCCGGTTCTACCTGAGTCAGTTGCCGATGCCACCATTGCAACCTGGCACGTAAAGGCCGGTGACGCAGTTAAACGAGACCAGAACCTGGTTGATATTGAAACTGATAAAGTGGTTTTAGAAGTTGTGGCGCCAGCGGACGGTACAATTGGTGAGATCCTAAACGAAGAGGGTGCAACTGTTTTAGGCGAGCAAGTTATTGCTAAACTAGAAAAGGGTGGTGCTGCACCAGCTGAAGCTAAAACGGAAAGCAAAGCGAAAGACGATTCTAAATCAGATGCGGCTCCAGCGGCTTCTGGAAAAACATCTGATGTTAAAGTACCAGTACTTCCTGAATCTGTAGCTGACGCGACAATCGCAACGTGGCACGTAGCTGTAGGTGAAGCAGTTTCTCGCGACCAAAATTTGGTTGATATCGAAACTGATAAAGTAGTACTAGAAGTTGTTGCTCCTGCAGACGGTTCTCTTGCTGAAATTATCGCAGAAGAGGGCGCCACCGTAACAGCTGAAGAAGTGATTGCTAAATTTGTAGAAGGTGCAGCAAGCGGCGCTTCTGCTCCAGCAGCGTCAAGCGAAAGCGATGATAGTGACGAGAGCAGCGATGCGCTTAGTCCTTCTGTTCGTCGTTTACTTGCAGAAAAAGGTGTTGACGCAGCTAAAGTGAAAGGGACTGGCAAAAATGGCCGTATCACTAAAGAAGACGTAGAGAAATACCTTAAAGGCGGCGACAGCTCAGCGAAGGCAGCGCCTGCTGCGTCTGAATCTGTTTCAGCTGACTTACCAACGGGTAATCGTACAGAGAAGCGTGTTCCTATGACGCGTCTTCGCAAGACAATTGCTAACCGTCTTCTTGAAGCGAAAAACTCTACAGCAATGCTAACAACGTTTAACGAAGTAAACATGAAGCCAATCATGGACCTTCGTAAGCAGTATCAAGACAGCTTCGAGAAGCGTCACGGTATTCGCCTTGGTTTCATGTCTTTCTACGTGAAAGCGGTAACCGAAGCCCTTAAACGTTTTCCTGAAGTTAACGCGTCTATCGACGGTGATGACATTGTTTATCACAACTACTTCGATGTATCGATTGCTGTTTCTACACCACGTGGCCTTGTAACACCAGTACTTAAAGATACTGACACACTAGGCATGGCAGGTGTTGAAAAAGGAATTAAGGAACTAGCACTTAAAGGCCGTGACGGTAAGCTGTCATTGGCTGAACTACAAGGTGGTAATTTCACAATCACCAACGGTGGTGTGTTTGGTTCACTAATGTCTACACCAATCATTAACCCGCCACAGAGCGCTATTTTGGGTATGCATAAAATCCAAGATCGCCCAATGGCTGTTAATGGCAAAGTAGAAATTCTACCAATGATGTACCTAGCGCTTTCTTATGACCACCGTATTATCGATGGTAAAGAATCAGTAGGTTTCTTGGTAACCGTTAAAGAGATGCTAGAAGATCCAACACGTCTACTTCTAGACGTATAAGACTTTCGTCTCACGGAATTGTGGTTAGGCGTTTAGCTTGTGTATGCTTGCTTTGCGCCTAACGCAACGCTGATATTTGCCCTATAATATCAGTCAAACTAATCAAGTCGCATTTGCGGCTTTTGTCTTACTAAAAATCGGATAGAAACACCATGAATTTGCATGAATACCAAGGTAAGCAGCTATTCAAAGAATACGGTTTGCCTGTTTCTGAAGGATACGCAGCAGACACTGCTCAAGGTGCTGTAGAAGCCGCTGACCGAATTGGCGGAAACGAGTGGGTAGTTAAGTGTCAGGTACACGCGGGCGGTCGCGGTAAAGCTGGCGGTGTAAAGCTAGTTAAAAACAAAGACGACATTCGCGCTTTCGCTGAAAACTGGCTTGGCAAAAATTTGGTGACTTTCCAGACTGACGAAAACGGTCAGCCTGTGAGCAAAATCCTAGTTGAATCTTGCACAGATATCGCTAACGAGCTTTACCTTGGTGCAGTAGTTGACCGTACAACCCGTCGCGTTGTATTCATGGCATCTACTGAAGGTGGCGTTGAGATTGAAACTGTTGCAGAAGAAACTCCAGAGAAAATCCTTAAAGCTGAAATCGACCCAATTGTAGGTCCTCAGCCTTATCAAGCGCGCGAAATGGCGTTTGCTCTAGGTCTTTCTGGCGTACAAATCAAGCAATTCACTCAAATCTTCCTTGGCCTAGCTAAGATGTTTGAAGAGCTTGACGTTGCGCTTATCGAAATCAACCCGCTAGTTATCAAAACTGACGGTAACCTACACTGCCTAGACGCGAAAGTAGGTATCGATGGTAACGCGCTATATCGTCAGCCTAAGCTGAAAGATATGCAAGATCCTTCACAAGAAGATGCGCGTGAAGCTCATGCTGCTCAGTGGGAACTAAACTATGTTGCGCTAGACGGTAATGTAGGTTGTATGGTTAACGGTGCAGGCCTAGCAATGGGTACTATGGACATCGTAAACCTACACGGTGGCAAGCCAGCTAACTTCCTAGACGTTGGTGGCGGCGCAACTAAAGAGCGTGTAGCTGAAGCATTCAAAATCATCCTTTCTGATGACAATGTTAAAGCGGTATTGGTTAACATCTTCGGTGGTATCGTTCGCTGTGACATGATTGCAGAAGGTATCATTGGTGCGGTTAAAGAAGTTGGCGTAGAAGTACCTGTAGTTGTACGTCTTGAAGGTACCAATGCAGAGCTTGGCCGTGAAGTTCTAGCGAACTCTGGTCTAGATATCATTGCTGCTGAATCGCTAACTGATGCAGCGCAGAAAGTTGTTGCTGCAGCGGAGGGCAAATAATGTCTGTATTAATTAATAAAGATACTAAAGTAATTTGTCAGGGTTTCACTGGCGGTCAGGGTACTTTCCACTCTGAGCAAGCAATTGCTTACGGTACGCAAATGGTTGGTGGTGTAACACCAGGTAAAGGCGGTACTGAGCACCTAGGTCTTCCAGTATTCAATACTGTACGTGAAGCGGTAGAAGCAACTGGCGCAACTGCAACAGTTATCTATGTACCAGCACCTTTCTGTAAAGATTCAATTGTTGAAGCTGCAGATGCGGGTATCGAGCTAATCGTATGTATCACTGAAGGTATCCCAACGCTAGATATGCTTTACGTTAAAGAATACGTAGAAGCGAAAGGCGTTCGCATGATCGGTCCAAACTGCCCAGGTGTAATCACTCCTGGAGAGTGTAAAATTGGTATCATGCCTGGTCACATCCACAAGCCTGGTAAAGTAGGTATTGTTTCTCGCTCTGGTACACTTACGTACGAAGCGGTTAAGCAAACCACTGACGAAGGTTTTGGCCAGTCTACTTGTGTTGGTATCGGTGGCGACCCAATTCCTGGTTCAAACTTCATCGACATCCTTCAGATGTTCCAAGACGATCCACAAACTGAAGCTATCGTAATGATCGGTGAGATCGGTGGTACAGCTGAAGAAGAAGCAGCAGCGTTCATTAAAGCTAATGTAACCAAGCCTGTTGTTTCTTACATTGCTGGTGTTACTGCTCCTCCAGGTAAGCGTATGGGTCACGCTGGTGCAATCATCGCAGGCGGTAAAGGTACTGCTGATGAGAAATTCAAAGCACTAGAAGACGCTGGCGTTAAAACTGTACGTTCACTTGCTGAAATCGGCAAGGCGCTTCGCGAGACTACAGGTTGGTAAGCTAACGCTTAACAATTTTGTGATAAAAGCCCGCTTTAAGCGGGCTTTTTTGTGCGCGCTTATTAACAACTCTGCAGAAATGCATGTAACAAAATTACAACTATCTGCCGTAAAAGCCCCGTATAATCCATATTGTGTTGTTAAATTACATAAAGGCCTGCATATCCTTTGTTAACGGCGTGTTGCACAAATTTTATTGAATACGTATGCAGGCAATTGTGCAAACCCTAGGTCCTCTATAGCATTATGCCGACGAGATGTATTGTCATTTAATTGTCATAAGAACAACAAAAAGACAACAACTATAACCGTATGGGACACCCGTTTTATGAAACAATTTAAACCCAACCTAATTAAAGCTGCGCTTATTTCAGGCGGTATGGCGTTTGGTAGTGCACCAGCATTTGCACAAGATGCAAACACTGATGCTGTTGATGAAGCAAATCTTGAAGTAATTCAAGTTAGCGGTATTCGCGGCAGCTTACAGCGTGCTCAAGCAATCAAAATGGATAACACCTCAATTGTTGAAGCGTTATCAGCAGAAGATATTGGTAAGTTACCAGATACCAGTATTGCAGAATCAATCGCACGTCTTCCTGGTGTAACTGGTGAACGTCGTAACGGTCGTACAAGTGGTATCTCTGTTCGTGGTTTTAACGAGAACTACGTTGGTACGTCACTGAACGGTCGTGAGCTTCTAGGTATGGGTGATAACCGTGGGGTTGAGTTTGACCTTTATCCAACGGAAATCATTTCAAACATTCTGGTATACAAAACACCAGAAGCGGGCATGACTACCCAAAATATCGGTGGTTCAATTGACCTTCAAACGGTTAAGCCTCTAACGGCAGAAAGCACGTTTACCGTAAACGGCACGTTCGAGAAAAATGCTGAAGACTCTCCAAACCCAGATTTTGACAACGACGGTCATCGCATTTCTTTAAACTTTGTCGATCAATTTGCCGACGATACGATTGGTTTAGCGCTAACTGTTGCGAGCATGGAGTCTCCACGTCAGGAGCAACACTTCCGCGGTTGGGGTTACGCCACAGTAAACACTACACCAGAAAACACGTTTGACGATAACGGAAATCCTCTTTGGAACCCTCGTCGTTATGATGGTCAAGACACTGTAGACGTTCCTGATGGTACTGTTGTATTGGGCGGTCACGATTCATTCCAGCGTTCAGCAATGCTAGAACGTGACTCAATTGCCGCTGTAGTCCAGTGGGCACCTACCGATAAGCTCAATATTCAACTTGATGCGCTTTATATCGATTTCGTTGAAGACGATGTACGCCGTGGTCTTGAAGAAGGCGGTGCAGAGTGGGGTACAAGCGCTTACACAATCACTGGTGTTGAAAACGGTCTGGTAACCAGCGGTTACTCTGATGGTTTCTATAGCGTTGTTCGTAACGATGCGCGTCGTCAAGAAGCAGACCTAACCACAGTAGGCATTAATGCTGAATACCAAATCAACGACTCTTGGACACTAGAACTAGATTACTCTACCGGTAAAGTTGAAAAAGAAATTATCGATGTAGAAAGCTACTCAGGTGTAGGTCGTGCTGGTACTGAAGGCCGTCCAATTACTGCACGTAGCTGGGAAATGACATCTTCTGGAGTAATGTTCTCTGACCACCCAACTATTGCACCAGTTGACCTTACCGACCCAACACTTATTAGCCTTGCAGGTCCGCAAGCATGGGGCGCACGTCCGTTACTTGAGTCTGATGCACAGGATGGTTTCGTAAACCAGCCGCTTTTCGAAGAAGAGCTTGATACCCTTCGTTTCGACGTTAAAGGCTACGTAGATTGGGGTGTGGTAACAGGCCTATCTGCTGGTGTTGTATATTCTGACCGCTCTAAATCTAAAGACAATAACGGTGCTTACCTAACAGCGCCTTCGTATCCTGGAAATGCTCCTATTCCTGAAGTGCTAGGCGTAACGAACCTTAACTTTATTGGAATTGACGGTGTTTTAGCGTACGACTCGCTAGGCCTTTTCGAAAGTGGTTATTACATTGAAAGCGATGCAAGCCGCGTTCAAAACGATCGCTTAGGTGATACTTACACCGTTGATGAAGAGCTACTTACCCTTTACACCAAACTAGACTTGGAAATGGAAGTTGGCGATATTTGGGTTCGCGGTAATGTTGGTCTTCAAGTTGTTAGTGCCGACCAGCAGTCAACAGGTTTTTTTGCAACTTCAAATAGAGAAGGCTTTACTGTTGCTAACCCTGTATCTGGTGGTGCTGATTACACAGATGTTCTTCCAACACTTAACCTTTCAGCAGAAGTGGCTGAGGGGCAGTTTGTACGCTTAGGCTTGAGTAAAGTTATTTCTCGTCCGCGTATGGATGACATGCGTCCAAATACTCAGGTTACGTTCTCGTTCAACGATAACCAAATTACTAGCACTGAAATTGAAAATGGTCCATGGGGTGGTAGTGCTGGTAACCCTGAATTGCGTCCGCTTGAAGCTAACCAGTTTGACCTAGCCTATGAAAACTACTTTGCTGATACGGGTTATGTTGCTGTGTCTTTCTTCTATAAAGACATTAAAAACTGGCACCGTAGCACGTCTATTGTAGCTGACTTTACAGAATTCTATATTCCAGAAGTTCACCAAGGTTCAGAGGGCCAAACTCCTGTATTGTTCACTGGCCAAGTAGGCAGTGTTCTTGATGGTTTCGAAGGCTTTGTTCGCGGTTACGAATTACAAGGTTCACTTCCATTTGACATGATCCATGATTCACTTGAAGGCTTCGGTTTGTTCGCAAGTGCCACCTTTATGGATGGTGAAGTTGACGCGGCTCCGGGGCAAACTGAAACACGTATTCCTGGACTATCAGAAGAGTCTTACAGTATGACTTTCTTCTATGAGAATGCTGGTTTCGAATTCCGTCTTGCGGCAACAAAACGTGATCAGTACCTAACTGAAGAACGTGGTGTTAGTTTGGCGTTAGTTGATGCAACGAAGCAAGGCGGTACGCTTGTTGATGCGCAAATTGGCTATGACTTTAGCGAGTCTGGTATCGAATATCTAGAAGGCCTACGTGTTACTTTACAAGCACAGAACCTGACCGATGAAGATGATATTCAAGCGTCAGCGGCTGACGGCCGTCAAATCACGCAGTTCCAAACTTATGGAACGAACTACTTGCTAGGATTTAACTACAAGTTCTAATTTCTTCGTGTGTGTAAAGCCACCTGCTGCTTTTTGTTTTAGCTTGTGCTAAAAGAGAGAGCAAATGGTGGCTTTTCTTTTTGTATGAAAGGAATCCTTCAAAATTTTTGGTACGAATTGCGAGAAGTTTATGCAAGATCCTCATAGTAAACCGATAAAGCGTGTAGTGATTGCCGGCGGTGGAACGGCTGGTTGGTTAGCTGCATCACTAATGAAAAAGGTGTTGGGTAAAGCAGTTGATATTACTCTGGTTGAATCTGAAGCGATTGGTACGGTCGGTGTTGGCGAAGCTACCATCCCCCCAATACGCCTAGTAAACCAAGTGTTAGGTATCGACGAAGCACAGTTTCTTCATGATACTAAAGCAACGATAAAACTTGCTATACGGTTCGAAAATTGGAAAACGAAGGGTGAAAGCTACTATCACACCTTTGGTGCGCCGGGCAAAAGCATGGCGTTTTGTCATTTTCATCACTACTGGGTAAAGGCGCGCCAGCAAGGCCTAAAAGACGACCTGTGGGATTTTGACCTAAATTACCATGCCGCTGAAGCGGGACGATTTGCGCAGATAAATGCCAAAGACCCAGTCGTTGAGCTACCTTTCGCCTATCATTTTGACGCCAGTTTATACGCTCAGTATTTACGAAAGCTGAGTGAAAATATGGGGGTTGTACGCAAAGAAGGTAAAATTTCACGTGTTCAACGTTTTACCCACAGCGGTTTTATTCAAGCACTTCACTTAGAAAGTGGGGACGTGGTTGAAGGGGACTTATTTGTTGATTGCACGGGCTTTAAGGGGCTATTGATAGAGGAAGCGCTGGGCGCTGGTTACGACGATTGGTCTCACTTACTTCCTTGTGATAGTGCCATTGCTGTACCGTCTGAGCGACATGAAAAAACCGCGCCTTACACGCGCTCTATTGCCCACGATGCGGGTTGGCAATGGAGGATCCCACTGCAACACAGAAATGGTAATGGCCACGTATATAGTTCACGCTATATCAGTGATGATCAGGCCTGTGACACCTTGTTGTCAAACTTAGATACCAAACCATTGGGTGACCCTAAACTGATAAAGTTTACGACGGGCAGACGACGTAAGCAGTGGTACAAAAACGTAGTAGCAGTAGGTCTATCAAGTGGATTCTTAGAGCCACTTGAATCTACTAGTATTCACCTCATTCAATCTGCAATTGTTCGCTTAATTCAGCTGTTTCCCCACAACGGCTTTGCACCGAGCTTGGAAACGGAATATAACAAGCAGTCTGAATTAGAGTTTGAACAAATCAGAGATTTTCTTGTTTTGCATTACACCGTAAATGAGCGAACCGATAGCGCCTTTTTCAATGATATGCGAAATATTACTTTGCCCGATTCCTTAGCACATAAAATTGCGTTGTTTAAAGAAAGCGGAAATCTGCTACGAGAACAAAATGATCTATTCCTTGAAAGCTCATGGCTACAGGTCTTGTACGGTCAGGGGATTACTCCTAAGGATTATCACGGTTTGGTAAACAGTGTGCCTGAAGTTCAGTTAAATCAAATGTTAACAAGGTTGTTGGAAATCAAAAAAGAGCCTATTGCTAAGTTGCCGACACATGACGAGTATATAAATGGGATGGTTGCAAAGTATAAGCGCGCAATGAGTTGAATAATTTCATATGGTTAGAAGTGCTGCGAACGAACGCATTAGCTAACTAAACAGGTAAAGGATAAAGCAGCCAAAAGGCTGCTTTGTTCGTTTTTAAGGATGAATTGTTACAATTATGCTGGTTTTTTACTGGTAAATTAAAAATATGTTGCGCCGATGTAAATGAATACGTATGCATAGCATTGCTCCCTTTTTATACAAAACAGTAGTATTTGGTGTTGAACCATAAGAGGCATTTTTGGGTGTGGTAGTCCTAAAAGTGTCGATAATAAACAAGGAATGGGACACCAATGAAAACATTCAAACCCAGCACTATCATGGCGGCCTTGATAAGTAGTGGGGTCGCGTTTAGCGCAGCTCCTCTTTATGCCCAAGAGTCACCAGACACCTCAATAGACGAAGTTGAACGACCACAAGAAGATACCCTAGAGCGTATTGAAGTACGTGGTTTTAGTACCAGCTTGATCCAATCACTAAACCAGAAACGCTTCTCCGATACGGTTTCTGAACAAATATCTGCAGACGATTTGGGCGGACTTCCCGATGTGTCGATGGCGGATGCACTGACCCGCTTGCCGGGTATCTCTGCGGTAAGAACCGGGGGGCAAGCCGCGCAGATAAACATTCGTGGTCTATCCGGTGACTTTGTGTTTTCTACATTAAACGGTAGAGAGCAGGTATCGACCAGCGGAAACCGGGCAATTGAGTTTGATCAGTATCCTTCAGAGCTTATTAGTGAGGCGGCGGTTTATAAATCTCCCAAGGCATCGCTTATTGAGGGGGGGATAGCGGGTACGGTAGAACTTAAAACTGCATCACCACTTGCCATTGAAGAGCAGCATAAATTCAGCGCCAACATGCGTGGCATGTACAACGATAGAGCGTCAGAGGTGAGTGATGCTACAGAGTATGGACATAGACTGAGTTTTTCATATCAAGGTAAATTCCTTGATGATACGCTAGGTGTATCACTAGGTTATGCTCGTTTATTCCAACCGAGTGTTTCGACTCAATTCATTGGTCTTGCCTACAATGGTGTAACGGACGTAGACGGGATTTACACAAATTCTGAGTGTACCGAAGAGGAAATAGCGCCTAACTGTGAACTCATTTCAGAGGGCTTTGAAATGCAGCACAAGGGCGGGGAAGAGACTCGCGATGGCTACGTTGCCGCGTTTGAATGGGCACCTATCGATACCTTTACACTTAAAGCTGATGCTTTTATCTCGAAATTTGACTCCGAAGCCTTTGCACGTGGATTTCGCGTTAAGCTAGGTGGAATAAACGCTGGTATAACTAATCCTGTAGTAGTAAATAATAGCGTAATTGGCGGCACATTTTCTCGTACAGACAACAGCTTTACCCGTGTTGAGTTGGTAAACGACGACAATCAAGATTTCGACAGTGTCACAAACTTAGGCGTGAATGCTAGCTGGGAAATATCGCCAGATTTAGCGGTTCAATTTGACGTCTCCCGCTCAAGTGCTGAAAGCGACTTTAGAAACGGCTTACTGTGGTCGCTTGTTGGCGAAGATGCGACAGCGGCAAACCCCGTGTTCGACGAAAACGTCCAAATTTCTTATTTACTCAACGGTTTAAACTTACCTGATATCGGTTTTAATCAAAGTGATGCTTTTACAGACTTAGACCGTGTAATGGTAAGTAAATACGGTATTTATCCGTATGAAAACAAAGATGAGTTAGACGCCTATCGCGTAGACTTCCAATATTATGTCGATGTGCCAATCATTTCTGGCTTTGAATTTGGCTATCGATACTCAGACCGGGAATATAACAATGACCGCTCTGTGTTTGAATACGGAAACGATAGTGCATTCTCAGTAAGCGAACCGCCACTTCAGTTAACTTCTGATATGATCGAAGAGGTTAATTGGAGCGGTGATTTTGGTTATTTTCCAAGTTATCTTTCCGTTGATCTAGACAGTGCACTTAATGCTTGGTTTCCAAGCGGTAGGCCACAGCCTGTTCAAACGTGGGGACCAGGCGCTGCCGGCGTTATCAATGGTCCAGGTACCGGGCCTGCTACTGCGTGGACGCTACAAGAAAGTGGCGATGTATTTGAAACAGTGAATTCTGCCTACTTGATGGCAAACATTAATACAGAAATTGGCAGTATTCCTGTTACAGGTAATGTTGGTGTTCGTTACGTTAAAAGTAAACAAAGTTCAACGACGCTACAGCGTGCTACTCAGTTAATTGAAGACCTTGAGACCGGAACATCGGTTGAAGTTAGTGACCCTACGGCTGGTGCACAAAACATTACCGACGACGTAGGGCTAATTAATAACTTTTATCGCCCAGCGTTGATAAGTCACGAATATTCTGACGTTTTGCCTTCAATTAACCTGAACTTTAAACTTACAGATGACACGCAACTTCGTGTAGCCGCCGCAAAGGTGATGGGCAGAGCGCCAATAAACCGTTTTGCCGCAAATGCGTCAACCACTATTGAAACGGTTACCGCTTTCCAAGACAGAGACTCGGGTGAAATTACGCTTTCCAACCCTACGGCAAGGGTTAGTGGTAGCGCCCGTAACAGCCCTTATTTAGAACCATTCTATGCAACTCAATACGACGTTTCGTGGGAGTATTATTTCTCAGATACGGAAGGCGCATTAGTTGTTGCTGGCTTTTATAAAGACATTGAATCGTTCGTAGAAGACATCGAAATAGAGCCTTATGATTTTGAAGCAAACGGCATTGTAATTCCTGATAACGTAAGTGTGCCGGTTTACTTGACGCCAGAGTTTGCAGGACAGGAAGCCGAACTAGCGCTTGATGAAAATGGCGACCCCATCTTTATTACCGTCCCTACTGAAAATGGTAGCTACAGCACAGCCGTAAACAATGCCGAAGGTGGCTATATTCGCGGTTTAGAAATCGCCTATACGCAAATTTATAGCATGCTGCCTGGCATGTGGTCAGGCTTAGGCGTTAGCGCAAGTTACTCTTACACCGAAAGTGAAATTCAGCGCACGCTAGGTGATGACGTGTATGCCGCTAACTTACCAGGTCTTTCTGAAAACGTTGCTACGCTAACCGTGTTTTGGGAATACGAAGGTTTTGAAACTCGCTTGTCTAGCCGATATCGCGATGCATTTGTTTCGCAGCAAGTAGCGGTAAACGACCAGGTGGTTAACTTTGACGAAGAATTGGTTATTGATTACCAAGCGTCGTACGAGATTAACGACAATTGGAGCGTACTATTTCAAGTTAATAACCTAACAGACGAGCCAACGAAGAGCTATTTCTCATCAGAAGAGCAAACCGGCACTATCCAATACTTTGGAACGCAATATTACCTAGGGATGACATATCAACTATGAAAAACAGCATCTTAGGTAATTTATTTAGCAACACGACGGAATATTCGGTTGCCAAAAGTAGCGAAAATATTCAGGAGAATTCTATGTTTACTAAAAAAAGAGTAGTGCGCGCTGCGTTACTCGTAGTAGGCGCATATACACTTGCAGGTTGCGGTGGCTCGGGCGTAGAGTCGGGCACCAACGATCTGCTTACCTGTGAGGTTCCAAATGTACCTAATTCATCAGGTACGGCTTGTGAACCGCCACCACCTATTCAATGCGATGCGCCGCTCGTACCTAATGAAGCGAACGATGCATGTGAAGCAGGTGCTGATCCAAGTTTACCTGCACCTGTATTTACCCCTTCATCTAATCAAGCTGTACTTTATTATAATCGGGCTGCTGTTGACGCTGATAACTCAAGTAACGATGCAGCTTATGAAGGCTGGAGACTACATACTTGGAACAATGACGAGTGTGATGCTTATGCTGACGCAGACACGGATTGGGCCAACGGTCGCATTCATAGCGGTATCGATCCAAACTATGGTGCGTATTGGATTCTAGACCTTAAAGACGGGTATGGAAGCTGCCACAATTTCATCATCCACAAAGGCACTGACGATGCCGGAAAAGAAATGGGGGGCGGAGACTTCCAGGGTTCTTTAGTACAAGATGATGAAACATTTGTACGCATGAATTTTACCCTTTCAGGCGAGGCAACCATATTTGAGTTCCCTATCATGTCTCTTGGTCCTCAGCCTGTTGATATCGAGGGTTTTGGCGCGCATTGGTTAGATGCCAACACTATTTTATGGGACGTACCTGAAACCGTTTCAGAGGTGAAACTTCACTATTCAGCACAGGCTGACTTAGAGAGCACTCTGGAAGAGGGTATTAACGGTACTCAAGTAACGTTAATGAGTACAACACTTACCGAAGAGCAATCTGACCGTGCGCCGCACTTATCTGCTATGCAGGCTTGGGAAGGCGACTGGTCGGTTGAAGATGCTAAAACCGTGTTGACGACACAAGCCGTAGTAGGGGGTTACGATGCTGACGGTGCGCTTGTTGTTGCGACCGGGATCCAACTGGCTAACGGAATAGACGCACTATATACGCTCGGTGAAGACGATGCCGACGAAGCTCAACTTGGTGGTATCTACTCTGATACAGGTATTACTGCCGCATTGTGGGCGCCTACTGCTTCAAATGTTGATCTTCTGATTTATAACGACAACAAGACATTAAGCCAACGTATTGATATGGTTCGCGATGATACGTCTGGTGTCTGGCGTCATGAAGGCGATATGTCCCTAGACCGTCAGCTTTACCGTTATGAAGTTACCGTCTATCACCCTATTACGGGGAATGTAGAAACGCTGCTTGTTACAGACCCATATTCTGTGTCACTAAGCACAAACGGCCGTTTCTCTCGCTTCGTAAATCTAGCTGATGATGATTTAAAACCACAAGGCTGGGATACTCATACTATTCCGACGGTTGAAAATTATGAAGATGCAGTCATTTACGAAGGGCACGTTCGTGACTTTAGCGTACGTGATATGTCTACGTCTGAGGAAAATAGAGGTAAATACCTTGCCTTTACTGAAGAGGGCACAGCACCGGTTGAGCACCTTAAAAAGCTTGTTGAAGCAGGGCTTACTTACTTCCATATACTTCCAGCAAATGACATTGCAACTATCGATGAGGATCCAACAAAAACGGTAGATTTATACGATACGGTAGGCAAACTGTGTCGCTTAAATAGCAGTGCTGCGGTATGTGAAGAAGAAAGCGCTGATGCATTGTTAATTGACGTTTACAACAGTTACGATCCTTTATCTCAAGCGGGTAAAGCCCAGCAGCTTACTAATGATTTACGCAATCTAGATACATTCAACTGGGGCTATGATCCTCATCACTTTAACGCGCCGGAAGGCAGCTATGCGTCGAGTGCAGAGGGAGTAGAACGCATTGTAGAAATGCGCGCCATGATCCAAGCACTTCACGAGATGGGGCTACGTGTTGCACTTGATGTAGTCTATAACCATACCAATGCGTCGGGTGTTTTCAGTAAGTCAGTATTAGACAAAGCGGTACCGGGTTACTACCACCGTTATGAAGTGGATACTGGTGCGATTGTTCGTGAAACGTGCTGTGATGACACAGAGCCTCGCAATGTCATGATGGAAAAGTTCATGGAAGATTCGCTGCTCATGTGGGCTGAGCATTATAAGTATGATTCATTCCGTTTCGACATCATGAGCCAAGCTACAAAAGACACTATGGTACGCTTGCGTGATGCAGTCCAAGCTATCGATGCTGACAACTATTTCTACGGTGAAGGCTGGACTAAAATAGACCGCGGTTACGAGCAAGCGAGCCAGCTCAATATGGCTGGTACCGAGATTGGTACCTATAACGACCGTATTCGCGAAGCTATTCGCCAGGGCGCTATCTTTAGACCGGAAGATGAAGGACTATTAAGCGCGCAAGACCGCGTAAAAATGGGCATGATCGGAACGTTAAAAGACTATGTTTTGGAGACGTCTTCAGGAAGTGCAGGCGCTACCAGTAACTTAGGCGGCTATGCAGAAGATCCTGCGGATATCATTAACTACGTGTCGAAGCACGATAATGAAACACTGTGGGATCAGTTAAACTACACGCTTCCACAAGATATTACTTTAGAACAGCGGGTTCGTGCCCAAAATGTAGCAATGGGTATTAATCTTGTGTCTCAAGGTATTCCGTTTTTACAAATGGGCGGCGACATGCTTCGCTCAAAATCAATGGATAGAAATACCTATGATGCGGGCGACTGGTTTAACTACGTCGATTTCACCTACGAAACGAACAACTGGAACGTAGGTTTACCGTTGGCACAAGACAACGAAGCCCGTTGGGAAGAAATGGGTGAATTCATTTACAATCCAAATCGCGCGGCCTCAATGGCAGATATAATGTTTGCCTCTGATGTGTTTGCAGAATTGCTTAATATTCGAATGACAAGTCCGCTGTTTAGATTAACCACCGCTGAAGACATCATCGACCGTATAGGTTTCCACAATATTGGCGAACGCCAGCAGCGTGGTCTTATAGCGATGAGCATTGATGACGGCATATCTGAAAACAGCGAAGTACCTCGCCTAGATTTAGACATGATGAATGATGCGGTTATGGTGCTTGTGAATACGGGGTATGAAGAGAAGTCTATCACGGTAAACACAGCAACAGGCTTTTCGCTTCACGCCACACAAATGAATTCTGTCGATGCAGCGGTACGCGGCGCCACATTTGTAGAAGGTGAAGATGGTAATGGAACCTTTACCGTTCCTGCACTAACTATTGCTGTTTTCGTAAAACCACAGTCTGGAGCTCAAGGTTATGGTCTATCAGCGTATGCCACGTCTGGTGCGCCTGATGTTGTTCCTTACGGCGACACCATCGCTTACCTGCGTGGAGATATGAATGGTTGGTCAACGGATGATGCATTTACCTATCAGGGTAACGGTAAGTACACCGTAACAGCTACACTTGAAGGTGGCGTTACATATGGATTCAAATTCGCATCTGAAGATTGGAGTACAGTGAACTTTGGCGCAGCGGATGGTGAAGAAGGTACAGTAATAGCGGGCGAAGAAAAGGTTCTTGCACGTACTAATACCAACCTTTCATTTACACCAGCGACGAGCGCGACCTATCTGTTTACTATTGATGCGACTGATAGCGAAGCACCAATCCTTATGGTTGAGAACGAAGAGCCCTATGTTGGCACACCAGTGTATCTTCGTGGTGCAATGAACGACTGGGGTACGGCTGAGGAGTTTGCTTACCAAGGCGGACGTATTTACACTTTCTCTCGTGATGTTGAGCCAGGGACTTACGAGTTTAAGGTTGCTTCAGAAGATTGGAGTACCGTGAACTTCGGTGCGATATCAGCAGATGATTCAGATCGCAACCTTGCGCCTGGTCAGACTTTGGGGCTCGCCGCTACTAACGACAATCTTATTTTGAACATTGAAACCGCCGACCGCTATGTGTTCGTATTCAACGTCACTGATTTAAATGCGCCAACCGTTGGTGTATTTAAAGAAGCGTTTTGGGGCGACACTCAAGTTTATATCCGTGGTGGTATGAATGGCTGGGGAGCTGTCGATATGTTTGAATATCAAGGAGAAGGTGTTTATACCGCAGACATTGAATTGAGCGCAGGTAGTATTGAATTCAAAGTCGCTTCTGAAGACTGGTCGACAGTAAACCTTGGCAACCCGAACGATGCAGCAAGCAACGTAGTAACGCCTAGCGAGCCGAAAATACTTGGCGCAAGTAACAATAATCTAATGATTGAAGTTGCAGAGTCTGGTCTATACGAGTTTAAGGTATCTGGCCCTGATGGAAATGCACCTACGTTAACGGTTACGAAAAAGTAAGACCGAACAGATGCTAACTTGGTAAATTTCTAATAAACCAAGATTTAAAAACCGCGACGTAGTTTGAAGTGACCCCATTAAGTTGGACTCATTTCTAAGCGGCAACCAAGGCCTGATTTCGATATTGTATCGGACTCAGGCCTTTTAGTTTTAGC
>JYMV01034599.1_pt1 | contig 75008 bp, 48 predicted proteins | sample 338911 | NCBI WGS metagenome assembly JYMV01 (sample SAMN03354496, study PRJNA234377) | hydrothermal vent metagenome | biome: Deep sea; feature: Hydrothermal plumes at the Eastern Lau Spreading Center, Western Pacific Ocean; material: Seawater | place: Tonga | collected 2009 | depth 2000 m m | reverse complement strand
GAGAACCGGCAATACAGGATTTGATTGCATCGATTGGCGACATCATCGCGGCTGGTCGGGCGGCCATGGGAGCCGCCCCTCCTACTGCACCCATTACTTGCTGTGCTACTGGTTGCTGTGCTACTGGTTGCTGTGCTGCTGGTGCTTGCATGGCCACATGCTATCGCTGGCGCTAAATAATGAACACCCAACAATCCATGGGCAGCTCAACTCAGTGAAGTGAAGGATTGCACATTGCCCTCGGAGTCGAGTAATAGAGGCTGCCCCTCTTCCCAGGTCGGGCAGTTTCGGGAAACCCAGTCACGGGTCGCCCACTCGCAGATTTCATATCCTCCAGATAGAATCCCCGAGCGCTTGATGTAGCCGACCTTGACTATATCTTTGTCCTTAGACAGAACATTGCCCAGTTGCTGGCTGGTTGTACCATGGCGCATATTGCTGTTGATATACTCCAATATCTCGGCAGTATTCCTCGGTCTCTCATATAGATATTTCTTGATTTTCTCACGGATTCTTACAGTCTTCATATTCATTCCTCTGCGGGCTCGGTCACGGCCATACCGAACTCAGGTTGGCCTGTTGAAGTACAGGAGAGATGCCGGTGATATAACCGTTTACCCTGCATTGAGATGGATTATTACTGAATGTGGCACAAAATCAACTCTTTCTCAACTCCGTTTGAGCGGTGTAAGGAATAAACTACTTGTCTCCACAGGAAATCTGTAATTAAATGTAATCATATTAGAAAATATAGCAATGTTGAAAGGTAAACACCCTCTCTAGTTACTTGAGAGGTGTCTATCATGCCGTCCCGCATCCGTTCAGGCTATCGAAGACGCTTGCTCGATTGGCTCGCAGATGGTGGCGGAACAGTGAGTGCTTCAGCGCAGTCCGTCGGTTTGCACTTACCACACGCATCTTCTGAACTCAAGCAATTGCGAGAGGATGGTTGGGTTGCGAGCGACCGGGAAGAGGGTTCCAAAGGCGCAGTACAGCGCTTGACCGAGGTAGGCTGGAAGCGTCTGCAAGAAGATGACATCGCTAGGCTGCAAGCCATCGACCTCTCAGATATGCCCCCCGGAGCGATTGGATGTGTGCTCGCTCGCGATGGCGCCCATCTCCTTTTGGCTTACGCGCAATCTCCGTCATCGGCACTGATTACCCTGCCAAACCGACCCTTCACCCAACCCGATGCGGATGACGATATCTCGACCGGAAACCAAGGGGGGGATATGAAGTGGGTATGGGCGGTACGGCGCGATGCTCCACAGCACTGGGTTGATGTCACGGCGATGAAGTCGCTGAGTGGAGCGCCGGAAAAGATTGACCCGAGTCGAATCGAAGGTTGGGATGAACCGCTTCAAGCATGGGTGATTCTACGCGTACAACTTCTGGAACGAGGACGGAAGATGGCTCTCTCAGTTGGATCCTGGATTCAGGCTAATCCTCAAGACCGGTGGCCCAAACTACCGGCCAGCAGTATTGGTGGCGACTGGGAATTGGGAACTGCAGCTCCGGCACCGACACCAGTCCGGCCCAGCGCGGCAATCGCCGCGGTCATCGAAGAGCGTATCACCCAAGGACTACTGATGAGAATCGCCGGTGAAGGTGCATGGGTTCTCGGCGATCTCGATATGCTCGGACGGGGACAATCTCCGTGGCCGCTGGAAGCATTGACTGGATGGATTTTTCGCGCCCATACCAGATTGGATTCCGAAGAGATTGAACGCCGCCGCTCATGGTTGAGAGCCGAATTGGTTGGCCGCGCTCCCGACCAGCGTCGTACCTCCCGGCAGCAGGCGACTTGGAACCGCTTTGCCAGTGCGTGGCCGATTGGAAAATGGCGCTCAAAGGACCCGGGTAGTGAAGCGGCGTGGGATTTGCGTGGTTTGGACGAGGGCGCTAGAATTTCCCTCATCGAATGGGCGCTCGACTCGACTCCAACAAAGGTGGTCATCCAGTGGCCCTCGGGAATTGAGTTGGCGCGCACCTTGTGCGAAAGAGTGCTCGCCCATCCTAATCTACGGTTATTGATAATGAATGATAAGCCACCATCAGCATCACCGCTCATACTTCGCACCGCTCCCGAAGGCCTACCCTCCTCTCGTTTGCAATTACCTTCGGGCATCAGCCTCCCGGTGCAACTTTCCTCGGGCTCGCCGCCACCATTGCGCCTACCCGATATCGCGGTGCCAGCAAAGCACGAAGATATTGCTGAAGTTGCCGAATCTCTCACCACCCTTGGGGTAATCCTACCTGAATCATTGCCGAGCCGACCTCCCGCCGACCTCGATGACTCAATCCGTATATCTTGCCTATTGTTTCCGGAAGGTGACGGTGAATGGGCAAATAATTGTGAGGGTCTTGCTCCCTTGGCGGCGTGGATAGCCTCCCCTCGAGAAGAGAGGTGGAGTAGATGGTTACGAGTCTCCAGTCGTCTTGACGAGGTTTGGCTGGCTCTGCTTTCACCGAGTGATATACCGTCTCCCGAATTGGTGGAAATAGCCTCGACCATCGAAGATGATGAGTGGGCACAGAATGCCGGGGAAGTCCTCTCTCGGCGCCTGATTGAACATCCCGACCTACTGCTCGACCTCCATCCGTTGACCACAGGCAAGGTCAATCCGTGGCTAGCATCGGTTGGCTTGGTCGCCGCCCCTCGACTTGAGGACGACTACGCCAGAGTCATCACCGCGTGGGCATGGCCGGCGTGGTTGGAATCCCCAACCCACGGTTTTTTCCGAGGTCTTACCGGCTTTGGTCATTCTTGAGCAGAGAGGCCTGGTCGCCGCTGATTGGAAGAGCGAATTGGGCGGAGGAAAGTTTCCCAGCGATGGCCCTATAGGAGTGTGGTCGGAATTAATGGCCCTGAAATCTGCGAGTATTCAAGATGGGGAATTCGCCATGCGGGTGGTCAAGACTATACCGATGTCATGGTGGTCACCATGGGCGAGCGAGATTCTGCAACTGTTATTGCGGGAAAAGAAGTGGTTGAGATATTTGCTGAAAGAGGACATTCCATGGGCTGCAATGGTGTTGCGGAGCAGTGATGAAAGTCACTCGATTCCCGGGGTTGAGCGCCAATTCCAGCAATGTCCTGACGACCTGTTGTTGACCATCGAAGTTCATCGCGAACGTTTTGAGAAAAATCCTACCGCCGGCTCCGAGCATCTGCTCGACTTGATCGATGCCTTGGAAGCGGTCGCCAACGGCCGACCGCCGCCTCTCGGGCGGCGGCATCGCAACGCCGGTTGGCTGGCCCAGCCACTCGCTCTGTGGCCCCACTTTGAAATCGATGAATGGATTGATGGAGATGTGCGAATCGGTGCCCGACTATTCGCTAGAATCAGTGGCTATCATTCGGGGCTGAAAACCTCACAACAGAGTCGTTTGGACTAATCGAAGCCTTGAAAACACCTCGCCTCCGCCCGAAGATTGCCGCAGCAGCAACATCGGCGCGATGCCTTCGGGCAAGTGAACGTTCGATACCAATGTCTGCGGTTGGCGCACAGTCGAAGACCACCTGGAGCCTTTTGGCGATGAATGGTGATGCAAGCTTTGCGCCGTAACTGATTGGGTTTGGGTCCTTGCCGGACGATAGGATGAAGGTGAGCCAACCCCCCGATTGGACACACGCCCCGGCGCGAGGGTCAGGCCTGCGAGGCAACGATGACACACGGCCGTTACGTGCCGGGGCACATTTTTCCCTATTACAGGCCGCATGATAGGGCATGCTCAAAAGTGACGCTACCCGCTACTCATGGCAATGGGAGAGCCACCTTTGCGCCGATGTCTGGTCGGCGGTACCTTTGACCGTTTTCACATCGGTCACGAAGTACTGTTGTCCACCGCGCTGCGTCATGCCGAAAAAATCGAGGTCTGGGTTAGCGATGATGAGATGGCGCGAAAGAAATCTCCACTTGTAGAGGATTACGAGCGGAGATCGACCGAAGTTGTTGAATGGTTGCGATCCACTTTCCCTGAACGATTCAGTATTCACACCCTCGATGATGAATATGGTCCAGCCCGCACCCGCTACGATTGTGACTCAATCGCCTGTACCGTCGAGACCCAGATAATATGTGAGAGAATCAATTCCGAGAGGGAGATGGATGGTTTGGCGAAACTTGAGATAATCACCGTGCCGCACGTCGAAGATGCACTCGGAGGAGTGGTCAGCAGTACGCGGATAAGAGCCGGAATAATCGACCGCCGGGGACAGCCATGGGTAAGCGATGAACTGGCGCTGAATTCTTATCGAATGGTCGATAGTTTGGAGGCGGAATTGAAAGCGCCACTCGGCGAAGTCTTCACCGGCCCGGAATCCACCCCGGAAGTCGCCATGGGGATGGCCTTGGAACAAATCATTCTCCCCGCACCCGCTCTTATCGCGGTCGGCGATGTCACCGTTCAGACCTTACTCGATATGGATATCATTCCCGATGTAGCGGTGGTTGATGGCCAGACCAAGCGAGCGATTCTCGATGAATCTGAATACGTCGATGAAGACTTCTTTGAACAGGTACTGAAGGCCGAAAACCCAGCCGGAATCCTCACCCCAAGCCTGTTCATCGCCTGTCGAGATGCCTTGGCCAGTGACCTGTCAACACTGATAATAGTCGATGGCGAGGAAGATTTGGCGCCGATGTATCTACATCGGCTCGCTCCGTTGGGGGCAGTAATATTGTATGGTCAACCTCGACAAGGTGTTGTATTGCGGCTTACCGATGAGGTTGTCAAGCAGCGCTGCCGCTCCCTTCTCGACGCCTTTGAGGTGCTGTGATGGCTGAACAGGAACAATCGGAGGAGCCGTTGGTTTCGATTACAGTCTGTGTCCGCGATGGTGAACAGTGGATTGATGAATGTATCTCGAGTCTGGTCGCACAGGATTGGCCGAATATCGAGATCATCGCCGTCGATGATGGTTCAAGCGATGCCTCGACTGAGAGATTAATGGCTTGGGATGACCCCGAAGGCATGCATAATAATCATCCGGTGAGAGTCATTACCCAAGGCCCTAAGGGTCTTTCGGCAGCTAGGTCATCCGCGCTCGGCAAGGCCAAGGGAGAGTGGGTTGCCATCACCGATATCGACGTACGCCCGGAACCCTCGTGGATTTCTCAATTGATGAGTGCAAGATTTCCGCTCGATGAGGTGGAAATCGTAGTTGCGGTTACCGGGCGTACCGTATTTGAATCAGGAGAGAGTATTATCAGTAAATTACGTGCTTCCGAGGTGGCGGAGAAATATCGTAATCGCCAAAGGACCACCAGTCTTGCCAATGGCCCATGTAGCGTATTCGAGCGTCGCGCCCTGTTGGAGATCGGTGGTTTCGATGAAAGATGGTATCATGCCGAAGATATGGAGGTCAGCCTGAGATTAATTGGCGGTGGCGGGACGATTGTCTACTCTCCTGATGCGGTGGTAAATCACATCGCCGAGGAAAATATCACCACTTTCTTGGCCAAACGAACTCGCGATGCCAGAGCTCACGTGAGGATTGTTCGTCATCATCCCAAGCGAGGCCGTACCGTCGGTTTCGATTTCATCGGCAGCGCGTGGTGGATATTGATGCTGTGTCCGGTGATTCTGATGGCAATTTCAGGATTGGTAATCAGCATCGAGACCCTTTACCTCGAGTCCAAACCATTCGACCTGTCATCAAACGTGCAAATGCTCGCCCTGATATGCATAATTCCGCTCTTGATTCATCTACTGTATTTTCCGCAGACCGTAATCGGTTCATTGCTGATGTTACGACGACCGATTTGGAGTCTCAGACTCATCGTAGTACTCTACATGTGGAGTTGGTCGCTGTGGAAGGGTCTATCTCTGGGCTACCTCGATGCCCTATTGGGAAGAAATGGGCACTAGTGCGTACGAAACCCAACATCAAGATTCTAAGGACGCACCGCGAGGAGCAAGCGGAGAGAATCGGTTTTGGAATTCTCAAGCATTTGCTCAATATCGCGATGTGATGAGCGTTTGTGACTCGCATTATCAGGGTCAAAGAGAAAGTCACCAGTAATTATATTCAGGCTCGGCTTTCGCTAAAACAAGACAACAAGCAATCACCCCAATCGAATCTGAGCGAGAGGTGGACGCTGAACGAATCACTCTTTTGGAACTGGCGCGTCAAGGTATCTTGAACTATCTGCCAACGCAAATCCGAACGCAAATAATGCTGCGAATACCGAGTATACTCCAGGGTCAACCCAACCAGTGTAGAGGATACCCCAACTCAGGTAGAAAACCAATCCGATCATCATGCACCAAGCACCCATAGTGCGCGCCCAGCCATCTTCAAAACTGACCATCGCCGGCCAAGTGTCGTTGAGAATGAGGGCCTTCAACCAAGCTTCTAGACCAGATTCACTTTCATTCAGTGTCTTTATCCCAATCCCAGCCATCATGCCGCAAAATGCCAGAAAGAACGTATCACTGAGTGGATGATATGCGGTATTGTACACTACTCCTTCGCCAAGTAGTCCAACCGTCAGGAAACCAGCCCAACTGATCTTCAGGTCACCTGGATATGCCAGACCGATAATGTTGAGAATACCTAATACAAGTCCCCAGACGCCGAGCCCAATCATCCAACCGGCCAAGCCCACTGGTGGATTAAGAAATCCTTTGCCAGTTTTGGATTCGATTTCAATAACATCACTCATGGCGGCGGCGAACTGCCCTCCCCATATAAGCGTGGGGGGAGAGAAAAAACCATTTCAGCATCAGGAAACAAGCGACTGAGAGCCGGCGAATGCTCACAGACGAGTCTGTAGACGGTAGTTGCCATCACCCACCGCTTGCATTAATTCATCCGCATCAATCATTATCTTTACCGCATCGATTGAATTAGGAATACAGGAATTGACCTGCTTGGTCCTGCCATATCTGCCGCGGCTGATGGTTTTGGCGGTAACGATGCCCAGAGTATCGAGTTCACTGAGCAGGGTGGTCAAGCGGCGTTGCGTCAGGATGTTATTGCCGAAGTGCTTGCAAGCCTGTTTGTAGATTTCGTAGATCTCACCGGTGGCGATGTTGCGAAGTCCTTGTTGCTCAATTTGCAGAATAGAGAACAGGACCAATTTCTGCTGTGAAGGCAAAGCCGCTATCGCCGGAGTGAACTGGTCACATTCGATTTGATTCTGCGCCATTCGCACGTGGCGCTCAAGGACCACCGTTTCGCCGCATTGTTCCGCCTTCTCGGTCGAGACACGAAGCAGGTTCAAAGCGCGCCTAGCATCACCGTGCTCTTGTGCGGCCAGAGCAGAGCATAGGCGAATCACCGCTTCGCTCAACACATCTGCCAGAATCCCGTCCGCAGCCCGCTCGGCGAGAATATCCTGTAATTGCAGAGCATTATATGGCTTGAATACCAAGTCTTCCTGGCCGAGGCGAGAGCGCACTCGGGAATCGAGATATCCGGTGAATTTCAAATCGTTTGAGATACCGATGATACTACACCTCGCCTGGTCTAGTTCTGCGTTCAGGTTGGTCAAGTTGTAAAGGAGGTCATCGCCACTCTTCTTGACCAGATGGTCTATTTCATCGAGCACGAGAACGTGAACCCCACCTTTGAGATTCATTCGCTTGACCAATTCGCTGAATACTCGGTCGGTTGGCCAACCGGTGAACGGAATGTCTTCCTGCTCATATTCTTCCAACAGCGAATTGCCGAGGTGAGCGAGAACGCGATATTGCGTGTCGATTTTCCGGCAGTTAACATATACCGGATTGACGTAGCGGTCGATTTGACGCCCCTTCTTTTCGAGCTGACGGCAGATGAAATTGATGACCGCAGTTTTTCCCGCTCCGCTAGGTCCATAGATTATCATGTTAGAAGGAACATTTCCCTTCAAGGCCTCGACCAGATTAAACATAATCGCCTCGACCTCGGTATCACGATGAGGAAGTTTGGCAGGCATGTGGGTGTGGCGCAGTACTTCTTTATCGGAAAACAGACTATTGACTTGGAGAAAACCATCGAAAATATTTTCTTCCATAAAATAACACTTCCACTATCAACTAAATATTCCCAAGACTATCCACACCGTGTCCACCGAGCGAACACACAACTTCGCCGAGGACGAGGGGGGGATATAAGCCTGCTTCCGCAGCCCTTCGCAATCAGCCATTTTTCCCCGCGACTAGATTTTTCTCTTCCTCAACTTTGAGAGTGATAAGTTATCCGGATAATAGGGAAAAATATCATTCAGTAGTCACTTTTATGGAATGATTCAGAAAACCTGTCGGCGCTTGGGTTTCGCTGTGAAAACTGCACTGAAATCTCATCCATCCGAGGTAATTATTCTTACGACGAAAATACTGCTATGAGAATCAGCGAAAAGGAAGGACAAAAATAATTCCCAAGTACGAAAATATTATCGGAAAAGATTTCCGAGCAGGAGCCCACACCAATAAGCAGTTATTAATAGATGCTATATTATTACAAAATGTCTGTTTCTCAATTGGAAATCAATGCTGACCCATCCCATTCCCAACTCTGTCCATCACTGGCGTGAACACAATTTACCGGCAAATCAGGGAGCTCATCGGTCAGTATTGCCGGCCGCTCACATGCCGGGTCGTCGAGCCAGGTATGGGTGACCAGAAAAGTGGTCGCGGGACAATCATTGGCCAAGGTGGTCAATTTGCTAGGCGAGAAATGGTATGGCGTGTCGACATATTCCGGAACCCCGAGTTCTATGACCACCACATCGCAGGCGCCTGCCCGCGAGGCTATGGCTTCACACGGCCCGCTATCACCTGTATGCAGCAAACGAAAACCACTTCCGTGTTTGAGCAGATATCCATGTGGGTCGACCTCCTCATCGTGGAGTACGGCAAACCGCTCGAATTCCCATTCCGGCATTCCATTGACCTCACCATCCTCTCGCTCATCGAACCGCACCTTATTCATGCTCTCGTCCAAGGAGTTGGGATAGGCTAAATCGCACAGCACTCTCAGCCTTTCAGTACCCCCCCCGGGCAGGTGAACGTTGAGGATTTTTTCGCCGTCGCGGTCGGAGATATATTTGCGCTCCAACAAGATGAATGGGAAACCAAAGCAGTGGTCACCATGCCAATGGGTGAAAAGAATGGTATCAATATCGGAAGGGCTGATACAGGAATGGCGCAGGCTGGCGAGAGCGGTCGGCGGGCAATCGATTAGTGCTCGACCTTCAATCAACAGTAAGGAATGCAATCTGCCCTGCGGTAGAAATGCATTGCCGGTACCGAGAAGTTTGATTGTCAGTGGCGCCATATACTGGCTAGCCTATCCCCCTATATTGGCTCTAGGTCAGCGGCGTATCCATCTTTCCATCGGCTTCATAAACCGAAGCAAGGTCGCCGCAATCGGATTATTCCGGAGTTGTGTACATGGCCGAGGCTTACAATTCAAAGAATCCCTATGTCTCTACAATTATCGAGGATACCCTCCTCAATGGACCCGGGGCTAAGAAGGAGACCAGACATTACGTATTCACCCTGCCAAAGACCGGTCTAGAGTATAAGGTCGGCGATGCGCTCGGAGTTTTTCCTGAGAACCCACCTCATACCGTCGACCAACTAATCGACTTGTGCGGCTGGGATGGTGACCAGAGCATCGGCGGGCCAAGTGGCGAAGGAACTCTGCGCAAGGTCATCAAGACCCAGGTGGAAATCCACCGCGTGAACAAGAAATTCCTCAATGATCTGTCGGAGCGGATTCAACCTTCTAATGGAACGATAAACTCTCGTATCGCCGCTCGAGTCCGCATCCCAATTGCTGCAGGTTCCAGTGGCTCAGGAGGAGCCGGAGATGAATGGCATTGGAGCGGGGACTCCAGTGACTGGCCTGCCGGCTATGCTCCCGGTAGTGCAGGTAGCGACCCCGGACAGAAATTGGCGCACTTGGTGAGCGATGGTAAGTCGATGGAAGAATATATCTGGTCGCGTGACTACATCGACGTCATCAAGGAATTCGGACTACATCATTCACCCGAGGAGTTCCTTTCACTACTAGATAAGTTGAAGCCTCGCCTTTACTCGATTGCCAGCAGTCTCGATGCTCATCCCGGGGAAGTGGAACTGACCATTGCCATAGTCAGGTATGATTACCACGGCAGAAAGCGCGGTGGGCTGTGTACAGTTTTCATCGCCGACGAGGCCGAGGTCGGAAAAACCCCGGTAAAGATTTTCATGTCTCCAACCAAATCCTTCGTCCTGCCAAAGGACACCAGCACCGATATAATCATGGTTGGACCCGGCACTGGAATCGCCCCGTTCCGCGCCTTTTTGGAACAGCGCGAGGTCGATGCTGGAAGCGGCCGCAACTGGCTTTTCTTCGGTGACCAGTCGCAGTCGACCGAGTACTATTACTCGGAACAGATTGAAGTTTGGCTGGAGAATGGTAATCTATTCCGATACACCACCGCTTGGTCGCGTGACCAAGCCGAGAAAATCTATGTCCAACACCGCATGAAAGAGCACGGCGAAGAGATTTGGCAATGGCTTTCCAACGGTGCCCATTTCTACGTTTGTGGTGATAAGAACTACATGGCGAAAGATGTCCATGCCACCCTTATCGGTATTGCACAAGAGCACGGTGGCATGAGCAATGACGCTGCTGTCGAATACATTGAGAAGAAATTGATGAGGGAAGAAAAGCGCTACCTTCGGGACGTCTACTGATTGTAAGTCGGCCTCGTTTTGGATTTGGCGCAACCGTTTGTATCATAGGCGGTATCGCGCTCGCCCATATGATGGCGTTCAAACGTGTGCTCATCGCCAACCGCGGGGAAATCGCCCTGCGTATATTACGAGCCCTGCGCGACATGGGTATCTCGGCCGCCATCATTCACGGACGTGAAGACCGTCTATCCTTGCCGGTCAGATTGTCAGATGTTGCGGTACCAATTAGGCGTGATAATCCGCTCGATTCATATCTCGACATCGAGGCGGTGATTCAAGCGGCGAAGGATATCGGTGCCGATGCTATACATCCCGGCTATGGTTTCCTGGCTGAGAATGCCAATTTCGTCAGGAGGCTTGAGGAAGAAGGTATCACCTTCATCGGACCAAGTAGTGAGGTCATGACTTTACTTGGCGATAAAATCGAGGCCCGTAAAGCGATGGAAGCCGCCGGCTTACCAATCGCTCAAGGCAGTAGCGAACCGATTGATGAGGCCGGCGTAGCCAGTGCTCTAGCCGATAAAATCGGCTACCCTGTAATCATCAAGGCGGCTGCCGGCGGCGGTGGAATAGGCATGCAGATAGTCAACGCCGCCGACGAATTCGCCGGTGCGCTCAAACTCTGTCAGAGTCGAGCGCGGTCGGCCTTTGGCGATGCGCGAGTATTCGTTGAGAAGTATATCGTAGGGGCTCAACACATTGAATTCCAGGTTCTCGGCGACGGTGAAAAGGCTATTCACTTCGGCGAGCGCTTCTGTTCAATTCAGCGCCGTCACCAAAAATTGGTCGAAGAGGGCCCATGGCTAGAGCCGGAGGTAAGGGAGAAAATCGGTGCACTGGTATGTCGCGGTGCCGAACAGGTCGGCTACAAGGGCCTGGCGACCTTTGAGTTTCTGCGCGACAAGAACGGCGATTTCTATTTCTTGGAGGTTAACCCTCGGGTTCAGGTCGAACACACGGTTACCGAGATGATCACCGGTCACAATCTGGTGGAACTCGGAATCAGGATTGCCCAAGGTGAGCCAATTACACTTTCTCAAGATGATATTTCATGGCATGGCCATGCCATTCAGTGCCGAATAAATGCCGAAGACCCGGTTGGATTCATCCCCTCTCCTGGGAAATTGTGGGATTGCCATTTCCCCTCTGGATATGGGATAAGATGCGATACCCATGCCCACGTCGGCTATGATATGCCGGGATGTTTTGACAGCCTTCTTGCCAAGTTGCTGGCATGGGGTGATACCCGAGATGCTGCTATTGCCAGGATGAAGACGGCACTGGATGAGACTCGCATCATCGGGATTGAGACACTGATTCCCCTGCATCGGAGAATAATGGACGAATCCGACTTCAGAGCCCGTGAAATAACTATTCAGTATGTCGATGAGCATCAAGAATTGTTTGGCTAGGAAGATTGACTAGGAGCAACTCCTCGCACCGGATGTCGCCATGGATTTGTTGATTGCCGGCAGTTTGGCCTACGACACCATCGAGAGTGAGTCGGGAAGGGCCGACGAAGTTCTCGGTGGCTCGGCAGTCTACGCCGGGATTTCGGCCCGCTTCCACCTTGACTCTGCTAGAATAGGTTTGCTCGGGGTTGTCGGTCAAGACTTCCGCCGCGAAGATTGGGACATGCTCGACTCGCTTCCTCTCGACATGAGTGGTGTCTCACGCCTTCCAGGTGAGACTTTTCGCTGGCATGGCCGCTATCAGAGTGAAGGTGATGATGCGATTACTATCTCTACTGACCTGAATGTCCTAGTAGACTTTATTGCCGATGTAGGGGAGAAATTCCTTCAAACAGAGATATTTCTGTGCGCCAATCTTCATCCGGGCTTGCAAGAGGATTTATTTCTGCAAATCGACTCAAAATTATTGATTGTTGATACCATGAATAAGTGGATTGACGAAGAACGTGAACAGTTGTGCAGGGTACTATCCGCCTCTAATATCACCGTTCTAAATTCGACCGAGTTGGAAATGCTAACTGGCTTCTCAAGAGTGGAGGAAGGCGCGAAGTCCTTGCTTGCAGGTGATTGCTTGTCACAGAAAGATATTGCGGCAGAAATGGCAGAGTCGGCAGCAACCGGGCCGGATATTGTGGTCGTGAAACTGGCTGCAAGGGGGGCGGTCGCTTTCGGACCATGGGGTGTCATTCATTGCTCTGGGAGAGAGGCTGATGTGGTAATCGACCCTACCGGTTGTGGCGACGTATTCGCTGGTGCTATGGCGGCGCACCTGCTAAGCGAGGGAATAGCCGGATTACCGGAACTTGAGCAGATGCGAGTCGCGCTTGAGCACGCAAATCGCACCGCATCCTTCAATGTCGAATCCTTTGGAACAACCTCGATAGCTGAACTATCTGATGATGCTTATCAGCAACGACCCTAGTGCGATTAATCGAGTCGGGGGATACCGGGAATATCGTTGACCTTGCGTGCCGCCTCCGAAGAGGAAGACAAATCGGCGAAGGATGACGGAATCTCTTCAGGTCCAGCCGTCAGCAGGCGTTGTTGGCCTTCACCCGAATTGCCGATATGGCGCAATAATCTCTCCGCCACATCATCGGGTAGTACGCCACCATTAGCCTGTGTCAGGCGAGCAATTTCATCTGCAATCTGCGCTTGATATGATTGGTCGGCAGCGAGGCGAAGCGCCTGCGAGGTTTGGAATCTCTCCTGACGATAAATACCATCTCTATAACCGTCTGCATCGCCGTAAACCTCGGAATAGCCATCGCCATCATTGCGCCGTCGTTTGAAGATTCGACTAGGCGCCGAAGCGAGTTTACCCAGTCTGGATATAGAGGGTAATATCAGGTTCCGAATCCCTATCACTGCCCGTGGTTGCCCCATCGCCTGCCGCCGCAGTCGAATGCGTCGATTCGACGGGCTTCGCTGTTGCGCCAATTTCTGCATGCGAGGGAATTGCTCCAGTGTAGCCTCGCTATTCTCCGCCAGTTCAGCGTCATAAACCCCCTCCTCATCTTCCTTCAGTGCTGCTGCGACGACTCCGGCCGGTTCCACCGGTCGATGTTGAATCAGCCCCTCATCCTCATTCACAGCAAAGCGCATCAGGTTGTCTTGACGCTCACCATGCGATAGCGGGGAGAGGAAACTCGGAATGAAACTGGTTGGTTTCTGATGACTATTCACAGCTCCAACATCGGGATGTAGGGCGCCGTCATTAGCGGGGGGGAGTACTCCAGCCCTCTGTTCAATCATTCTATACGAATTCATTTGCGGAACCGGGCGGGTATCCGGGTTCTGCCAGCGCTCGCTATTGAATCCTCCATCTCCAGATATCACTCCACCAGGGGTGCGAAAGGCATGCTCGTCCTGCGCGGATCGATAGCGATGTTCGTCGTGCTCTTGTAGCGGCTGTGATTGCGGCCATTGTGGTGGCATTTCTTGTTGATATGTATTATCGGCTGAATCGAAGCGTGCTGGGGAAGAAGATTCAGTGTCATCGAATAATCCGCCTTCGGCGAACATATCAAATCCGCCGAAAGATGACTCGGGTTCCGGAGTTATCTCATGGCACTTATCTTGTGGTCCGCCATATTGTTGTGTTGGCATGGCATTATTCTGTTGTAATTGTGCTTGTGACCAAGGATTGGGGGCGCGCACTTGATTCTGTACCGGTGAGCGCATTTCTTGTCGTACTTCTTCAGCCCTTAGGAACGGCGTCGGCATTGTCGGCTCGGACCCTGTCTGCTCAAATGACCCCGGCATGAATGACCCAGGCCGGGGCGAGACGTTGCCGTAGTCCGCGACAGTTTCCCTGATTCGCTCGGTGTAGGTCGGCTCGTTGAAGCTCATCGGTGTTCCCGAATCCTTTGCTGCCCACGCGGGAAGCAGGTCGCCGAGTTCAGATTCAGAATTATCCATGATGAAAGCATCCAGTGCTCTTGGCGCCTCGATATTCGCTTCCCCAGCAGCAGTCAGCACGCTCTCAAGCGGTGAAATCGACGGATAGTCGGCCTCTCGCTCGAGTGATTCCAAACCCTCGCGAGCGGTGACAAGAGGGGTCCCACTCTGAAGACGTTTGATGAGATAACACATTCTCATCAGTGAGGCATCGTTGCCGAACAAAGTATGGCAATCACCGGATTTGGTATCGATGGCAAGGGTCGGTCGGCGACCGAGAATGAATACGACAATGGTCATTATTCCCGCGAATAGCAATATCATAGCAGGTTGGCCGACAAAAACTCTCCACGCCCCATAGAGCAGTACGAAACTGATTCCTAAGGTCCACCGAGGAATCAGTGAGGTATGGTGGTGGCGCAACCTGTTGATGGCATTCAATTTGAGATGCAGGGTATGACCGGTACGTCGCTCCAGCAGGAGTTCTTCCTCACATAGGACCCCCTTGACCCGCCCTTGGACGCCGGCCATTGCAAGGGCTGAGAATATCTCAAATTCAACCCCTGAATCGGAATCTTGCGATTGCTCGAAAGAGTGCATCCCAACTAGGTGAGCGACTGCTTGAGAATATGAACCCTGCCCTACGGGCACCGCGTAAAGTGGCGGTATCACGACCCTTTTTTCAGCGCCGAAACAACTTCTGAATCCAACCTCAAAGTGATGTAAAATCAGTGGCCAGTCCCATGATTCGTGGTTTGTTATCCAATTGACACAACAACGCTGGGGGCGGCGAATCGCGGCGGATGAATAATGCCGAATCCCATCCTACGGTCACCGAGTCCCCTTCAATCACCTCGATTCGGCCGACAACGAACTGTAAGTCAACCGCGATGTGGACGATATCTCCGACGGATAATTCACGTTTCTGGAACCGCGATTTCTGTAGTTTGAACGAGGTCTTATCACAGCCGAACAGCGCCAGCGGAGTTTGACCCCCAGCCCTCTTGTCGTCGACCGCAGGATGGACGATTATCGACGCAGAGGTGAGATGTTCCTCCTTGGCATTGCGCAGAGCGATGCCTACCCGGTCGCCGGCGGTGGCCTCGGTGACATCATCGTCCATCACCTGCAGTGACTTTGTACTGGCTCCGCCACCGGCGGGCAGAATCATCACCTCATCATGTACCGATAGTCGACCTGACTGGACATAACCGATGGCGACCAAACCGATTCCCTTGACGTTGAAATGTTGGTCGATCGGAATCACCAGTTGTGCCTCTTCGGCACTCTTCAGTGAGTCGAGCACCTCGTCCATTATTGCGAAAAGAGCCTTGCGAAGTTCAATCCCATCACTGGCGATGAATTGCCAATCGAGCCCGGCCTGTTGTAAGAAAACCTTCACCTGTTCCATATCGACCCATTCGCCTGCCGGTGGGTTGACCACGACGATACCGTGCTCGATTCCGGCACTGGCAAAGGCGACCAGTGCCTCTCCCAGAACGGCATCAATGGCTTTGACCTCAAGTATTCCGGCCTTCGCCGCGTTCAGTGCTGATAACAACGGTTGCAGGCGCTCGGGAAACTTGGCCGGTCGGATAAGCGAGAGTATTCTGTAACCATCCTCATGTGGTTCCTTGTGGACATAGGTGTCGACATCCCGATTATCGCTCGGCTTGGCGATTTCACGCGCCAGGTCGTCACTACCCACCATCGCCACATTGAGAACGGTCATCGAGCCGTCCGAGCATGACCTCAACCTCAACTTTGCGCTTCGCGACGCCGCCTGAGGGCCAGCAGATGCTCGCGGATTTCTGCGACGGTATCCCATTCCTCTTGCTCTCCCTCGCCTTGCGGGGTGAATTGAGGAATCGGTACCGGGCGGCCATTTCCATCGATGGCGACCATGAAGAAATACCCACTACAGATTTCCTTGCGCTCCCAGTCAGATTTAGACAGCGCATATGCTTGGACCTTGCATCCGGCCGAGTGAGTAGAGGTGTAGACCACCTTTCCGACCACTTCGATGATGTCGCCTTTGTGTGCCGGATTGATGAATTCGAGCGAATCGACACTGACGGTGACAAATTCCCGATGGGCGAATTTTGAGGCCGAAAAACCGGCCGCTTTATCCATCAAGGCCATCAATCTTCCACCGAATAGAGTACCGTATGCATTGGTATCACCAGGGAATACTTCTTCGGCCAGAGTGACTGGTTCGGTGCTGAACGGCTGTAGTGACATCACTACCTCGGCCGCATCATCACCCTTGAACCTTACACAACAGAATTGCTTGAGGCGAGGGGTTATTGTGGATGATTGGCTGTAGCCATCCATGGCAGAGGGTAGTGGATGTGCGGTCGCTCTAGTGTCCGGGGGCATCGATTCTCCGGTCGCTGTAGCTCGGATGCTGGCCCAGGGTTGGGATATAATTCCCCTCCACGCTTCTCTTGAGCCACTGACCACGGATGAAGCGGAACTCAAGACCTTGGCTGCAATGCATCATCTGGGTGGCGCCGCAAGCCCATTGGTCAGCGGCGGCAATGGTTTGGGAGCGGAGTTGTATGTTATTCCGGTTGGCGAGGTGCTTTCCCGATTCATCCTGCCGGCGATGCATCGCGATTACTTTGTCCACATGAAACGCCTGTTCAACCGCTTGGCGTGTATGCTGGCAGAACAGGTCGGCGCCACCCACATCATCACCGGCGAGAATATCGGCCAGGTCTCCTCGCAGACTCTAGGCAATCTGGGTGCCGTCGCGGCGGCCTCGGATTACCCGATAATGCGGCCATTGCTAGCCCTAGATAAACTCGACATCATGCATATGGCAAAGGCTTTGGGTACCTATGAAATCAGTACCGGTCCTGAGCAGTGTGACGTCATCGGCCCCAAGCATCCTACAACCGTAGCAGATCTCGACCGATTACTCAATAATGAGGCCGTATTAGGTGGTATTGAGGGACTTGCCAAAGGATGCTTTGAGAACCTGAGGAAAGTTCGATTTTGAGGAAGATACAGGCTTTTCCCCTCCACAGGAGGGGCGACAAATGAGCAAAGGGGTTTAATGCCCTTTCCGATTGGGCTTTGCTTAAGGGTTGAACTCAGGTGAGCCGAAAGACTAATTCAAACCGAACTTTTTCTGCCTTCGTACTAGTAGCGTTGATGTTTTTCTCGACCACGGTGGCCGCGGTCAGCATCACCACATTTGGCAATGGTGAATCCTCAATCTCAATCGAGATTCGAGATACTATGACCTACGCAAATACCGTCGATGGTGTGGTCGACCTACCGGCCGGAGAAACCGTAACCAGCGCATCGATGAAGGTCTCGACCACCATCACCACCCACCAACAACACGTGCGCTTTGATTCAAGTACCACCCCATGGATATGGGACCCGAGTATCAATAATCAGCAGACCGCCTATTCCATCCAAACCGATTTCACTTACACAGAGCCTTCCTTGCGCTTGATATCCAATGGCTATTCCACCGACTTTGAGCAGACCGATGGTGGTTTTGGCCCGGACTTCATGCACCCCTATGGGAATTGGGAACACGGTAGTTTGACCACCGGCGAGATTATCCCCGCTGATTGCTCTTCGGGAAACGAATGTTGGGGTACCACGTTGTTCGATGACGACTATACCGATGACCGAACGTCTCCGAATTTTGAGATATCCATGGAATCTGCTTCTACTGAGGTCAAGACCGGTGGTTTCATCGCTAGATTCTCATCATGGCATGGGCTTTTTTACAACGAGTCAATATCGGGCTCGGTCACCGATACCAGATACTACGATTGCGGCTATGTCGAATTAATGAATTCATCCAACGGCCAAGATTGGGGTGGTATCTGGATTCAGACTCCATTCGATATTGGTAACAGCACTTTTGGATACAATAACGGCTTGAAGCAGAAGGGTACCGGAAACGGAAAAATCCAGTTCTGTGATGGCATCGGTCTTGGCCAGTACGCACTCGCCGGCGAGAGCACCGACTCAATCCTGAACCCTACTGGATGGGGAACCTTAGCCCTTAATCTAGAGGAATATGTCGGTAAATACGTGAAGATTCGCTTTGTCTTAGAACGAAATAACCATGTCGGTGTTGCTGTTAATAGTACGATGCCCGGCTGGTATATCGATGACTTCCGTCTCGGTGACCCCCTGCCACAGAGCGGCTATGTCGACGTCAAGAATTTCGCCCCCTCGATATTCCCTGATCCTGGCTTCCCAGACGGATATGGAATTCTGCTGCTCGAGTCTGAAACGACAGCGACCAATACACTCTCCGTCGATGTCATTCACTCTTCATCCGGTAATGTAGTAATCGATACGAATGGCAATGCATTGACCGGCCTTGAAGGCCCGATAATAGAATTATGGAATATTAATTCAACCCAATACCCGCTGGTAAATTTCCGCTTTACTTTTGATAGTGGAATCAAACGATTGGCCAGTCCCGTGCTACATGGTCTGTCACTGGGTACTCGGCTCGGCAGTGGCTTCAATGATTCTTCTACCGTAATTGCCGGAGCTATACGAGATGGTATTTGGGAAAGTCCCGGGATGGATATCCAATTGATGTACCAACCGCGTATTCTCGACGCTGAATATAATCCACCGATTATTAAATCGAGACTTGAATATCCGATTACAAGAATCAAGCCTATTGTCACCGATAGTTGTGCTGAGGCCGCAAAGATAGGGTTGGTGTATCCGGGACTCACCAATTTCATCAATTTGACCAATCAGCAATGGTATACATTGGCTCAGCCGATTTTCACCTTTACCGGTATGCTATCCTATTCTGGCCCTTGTTCGGTTAGTGGGATGTGGTTTGATGTTGAATTCAGTTTCAACCCCTTAGGCGTCTACATCGATGTCGCTGGAGACGGAGATTCCGAATGGGGATTCGATGAACCGGCGTTCGGAAATTTCGGCCGTCAAACCAATTTCTGGACCGGCAAGGTAGATGGCATCAACCTTGGTTCAGATACTTCCAATCTCAGTATCGGTGCCTCGGGAATAGGAGATGGAGGATGGTTCATGGTGCCATTGGATGCAGACATCATAGCCGCCAACTTCGCCTTCGATAGCAATACGATTTCCTCAACTTCCGACGCCAGTGAAGGTTTCAGCCTTAACCTAGTTGCAACGGGTCAGATGGCTTCCCTGGGGGATTTTGAAAACACTACGGTATGGATTCCCGAAGCCGCCGCTGAATACATAGACTTCGCTGCTGCGGTTCAATCACTACTTGACAATCCGATGGTTGCAGTCAGCTATACCGACGCTTATGCAAATGACTGGGTGACGATGTACTTTGAAGCCACCAGCCCGAATGCGAGCACCGGTTCCTCGTTGCGCTTTCTCGATCTCAATATTCTTTACTATTGGGAAAAGACCCTGGGAAACAGCCATGGTCTAGTGCGTGAATTCTCGCAAGGTGTTGCTCTGGGAAGCGACAATAATGGCTTGGTAAGTGTACCAATCCACGTTCAGGCTGCGAGCGGTGGTGGTGTTGCTCTATCAGAGTTGATGGTAGTTACCTCACCCGGTTATGATAGTTCTCTGAGTATTACCGGAGAGGTGACCGGACTCTATCCCGATGGCTCGATAATTGAGGTTATCAGCCTACACTATGTCGATGGTGGTACCGGGACAACATTGGATAAGTGCCTTCTTCGCCTTGAGTCTGCAACCGGGTCTGTCGACTTATCCTATGATGATTTCAATGGATTCTCAGAAGTCAATGATCCAGATAATCTGATCTCATTACAACCATCCGTTGCTACCGACACCGCACAGGGTAAGCAGGTGTCATGGCGCTTCACCGTCAACACCAATTGGGAAGATGCACCAGACGTTCGCATCTTCGCCTCGCTTCTTGCTGCCAATGGTGTCGAGGGACTGCCCTCAGCTCTACACCTCGCCCCGGCTGGTGGGAATGCAATCGAGAACGATGCCGGAATCGCCACCTTTGACTTACAGAACAGTGCCGGTGAGTCTCAGAACCCCGACGATGCACGCTCAAACCAACTGATTCGTCTGACCGGCTCTGTTCGTTTGGAGAATCTTGATGTCTCGCCCGACCCTTCGGCCTACAATCTATTGGTTGAAGAGGAGGTGCAGAACAATACTATTCCTGATGATATCACCTATGATTGGGTCGAAATAGACAATATCACCGGCCCCATCGGGGGGGACTTCGACTGGATGGTCGATTTGGGTTTCGATGCCGCTGGCGAAGGTAAATACCGTTTACGAATGTCTGGATACGACAAAGGCACCAACCTCGACCTCAACGGTCAACCATGTTTCAGCAACGAGACCTGTGCGATATCCTTCAACCTGACAATTGATACCCTTGAGCCAGGTTTGGTAAATATCTCAGTATTCCAGAATCAAATATACTGGAGGGTGCTTGAGGATAATACTTGGGTAATCCCAAGTGTGAATCAGCAATTCAAGGTTGAGGCATGGGATTCACCTACCCCCCCTGCTTCTCTCACATTCAATTACTGGGTCGAGTATGACCATGATATCAACGGTGACCGAGAGGCGCAGGAGAGTGAATACAATCAAATTACTATTGTTCCAGATGGTGCCGCTCCGACAGGTAACTATACCACATTGATAAAAGACGATATAACTGGCACCCTGTCGATAAACGATGTTGCGAATGAGGGGCTGAATCCGTATGGGTTGGTCAGTATCTACATCTCGGGCACCGATATTGCCGGAAATCAAATCTCAGGTGGCGCAGCTGGTTTTGATAATGATTCAATTACCTATATCAGCATGGATAGTTATGGCCCGACATTGCAGAATTTCTTCATCTATGATAGTTTCGGGACAAGCCTCAATTCGATGAGAAAGACGATGTATGCGGGAAATACCTACGACTTGGTAGTCGAAGGAACCGACCCCAACGGCTGGAGTGATGTTGACTACATCGAAGTAGACCTGAATCCGGGGGTACAGAACCACATGAAGATGATTTACCATTTCAACAACAATACCGTTGTCACTACAAGCCAGTGGCTCAATGTTATTCCGGCTTCGAATACCAGCGAAGGTACGGTGCTGACTAACATGTCTGGATATAGGCTCATCGATAGATTTGAACCCAGTTTCAGATTGGTGATTCCAATTGAATTGGCATGGAATGCATACGAGGCCACAGGAGTGATGACGCCTCAGGTCAGAATCAGCGACAAAGACGCGAATAACCCGTCTAGTATCCTTTCTCCTGGCGGCGGTCGTACCCTTCAGAAATGGAATTATGGAGATGGTATCACACTCGATACATTTTCAATGAAACTAACGGATTCCGTCGCTCCTTTTACCGAAGAAATCTACAACTTCTCCACCGGTAATGCTATTGGCTTCGTGTATAAGCGCGACGTGGTTTCGTTTACCGGAAGATATGCCTTCGTCGATAGTCTGGGTAGTGGCATCGTTTCGCCGGAAACCGAATTGACCATGGAGATTATCCGAGAAGAAGGAGTTACGGTTGGGAATTATGAGTTTGAGTATGGCGAGACAACCTACCACAACTTCACCGCCGGCTCATTCAATATCAGTCTAGTGGTACCTAGTGCAACAAACGAGTTCACCTATACATTCACATTGATCAATCTTCCTCAAGGAGCGGTCGACTCGACCACCATTGGTGAAGCAAAATTCGTCATCAAGGTCGATTCTTCACCTCCCGAAGTTATGGCTAATACTTGGTCGGTAACATCTGCCGGAGGTGAATTACTTGATATCGGTGTATTACCCTCCTCGTCTATCCATTGTGTCGATGTTCAATTGATGATTTCCGAAAGTGAGCAATTGGACCAAGGCGCCATAACGGTATTCTGGAATTATTTCCAAATTGGCAACATGTGGTCTTTCTACACAATGGAATTCGGCATGGATAACCTATCTGCCCCACTCGACTTTATTGCTTCAGGAAACCTGTTCATCGCCACTGCGACCTGCATCGACCTCTGGCCTGGCAGCGAATTACCCGGCAAGGCACAGATTCCCGACCCACCTTCAGCATCGGTGGTTTCACTGCAATTCTGGGTGGCTGGAACCGATTCCGCAGGACTTGGAATTCAGGGTGGTGGAGAGTTTGGCTCACCAATCATCGGGACTGAGAGATCTTCCATCAGTAGCTATTCGGTGGTTTACGAGCAGGCCGAATTCCATATCGGCCCTACAGATGTAACAATGTTCCCTGAATCACCCAGTGTCGGTGAAGACATTCGTCTCGACATTCGAATGACCAATGTGGGAAATGTGCCGGGTAATATCACCTTGGATATCTACTCGAATGTCGGTGGCCAAACAACCCAATTGGTGAAGCAGATAACAACCGATGCAATCGCTGTCAGCGAAACCAAGACCGAAACCGTGACCATTGAGGCATTTGCCCGCGCCACGACCGGAGTCCATTTTGAAATATACGATAATGCCAGCGGCGAGATGCTGTGGAGCGGAAAGACTTCAGGTAAGCAATTCAGCGTCAAGGTAGGTGTAAGTTCCGGCTCTGACGATGGAATGTTGATGTTGATTCTCACCGGTCTGGGTGGATTGATATTAATCCTCGTCGTAATAGTTGGAGTCTTGGTCGTGCGCAATAAGGATGAGGAAGGTGAGCAGGTGTACGACGAATATCTGGATGATGAAGTCTCGCCCAAGACCTATCCGTCAACAGAAAATGCGATGTTCGGTCCGGATGCTGGTTCAGTACCTCCGATGATGCAAGAAGCGTTGGCAGAGTTCGCCTTCTGGGACCAACAACAGATTCAAGGCTACTTCGATCAAGGTTGGTCGCTAGAGCAATTGCGAGATTGGGTCAACGAGAATAATTGAGGTGATTCACTGCAACCGCTCGAGTGGGCGGATGCCCGATGGGATGACCCGGATGGTGGGTCGGTGTACCTGCATGGGGTACTGCCGTGCATCGTATATCCGCGCGAAATACGTCCGCGAATCAAGTGGGATGGACTGGCGCTGCTGGCGACCGAAGATGAACCAGAGTTATGGGAGGTAGAGGCCGCATCCGAGATAGAGAGTCCGGGAATCAATGTGGCTGAAGCGATGCTAGGGGGGGGGCTGGATGCTCGTTACCTCGATTCGCTGATGTTACTCGAAGATATTACCGGGCCAAATTTCCCCGACCCGGAACCCCGCCGACTGTTATTATTTGCCGAGAAAAATCACAAGCACGTATTTTTCACCGAACCGTGTGCTGAAGATGATGAGGATTGGCTCGACATGCTTGAGCGTCAAGCGACTAAGATAACCAATCCGATGGTACTTCTGAAAGCGATTTTCCAAAAGGGCCGATACCGGCGAATACACTTGGAACTGAGCAAGATCAGCAAACCGGTTTCAGGAATGGAGCCGGAACTATTCATCGCCGGAAGTCTGGCCGGTGCGTGGTGGATTGAGCAGGAGTTGCGGCTCGGCCCTGAATTATCCAGCGAGAGGGACGCAAGGTTGGCGGCGAGAATTCGTGGTGCTGTGGCAGAATTGCGGGAAAAGTGTGGACGGAATGATGTCGTGCTACTACTGCCGCACCATCTGGCGCGCCGAAATGAGTTATTGGCTGCTCTGGAATCCTGTACTACGCCTGAGCACATTTCATGTGTTGAGACTGCTTCGGATGGAGAGGAGGAGTGAGATTGGACGAATCAAAAGCACCCGAGGTCCGGGTCGAGAACCAATTGGTTCGCTTCACCCACGCCGAGCCCATCGACCAAGAGATTGTACTGAGCAAACTTTCTGGCCAGCGGTCTGGAGACTATATCCTGATCCAATTACAGGTGCCGCGTGCAACCATCATCATCGATTCCCGCGGTCGCATCATCGTCCACGGCACCAAGCGTCTACAAATTGCTCGGGCTGCGGCCAAGGAAGTGCTTCTTCGTATGGGCCGCAGTGATGATGGCCTCAGCACCGAGATGGGACCGGTTCAAGCATCGTTCCAATTTTACAGCGGGCTGACATTCGATGGACTTGAAGATGCCCTATATCCGGCCATCCTCGAAAGAGATTCCCGCCTGGATTGTATGCGTATCCAAGATAGACGCCATGAAATGGAACTCTTATTGTGGGAAAATGGCAAGGCCGTAGCCTTGGGTGCTACACACGCAAATCTAGTGGCGATGTCGGCGGTATACTGGCGCTCAAAGATTGCAGCCGCTGGTCTGTTCGTTGCCGCCACCGGCGGAGACTGACCCATGTCGATTGTCGACGGGCAGTGGGTCGGACCGATTCTAGACGACCATTTCCATCTCAATCGTAAGGGACGTTTCATCGCCGCGGCACAAGATTTCTCCAATGTAGGGGGGACTCATCTTATCTTGGTTCACTGCCCCGATTTCGCCAACCTTCCCACCACTGCGGCCGAATACTTCGACGCCTATGCCGACACGGTGGCGATGGCTGAGAAAGTCCGCCGCGAAGTCGAACTCGATGTGCGAGTAATGCTCGGACCACACCCCGCCGCCTTCGCCCACCAATGCCTGGCCTGGGAACAGGAGGATGGTGAGGCCGGCGCCGAGAGAGCAATGGAATTGTATCACGAAAGCATCACTGAGGCATTGAAGTTCATTCACGAAGGCAAAGCAGTGGGTTTGGGAGAGATCGGCAGGCCGCATTGGCAGGTTTCCGAATCTATCTGGGAGAGGAGCAACGCCCTGCTCGGAGAGACTTTGGCCATCGCCGCTCGCGAAGGAGTACCGTGCCAATTGCACGTCGAGGGCGACGAGGCTGCTCCCTATGCCGATATCGCCCCGATGGCCGACCGAGCAGGACTTGCGAGAAAACGCTTGGTAAGGCATTTCGCCCCACCCGATGTCAGCGATGAATTGACCAGGGGTATGGTGCCGAGCGTCATCCTGCAAAAAGGTGGGATTGACACCCTCATCGCGACCATTGAGAGATGTAGTGGTGGTTTCATGCTAGAGACCGACCACATGGACGACCCTCGTCGCCCGGGTGCGGTATTAGGACCGAAGACGGTACCGAAACGCACTCAGGCGCTGGTCGCAGCCGGTGTCGATGAAGAGGTGCTGTACCGCACTCATGTTGACCTACCAAACTCGATTTACGGAATAGATTAGGTGAGGGCCCCTTTCTCACGAGCGCGAAACGTCTTCAAGTGATGGTGTATACCGATATGGTGGTGGAGAAATGCGAAGGGCGTTGCTTGCGGTCGTAGTAGTCCTATTCTCGTCGTTTGCCATTCCTGTTGCTTCGGCTCAAGTTCTTCCAGAGGTGATATTGAGTTGTGACCAGACCGACATCAACATCGATGTCTCCCCTAGCGGTGGCAGAACCGCTACTCTAGATTGTATCGCCGAGAATCCTTCATCCCTTACCGAAGATGTCGACATTTCTGTCGAAGTTGACGTTGGAAATTCGTACCCAAGTTCGCTAACCATCCCTCCGAATGGAGAGACTGAATTCCAAGTGACCTTCATCGCTGATGCGAATGCCCAACCTATGAGCATGGTATTCAATATCACCGCTGAGGTGACCGCGGTTAACGGAATAACTTGGAGTTGGGCTTCTGCGGATGATGAATTCAGCGGCAATGTTCACATTCTCCCATTCCATTATATAGCACTCGACATGAATTCGATGACTCGTAATCTTGAAGCAGGTAAGTCCGATACGGTACTGGTGGAATTGACAAACCAAGGAAATGAAGCAGGAGAATTCCACGTGTTTCTGAACGAAGAGATGAGCCTTGAAGATGCTGGATTCGTATGGGAACAATACTCGGCGATGGTCACTATTGACCCCGACGATACCGTTACCCTCTCTTTCAATTTCACCGCCCCATCACCCGAGGAGGATACAGAATTTCAAATCGAATTCTGTGGCTATGCCAAATCCGATGCGACGAATGAGAAATGTGACAGTTTCAAACTCAATGTCGAAGCTGCACCAAAAGATGCCTTGGGAACGGTCGGCAGTGTCATCGGCATGGATGACGAAACGACAATGATGATGATCATCGGCGGGGGTGGTGGTCTAGGTTTGCTGCTGGTGATGATGGTTGTGCTCAAGGTAGGTAAGGCGAAGAAGAGACGAATCGCCTCGCTTCCTGCAGATGATGATTTTGACGACGAGTTGGATGAATTCGACGACGACTTCGATGAACTAGATGACGAGGAACTTGATTTCGGCAACCTCTGAACTCATAATCGCCGTACTGCGAGACCGTACAACTGCGCTTCCAAGCCGATGTTATACCCCAACCCTCAAAGGGTGACCTCTTGGCTGGTCATCTGCCCCGTAGGGGCAGGTGTGCCAATGCTTGGTTTACAAGGTAAAGTGGCTTTTGTTTTTGGTGTGGCCAGCGAGGACAGTATCGCGTGGGCGATATGCGAGAAGTTGGCCGAGGCCGGAGTCACCCTCTATCTCGGATTCCAGAAGCGCTTCATGAGCCGGGTCTTCCAACTGAAGGAGAAGTTGCCTGCGATTGCCGGACTGTATCCTCTCGATGTTGCCAGTGATGAACTGACGGCTGAATTCTTCGCCGCCTTCGCCGCCGAGAATCCCGGTGTGAAGGCGGATATTCTCATTCATGCAATCGGATTTGCGCCGCGGGAATGCTTCGACCGGCCGATAATTTTCGTTGAAGATGAGCAGATTAACACCGCCATGACGATTTCAGCCAACTCGCTCCAACGTTGTCTTCGCCACGCCTTACCGCATCTCAATCCCGGCTCATCGACAATCACTCTGACCTATGCTGCCAGTACCCGTTACGTTCCTTCATATGGAATAATGAGCATGGCCAAGGCAGCACTTGAATGCTGGACGCGCGAGTTAGCGTGCCATCTGGGACCCGAAGGTCATCGAATCAATTCTATTTCCAGCGGCCCTATCCCTACCTTGGCCGCCGGCGGGATTCCCGGTTTCGATCGGATACTCGACCATGTAGCGGCCAATTCGCCACTGCGGCGAAATGTCAGTCAAGACGATGTTGCCGGAACCGCACTGTGGTTGGCCAGTCATCTCTCCTCCGGGGTGACCGGGCAGTGTATTCACGTCGATGCCGGTTTTTCGATAACCATGGTGCCGGAAAGCATCATGGATTCATGAGGTGAGGCCAATTTCCAAGAATACCGATTCAACCGCTGACGGCCTTGAGCAAGGGCCGTTTGAGCCTATTGCCATCATCGGTTTGTCTTGCCTCCTTCCCGATTCTCCCGAGATTGACACTTTTTGGGATAACGTACTCAAGGCCAGAGTCTCGATTACCGAGGTCCCCAGTGACCGCTGGAAGCCCCTGGACTTCTACGACCCGAATGGTTCCCCCGGCTCGGTCGCCGAAAACAAGACCTATTCCAAGATTGGTGGTTTCGTTCGTGATTTTGAATTCGATTGGCGGCGCTGGAGAATACCACCCGGTTCATTGCCGCAAATCGATGTGACGCAATTATGGGCGGTTGCAGTGAGTGCTTCAGCATTGGAACACGCCGGATACGGCGAGGGCGGTAAGGAACTGAATCGCGCCTTGACCGGGGTTGTCTTCGCCAATGCTGTCGGTGGTGAGAACCGAGATACGGGTACTCTCCACGTTCACGTCGACCAAGCGATTCGCTACGCACAAGAGGGTGGAATGACCGATACCAAGTCATTCCGGGAGAAATGGACTGAGGGATTACCGAAGGTCGACGAGGATACCATGCCGGGCGAGTTGGCCAACGTCATAGCTGGCAGGGTGGCTAATCTGCTCGACTTACAGGGGCCGAATTACACCACCGATGCTGCCTGTGCCTCAAGCATGGCGGCTTTGGTTGACAGTTGCCGACAACTACAATCTCGCCAAGTCGATGTTGTCATCTGTGGCGCCAGCGACCGCTCGATGAACGCTAGCACATATGCCAAGTTCAGTGCCATCGGGGCGCTTTCAGCCACCCATTCAACCCCTTTCGATGCCGGGGCAAATGGTTTCGTGATGGGCGAGGGCGCCGGTGCCTTCGTGCTCAAGCGGCTCGGCGAGGCGATTGCCGAGGGCGATGAGGTATACGGAGTAATACGCGGAGTCGGAGCGAGTAGTGATGGCCGTGGCAAGGGAATCGCCGCCCCGAGCCGGCGAGGTCAGCGCCAAGCCGTGGTCCGAGCCTATGCCCAGGCCGGCTACGATTCATCCAGCGTCGAGTTGGTCGAAGCGCATGGCACCTCGACCCGGGTCGGAGATGCGACCGAATTGGCTACTCTAGCCGATGTCTTTGCCGACGTTCCATCCGGGGACAATGTTGCCGTGGGTTCAATCAAGAGTCAGATCGGCCATCTGAAAGCAGCCGCTGGGATCGCTGGCATGCTCAAATGCGTTCTCGCTCTGCATCACCGAACTATTCCCCCTAGTGCCGGATTCGTCAATCCCAACGATACCGTTGATTGGACACAAAATCCCTTCTTCGTTCCGACCCAACCCCGTGAATGGCCGCTGCCCAAGAGCGGGGCACCCCGTCGTGCCGGCGTCTCTGCATTCGGTTTCGGTGGAACTAATTTTCACGTCGCTCTAGAAGCCTACGACCCCGAATTCCACCTCGCTCTGGCGACTCTCTGGGAGTCGAGTTATTCTGCTGCGATGGCCGCCCTCGGGACTGCGAGCAAGGCTGAGGAAGGCGATACAGAGCCGAACCGCGCACTGGCTGATGCTGGTACCAGTTCTGCTGCCTCGATACTCGATGCCAACGCTAGGCCGAGCATGACCCACGATGAGTTGAAGCGCATCGAAGGCAGTCTGCTATTGTTGAATGCCGCCGATATCGGTGCCTTGACGGCAAAACTCCAACAACTCAGCGAAATCCTGTCGGGTGGTGGACCTGGTTTCGATGACGATCCAGCGGGTCGACGGCTGTCGGTTGAACTACCTCGGGCGAGCAAGGGATATTCAGCAACCGGGGTGCGGATGGCTTTGGTAGCCACCTCGTGGGCCGAGTTCGACAAACGTGCGGCACTCGCTTTACAGGCTATGGATGACCCGGAAAAATGGGGTTTTCTAGCCGCCCAAGGGGTGATGATATCCACCGAACCAGCCCTGCCCGAAGATGCGAGAATCGCCCATCTGTATCCGGGACAGGGCAGCCAATATGTCGGAATGACGCTCGACCTTTCCAAGCGCTGGAGTGCGATTGGACGGGTATGGGAAATGTCGGATGAAACCATGGTCGAAGTCCTTGATGGCGAGTCCTTATCCTCATTTGTATTGCGAGAAAATCTTTCTGAAGATGAGCAAAAGGAGGCTGAACACAAACTCAAGCAGACCGAGTATACCCAGCCGGCGATGCTCACCGCCGATTTGGCCATAGAGGGGGCACTGAATTCTCACGGTTACAGGCCGGACATGGTCGCTGGCCATTCCTTGGGTGAATATGCCGCACTGATGTCCTCGGGTATCCTGGCAATGGATGGCGCCCTGAGGGCTGCTGCCGCACGTGGTACCGAGATGGGGGCCGTGGTGATTGATGATGCTGGATTGATGGCCAGTGTCACTGCTCCATATGAGCGAGTCGCCGAGATTATCGAGAGTGTCGACGGATATGTGATAGCAGCGAATAAGAATTCACCGAAGATGACGGTTATCGCTGGCGAGACCGCGCCGGTCAAACAGGCGATTTCCGAATTCGAAGCAGCAGGATTTGTCTCGGTGATATTGCAGACCAGCCATGCTTTCCACAGCCGAATAGTCGCTCCTGCAAACGAACCATTGAAGAAATTTCTCAGCGGCTTGGAAATAAATTGGCCACAGATTCCGATTACCAGCAATGTCGACGGTGACTGGTATCCCAGCGCCACCACGGGCGTTGATGCAAAAGCAGCCGTACTGGGTAAACTAGCGCCACAGATGGCCTCAGCGGTCGAGTGGACCAAGCAGATTGAGACTATGTATGCAGCTGGAGCCCGCCTTTTCGTCGAGGTCGGACCGAAACGAGCATTGACGGTCTTCTCCAGCCAGATTCTCGAAGATAAACCGCATTTGGCGGTGATGACAAATCATCCCAAACTAGGCGGAATCGCCTCGCTACTACAGGCGATGGGAATGCTTGCGCTCGCCGGCCGGCCACCAAAGTGGCCGACAAACGATTCGCCGGAACTCACTGAAGGATTCCGCGCCGGCCCGATTGAGGCACACCAGACCAGTGCAGTTGTGAGTAGCAGTGAATGGGAGGACTTGCGAATCAGGAGTCGCCCACTACCCTCAGGTGGCATGCTCGCCACCACCACCGCATCTCAAGTCCCTTCAACCGGCACTGCCGACGTCTCCCCCCCTAGTGGTACCGCCAATGCTACGGCAAGTCCGACTCCAAGTGCTGAAGCGGCATCTCGTAACATCGAGCGCTGGGTTGCTGGTGAACTCTCGGCAATCTGTGGTTATCCAGCCCGTTTCTGTGAAGGTCAGGTCGAATTGAGAGGAGGATTGGGAATGAGTGATGCGCAGATTTCGACTCTGGTCGCAAATATTGCGGGAAAGGTGTCGACCGACCCTGAAGTCGACGTAGCCTCAGCCCTTACCGCGGGCGACATCTCCCGATGGGTCACCACCGCCCCACAAGTTGCTCCCGCCACCACCATTCCCACGCCACCACCTTCAGATACATCCCTTGCTGCAACTCCTTCCACAGTTTCCTCAGGTGTACAATCCGGACAACAGGTAGTAACCTCTGCGACCTCATCGAGGCACAACAATCCCTATGTGGTCACTGGAATAAGTCTGGGTCTGCCCGGCGGAGAGCGGGTCTTCGACGATGACAACTTTGAGAAATTGGTGCGTGGCGAGACCTGTATCAGCAAGGTTTCTGATGAGTTCAAGCAGCGGATTCTCGACAAGAATATCGTCCGCCTGATAAAAGGTAGCGAAGGCCAAGCGAGAATGGAAACGGCGTCGGAGTTCGCCGATATTCCACAACTCGCTGGGCAGATGGCCGCATTCGATTTGACCGAAGAATTCGGTATCGATGCCAAAGTCGTCAGCGCTTGGGATATTTCTACTCAATTAGCGGTAGCCAGCGGTCTGCTCGCCCTGCGCGATGCGGCGATACCATTGACGCCCGAGGAGAAGGTCGGCAAGGGTGGACTACGCCTGATAACCAATTGGCAGATTCCAAGTGTGTACCGAGATAATACCGGAGTGGTATTCGCAAGTTGTTTCCCTGGAATCGCAAAGTTGACCGAGAAAGTGAAGAATAATGGCGACGATGGCGAAGGTCGTTTCGACCGTTCATTCCTGTTTCAGGTTCTCAATATGGGGCATTCACAATTCGCCCAGATGACCGGCATCCGAGGTCCTAATTCCACGATTAACCTTGCCTGTGCATCGACTGCCGCAGCCTTCAGCATCGCTGAAGATTGGCTCGATTGCGGCCGCGTCGAGCGGGTGGTAATCATCTCTGCCGACAATGTCACCGGCGAAGACCTGTGGGAATGGATCGGCGCAGGCTTCGCCGCCAGTGGAGCCGCTTCGACCTCAGATGTGGTCGAGGAAGCGGCTCTTCCTTTCGATGCCCGGCGTAATGGCATGATTCTCGGGATGGGGGCGGCGTCTTTCGTCGTCGAGCGTCGCCGCGACGCCGCCGAGCGAGGGGTACAGCCCTATGCCGAATTGCTGGGGGCGACGCTGGCAAACTCCTCGTTCCACGGAACCCGTCTAGACGTAGCGCACGTCTCTGCCAGCGTCAACAATTTCGTTGGCCAGATGGAGACCAAGTGGGGGTTGAACCGCAATAGCATCGCCCCTCACACTTTCTTCATGAGTCATGAGACCTACACCCCAGCCAGAGGTGGCTCAGCGCAGGCTGAGGTAAAGGCACTACGCGATACATTCGGTGAGTCGACAAATAGTCTGGTCATCACCAATACCAAGGGTTTCACCGGTCATCCGATGGGAGTTGGTATCGAAGATGCGGTACTCATCTATGCTCTTGCGACAGGTCGTGCACCACCGATTGCCAACCACCGAGAAGTCGACCCTGAACTGGGTGACCTCAATATCTCCAAGGGGGGATATTTTGCTGGAATGGAATATGGTCTGCGCTTCGCTGCTGGCTTCGGCAGCCAACTCGCGGTTACGATGTGGAAGAGGAGTGAAATCGAGGGTGAGAGAATCGATGGTCAACGCCTGATGGAGTGGAATCGCCAACTGGCCGGACGCGACGACCTTGAACTGAGAATTCTCGATAACAAATTAGTTGCGTATGTCGGCAGTGAAGACAACCTTCACGGTGGCCTTCAGGGCGAGGCATTTCCCGTCACCTCCAATCTCGCCAAACCCGAACCAACTCACGAACAGGAACCTCAGACACCCACCTCACCTACGGCACCTGTAGCACCCGAATCGGCGCCACAATCGGCCGCCGTAGAGCAATCTCCACCTGTCCATAGCGGCGATACATCAGAGATTGAGAGTATAGTTGTCGAGGTGGTCGTCGAACACACCGGCTATCCTGCTGATTTCATCGAACTAGACCAGGATTTGGAAGGTGAATTGGGCATTGATACCGTCAAGCAGGCCGAGATAATGGGCGATATCCGTGCGAAGTTTTCCCTTCCGGTCGACGATGATTTTATCCTAGCCGAACATCCAACTCTCAATCACATGATTGCTTACATCGTCAAGATGAGTGTAGGTTCAGAGACTACTTCTGAGCCAGTCACGACGGCTCCAACAGAATCTATCCCGCACACTGCCGAACCTGAACACGAACCTGAGATTTTATCCTCAGAAATCGAAGTAATAACCACGCCAGAACTTTCTGTTTCTACTGTGGAGACCGATGCCACCGATGCCACCGTGATTCCAGAGATTTCAACTCAAACCAGCGATTCCGGCGATGTCGCAGATATAGTTCTCGATGTTGTCGTCGAGCATACCGGATATCCCAAGGATTTTCTTGAATTAGACCAGGACCTCGAGGGAGAGTTGGGGATTGACACGGTCAAGCAAGCTGAGATAATGGGTGACATCCGAGCGAAATTCACCCTGCCGCTCGATGAGGGATTCAGTCTGGCCGACCATCCGACGCTGAACCATTTCATTGCCTACATCAACAAATTTCAACCCGAATCAAGCCCCTCGCCAGCCGTATCCCCAATCCCTCCGCCAGCCGCGGAATCTGCCCTCGAACCTCCCGTTTCCCCTGAAGTCACACCTGTAGAGTCACCCGGCGTGGACTCCTCCAGCGCAATGGCTGAACCCGCTCCTGCACAGGATTCCACGATTACCCAACCCGGAACCGGTCTTCGTCGCTGGCAGGTCGAGGTAGAGGAGTGTGAGGGTATTGTCGAGGAATTAGATTTGCGCGGGCGGCTTGTCGTGGTTACTGAAGATTGTTGGGGGATGGCCGAGCCGGTCTGTAACGAACTCGAGCGCCGCGGCGCTGGTGCTGTGCGCTTATCACTGGAATTATTGCACAAGAAATTCACCGAAGAGAATGATGGAGGTCGCCGCATCCTGCGGGCTGACCCTTCATCTCAGGGTCAAATTGCCGAGGCGGCACAGGCGATATTGAACTCGGGAGACTTCGGAGGTATAATCCATCTCGCACCAACCCATCTGGCCGGCCATGAATGGTCGACCGGTGAAGCTGACACCACTGGAGCAGTGGCGATGCAGGGATTATTCGGTTTACTCAAGCACTTTGACTCAGCATATTCACAAGGTGATGGCATCCTCGCCTCTCTCACTGCGCTCGATGGTCGTCATGGCAACAAGGGAGAACGTTTCAACAGCCTGGCAGCAGGTGCTTCCGGGGTGGTCAAGGCTTATGCGCACGAGCGTGGCAACATCCGTTGCCGGGCCTACGACGTTCACCCGGAAATGCTTCTTGAGGAGAGTGAGTTGGCGACGAGATTGGTCGACGACCTTCTCGGTCGTGGCGGCGAGGTTGAAATCGGTTTGGATATCGATGGACGGCGATGGGCACTGGCTCTCTTCGATGAGGCGCTCGAGAAACCGCGTAGTGGATTGGCCGATGATGAGGTCTGGCTGGTATCAGGTGGCGGCTCGGGGGTTACCGCCTCATGTATCATCGGTCTGTGCCAGGCCAGTGCGAAGAGCGAGGCACACTTCGTCTTGTTAGGGCGAACCGAATTGCTGGAAGAGCCAGGTGATTGGTTGGCTTGGTCTGATGAGCAACTCGAACAGCGTAAGTTAGCACTGCGCGAGGAGTTGGTCGCCTCGACTGAGGTCGGCAAGGTCTCAATCGTCGAATGGAATAAAGCATGGAGCCCATATCTTCGCAGTCGCGATATCCACGCCACAATCGCCGCAATCAACACTACCGGAAATAGTGCAGAATACTACTCCTGCGATGTTACCGATGCAGAAATACTCACCGCAATCGGCGCGGAAATCGGCTCCTCTAAGGGTCAGATCACCGCAATTGTCCACGGTGCCGGAATCGAGGATTCAAAATTGGTCGCCGATAAGGAATGGGATGTATTCGCCAATGTAGTTCGGGTCAAGGTCGATGGCTGGAGCGCCTTGATGGCGGCGGCCGAGGCCAGCGGCAGCGAAAATCTGCGCTCAGCCTGTGCTTTCACCAGCGTCGCCGGACGTTTTGGCAATGGAGGCCAGAGCGATTACACCGCCTCAAACAATGTCCTCGATGCCGAGATGGCACGTTTGAGCGCGGGCGGGGAAACCAGGGCCGTCGCCATCGCATGGACCGGCTGGCGCGATGTCGGGATGGCGACCAGAGGTTCGATTGAGGCAATCTTTGCCGCCGCCGGAATCGAGACCCTACCGGTCGATGTGGGGGTTCGCATCTTCGTCGATGAGATGTTATGCGGTGGTAAGCGCCGAGTCGTGGCTTGTGGGGCGCTTGGGCAGATGGATATATTCGATAGTTTCCGCGCCCCGCCACTACGCCTACCAGGCGATGTCAGCGCGGCTTTGGATAATCCCGAACGTTTTCCCTTCGTCGATCGGCTACTCGCATTTGCACAGGGTAAGTCACTGACCGGAGAGTCAACTCTATCGGTCGAAGAAATGCCATTCTTAGCCGACCATACCATCGATGGTGTTCCATATCATCCCGGGGTGATGGCCTTGGAGATGTTCGCTGAGCATTCTCTGATGCTTTGCCCGGAGCATGCTCTTGCCGGTTTTGAGGCGGTGGAATTCGGCCTGCCAATCAAATTGATGAAGGGCGAGATGAAAGTTCGCACCGTGGTCGAGGTCAAACGAAGCGAAGGTGACCTGATCTGGCTTGAGGCGCACATTGAAAGTGACTTGGTCAACTCAAAGGGGCAGGTTCTGGGCCAACCCCGTATACACCACAAGGCTGAGGTCAGACTCGTGCACAAAGCCGACGACCTCACCGGTCATTTCGTCACAGAACTCGCCGCCTCTCCTCGGCTAGGGGTGCCTATGGCTGGTGAGTTGAAATTGCCGGCCTCGTTCATCTACGAGCGATATTTCCACGGCCCGAGATTCCAATCACATGGTGGTGTACTGAGGGGAGTCGGTGATGCTACCTCCCCAGGTTGCGATGGTATTGCGCTGATGCGTCACCAATTGCCGGCCAGCGACCAATGGTTGGTCGAGAGTCAAGGTGAGTCGGTACTTCTCGAGGCCTTGCCAATGCTGATTGAAGCCGGTTTCCAGAATGCCGGTCTGGTGGCGATGGAATCCGATGGCATCTCCTCACTACCGATTGGAATCGGTTGGTCATCTCTGCTCAGAGTTCCTGACCGAGGCGAGAACCTAAGACTACGCTCGATCTTGACCGGGAGAGAGGAAGATGGAATCACTACCCATGATGTATGCGTATTCGGTGATGATGATGCACCGGTCCTCACCCTCAAGGATTTGCGCCTGAAGGCAATGGGTATGGTGCCCGAGGAGCAGAAGTTCACTTTGCCGCGCTAAGTGGGTTGCTGAGGGTTGATGTGGGTGGTATGGCGATGGTGTGGTCACCGAAGGGAGAGGTCGAATTTCTTTCCTCACCCTTTTCAGATAGCGCGGAATGGGCTCGTCCATCAACCTTGATCGGTCGCTTACCGATCCGTATCACCAAACCTAATGCAAGGCCGCCGACCAACCATGAATCACCTCATCTTTGTTCGCCACCCGAGGTATCACGGTTTTCCACCGCCAAACGATACGAAGAGCACCTTACCGGGAGGTGGTTGGTGGGGGAATTACTCAAACAATGGGGAATTGAGATTGCCGGATTGGAAATCATCCGAGATGAGAATCGCGCCCCGTCACTATCTTGGCGGGCAAAGCCAGACTTCGCCAAACCTTTGCCCAGTATCTCCATTGGCCATAGTGAAGGTTGGGCGATCGCCGCTTTGAGCGAGGCGAATTATCATGTTGGAATTGATGCTGAGCCGGGCAGCAGAGAAATTTCTTCCTCTGCATTTGTGATGATGGCCAGTGGCAATGAGTTGCAATACCTCAATGATTATCCCGAATCGGCCATATCGATATGGACCGCTAAAGAGGCGGTGCAGAAAGCCCTTCATCTCGGGATGCACCTGAATCCACGAAAAGTCAGCACGAAATGGCCGAACCCAATTGCTGACTTTACGGTAATTATCCCAATTGGAAAGAACAAAATCCAATTGGAAACATGGCAGTACGATGACCTGAGGATTTCTTTGGCATTCGCAGCGAAGGCTGATTATTGAATAATAATGAAATGGCCTTCGGTTAGTTCCAGAGCGCACCATCTTCCCAAGGTAAGCCGACGGCGATACCCACGAATTCAAGAATCACGTAATTGAAGAAGAGATAGGTTACCAATGAGGCAATAAGTACCAACATCGCGGTGTTGATGATTCTGGTTCGCTGCTGTTTGGCTTCATCGAGCGTGCAGATTCCCTGACTACGAAAATGGAAGGTCAGGCCGACGCCGATGAAGATGAGAGTAAAGCCATAGAGGATCGGTCGAAAAGGCCCCCAATACAGGGTATCCGATAACGCCGCCGCGGTCGATACCGAAGCCAATCCGAACATTACCAATACCACGCTGGGCAGGCAACACATACTGGCGAGAACACCACTGCTCATGACCAGTTTCCACAGACTTTGGGGGCCCTCACCTGTTGCTTCATCAGCTTCCCCTTGTTCTTCATCCACGTATACCCTCCAATGCTACTTGTTATTGAATGCTCGTTTGAACACCGAATCGGCTAAGAAGTATATCCGCGCGCAGTAGGAATATCAAGCGGATATAGTGAAGTGGTTATCACCTGAGGTTTCCAACCTCATATCGTGGGTTCAACTCCCGCTATCCGCACCAATAATCGCTTCGTTGCACTATACCCTGCCGCCGTTCTTGTACGGCGATTCGACGCGCATCGTTCCAAACAAATACTGACGCGTTCTTTGTTGCGGAAAAATTGCTTCAATAAACAAATACAATGGATAGTCTGTGTGCCGGACTGCCGTGCTACATTCACAACCGATTTTGACCACGATTCAGGGGTCTTTCAAACCTTGAGTTTAAGTCACAACCCCCTAACGCAAAGCCATGGGATTCCTCAGCCTTCTTCGCCCTTCTAAGAAGGTTCCAATCACTTGGTGGAGTTCAGATAATCCTCTGAACGTCAAACCAAAATTCAGCACATTGTTGATAATTATTGCAGGCGAGTGGATTTTTGGTACAGGCGATGCAGTTCTGATAACGGCTGGAATAGGCAACACACCTTGGACGGTTTTAGCAGAAGGACTCTCTTATGTTATCGGGCGGTCAATTGGTCAGGCTACTTTTATTGTAAGTGTATGTGTTCTTTTTTTGTGGATTCCGTTGCGCGAAAAAATTGGCATTGGAACGATTTTGAATGTAATTTTCATTGCTTTAGCTATAGAAATCATGGTGCCGATTTTACCTACTCCAGAGAGTTATTGGCTGGCTGTATTGCAGGTTGTTATTGGAGTTCTTTTGGTCGGTATTGGCAGTACCCTCTACCTAACTGCGAATCTAGGCCCGGGCCCTCGCGATGGCTTGATGACTGGCTTACAGAGAGTTTCTGGCCGACCGATTGGCAAAGTTAGAATCGTAATTGAAGTCACTGTGTTAGCTTTTGGTATACTTCTTGGTGGTACGTTTGGCCTTGGGACAATAATATTCGCCCTATTCATTGGCCCAGTTGTAGCGATTTTTCTCAACGTTGCTGGCAAATTATGTCCGGCGTCATGAGATTCATTTTCTAATGCTTGGTTAGACTAAACATCATCTTGTCCTGTGAACTCTTGTCCTGCCCATTTTGGTATTGATATTCGATGTGAGGTATTTCTAATTCAGCCTGAAAGAATACCGGGTTGTAATCGAGATGGAACTGTGCAAGTGATATGCGCAGTGAGTAGCGAACCAACAGACCCACTGATACCCTTTCAACAGGATATTTCAGTTGGATGGGTAATCGGAAAGACCCTTGCAATCCATCCGAATCGATTTGTTGATGTTGCAACTGGCTTGGACTCAGGTTCACTCACGTCGGGTCGCAACAAGAGCAGCCCCTAGTGCTGCGGTGATGCTGAGGAGGAGCCCGAAACCCGGGATGCTTGTTGCATCGTCATCATCTCCGCCTTCACCTGTTTCAGGTAACTGTGTGTTAGAGCAACCTCTCGCATTGACTGTCTCGCCTTGTGATGTATCAGGGCAGTAGTCTAGTTTGTCAATTATCCCATCTTCATCACTATCGAATACAGAGGAGAACACACCATCCATACAGATGCCTCCCACACCGAAATCTAGGTCCCCAGGGGATCCAACTGGCGCACTATTTTCGATGTCACCATTGCTTTCATAGAGATCGGCATTGATGTGATAGCATCCACTCTGTAGTGAAAATGTGAAATTGTATTGGTTATGGTATCCATCGTTGTCTTCATCGTAGCCACCTTCCCAATCGATGTCCCACCACCAATCAAGGCCTTCCCAATCCATATCCTCAAGACGATAGATGCCGATTACGGCAGTATAATTCACATCCATCTGAAGGTCGCTGACCTCAACCTGGTAACTGTAATTCCATTCCCACTCTGGGTGCAGAGGTGTGTCAACCAGAACCACATGGTTCACCGTGATGGTTTCGCTGCCGTTGCCTGTTCCAGAGCCTTCACCCCCATTGCCACCTTCTCCATCCGAGATTTCGGGCTCGGCGGTCGACTCCCAGAGCCAGACCATGTTGTCCTCATGCTTGCCCGTGTCTTCGCCGATCAGAACCCGTCCGTCATCCAGAACCGCGAGGTTGTCCGGTCCAGCGAGGTTGTTCACATCGCATTCGTATGTGGCTGAAGATGTGTAAGGGCCACCGGATATAACTGGTTCAATCCTATTCACATTCCATTCATCATCCAAAGTCATGCGGTAGACGATTCCACAACGATTCTGTGTGACATCGATGTCGCCCTGTCCATCACTCATATCGTAACCAACATCAGACATCGCCAGATAGAGGTAATCGGGCGCGTTTGGATTGAACCCAACCCCTTCCATCTTGTTCCATTCATCGCTGGCTCCAAGCGCAGCAGCTGCCTTACGAGATTCGAGGAAGGCTACCCGGTCGTCAGCCGCATATCCAATCGTCCCATCACCATTCAGGTCATCGTTCAGGCGTCCTTCTGCCCAATCTCTGATCTCTTCATCGGTGATATAGGAATTCTGTCCAGCTATGAAGTCAGCTGTGGTGATGCCATCGTATTCATCGATCCAGGTTTGAATGACCGAATTTGACGACGAGGCCATTTCCATCCACTCCACATCAAATCCGGTAGTGGCCGAGTCTCTGCTATCGTCTTGAGTGACTTTGGCAGCGTAGAGAGTTCCTGAACTGAGGTCCCTAGCAGCGTCAGCGACGAACTTGAATAATACCGTGTCATAGCCATCGTCGGAGAGGTAAACGGTTCTCTCATCAGGCATCACCTGCGCATTTTCATGCGAGAATCGGCCCATCGCGAAGTGCTTGATGAAGTCGGGGTCGGTGGTGGCCGAATTCTCGATTTCCATGATGTAACCATAATCGTAGGGGTTAGGATAGTAGCCGAGATAATCCTCCAACCTCTCTTGGTCGTAGTGGTAATTGTAAGTCTCGTCATTCCAGCTCTGAGTATTGGAGAAGTAGAGTTCCTCGGCTAGAAGCGGCGTCTCCCAGGGGCTCATACTACCGAAGCAGAGAACCCAACCGCCGTTGACGCTACTGAGGTCCAGCATCATGCCGCCCAACACATCCCATTCGGTAGATGCGGTATTCCATTCGATCTCCAATTGGCTAATCCCTGCAGGTCGTTCTTCCCAAGCGGTGTAGAGGTATCCTCGGCTGCCATCGGCGTTCAGAGGTACGAAGGCATTGTAGTCCGGTTTTTCACTGATGAAGATACTATTTCCATCATCGGCGGCATATATTCCTCCTGCAACTCCACCTTCAGAGAGGGCGTCGCCACTTTGCAGGAGAACCTGATAATCTCCGTAGGAAGTTCGAATACCATGCCAGATATCCGATTCGCTGCTCGACGATGCTAATTCTGGGACAGAACTCGGAAGTTCATTCCAATCGATTCCATTAATCACTCCGATTGTTGCTATGTAGTTGTCATCATCGGGGTGCATCGCGTTCACGAAGAAATTGCCATTCGCGTCGATGTGAATGCCAGTGACCTCAGCATTTGGTGGAAACATCATGATGCGAGTCATCGATACGGGTGTTGTCCCTTCGCTGCTTTCGGTGCTTGCAAAAGGAGCAATATGGATGGCAAGCAGCAAGGCGATTGAAAGAATGCTCAGGACGGACTTGTTTCGCATGGATTGCACAGTATTGGGGACAAGAAAAACGTTACCCAACAAACGGGTATTGGAACGGTACCCACTGTATTGGTTTTATCAAGGCGAGGGTGGGGGTCAGCGTTTGAAATTGACATTCCGCACCAACGGTGGCGGTGGCCGTTCCAAAACCGAGGATGAGTGTTTCAAGGTCATCCGTTCCTGCTCGACCGTGAATGCCGCACCGTCGCTTAATTTCTGCAACTGCTTACGCTGACTCACCTTTATTCTCCTGGCGATGAACAGCAGGGAGAGGACTACTGCGGCCAAGAACGGTATCGTCAAGGAAGCGTCATTCGGGTCGATTGGGATATATTTACTCCAACCATCATTCGAGGAATCATTGGTATTTTCGGATGGCGCGGTGACATTGCCTATTTGCACACCCTCGACATTGATGATGAATGACTCGATATCCATCGCCGTAGTTCCCCCGGGCTCAAAGGCCAGAATCGAGGTGTCGATCTGCCCGGCGGAATTTGCCCGACCGGTGAAGGTCACCGATGCCGTGGCATCACTGGAGCCACTAGCCCCGAGGCTGACGGCGCGCTGACTAAGTGTTGCGGTTACACTTCCGGGGAATTGCCATTTCAGGACAATAACCAGTGAACTGCTCATCGCATTGGTGACGGTGCAGGAAATCGCGATTTCTTCAAGTGAGGACAAGGTTGTGTCGATTGAATCTGGAGAACAGGAAATGTCGACTTCGGCGACGTTCTTGTTGGCATCATTTGGCCAATGGTCGACCATCACCGCTCCGGAGCTGATATTGTCGCCAAAACCGTCTCCATCACTATCAGCCCACTGCGAAATCACGGTGGGAAAGGCATCGAATTCATCAGCCCAGCCATCGCGATCGCTATCGATGCAGCCATACTTTCCGCCACCGGTTGAATCGCCGGGGGATGAAGGGCAAGTATCAGCTTGGCTACCATTTGGATTATCACCAAAGCCATCGCTGTCCAAATCAATCCATTGTGAAGACTCATTTGGAAAAGCATCTGCACCCATCGCAATCGTCCACGAGACATTGTATGCTTCCGGAACTCCATCACCATCAGAATCAGAACAACCATATCTTCCGATAGAAGAATTTCCAGCTATTTCCGGGCAATCATCGGCGGTCGTACCCAGAGGATTATCGCCAAAGCCATCGCTGTCGTTATCCTCCCATTGAGTGACGTCATTGGGAAAAGCATCAGCCTCCCCGTTCGGATGGGCTAGGAATACAGCATCGCTATTCGAGTATCCATCGCCGTCCGAATCCGTACATCCGAGACGGTCCAAGGTTGAGTTGCCACCAGAGCTCGGACAGGCGTCTGGGGAAAGGCCGGTTTGGTTATCGCCGTAGCCGTCACCATCGGTATCATTCCATTGAGAGGCCAAGTTCGGGAAAGAATCGGCACCATCTGCTGGCGACCACCCACTTCCTGGGTCGGAGTATCCGTCGCCATCACTATCTGGACAGCCCTTGCGGTCGAGGGTAGAAGTTCCTGCCAAGGTGTCACAATCATCTTCGAGCAGGTCGTCAAATTGGTCCTGGTCATCGTCCACCCAGCGTAGAATATCATCCGGGAATGCATCGGCACCATCCGACCAATCCCAACCATCGGTTGGGTTGGAATAGGTGTCGCCATCACTATCGTAACAACCTTGACGGTCGGCGGTGGAATTGCCATATACCGTCGGGCAGTCATCATACAGGGCGGCCGGACTGGGATTGTCGCCGTAACCATCACCGTCGGAATCCAGCCATTGTTCGTTCTCATCATCAAATGCGTCACCATCATCCGAATATCCATCACCATCGTTGTCGGGACAACCCAATACATCGAGGGTGGAACTCCCGACCTCAGTCGGGCAGCCGTCGCCTTCGAATCCGGCGGCGTTATCGCCGTAGCCATCGCTATCGGTATCATTCCATTGCGTTATCTCATTGGGAAAAGCGTCGATGATATTAGCCCATCCATCGAGGTCGGAATCCAAGCACCCGAAGGTCCCTCCCTCAAATGAATTACCGATGACTGAAGGACAATCATCGCCATCGGTTCCACTTACGTTATCGCCATAGCCATCACCATCTGTATCTTCACTTTGAGTCGCATCATCTGGGAATTCATCTACATTGTCGGCCACACCGTCGCTATCGGTATCGGCACACCCGATGCTACCGACAACGATTGAACTCCCAGCCACGGCAGGGCAATCATCACCGTTGGTGCCACTGGAATTGTCACCAAAGCCATCTCCGTCGGTATCATTCCATTGCGATGGTTCGGTGGGAAATGCATCGGCCTGCCCTACTGGATGTGCAGGGTGCTCGGAATCGGGGTTCGACCACCCGTCACCATCGTTATCAGCGCAACCATAACGGTCATTGTAAGACGAGGGTATCATCATCCCTCCACCAACATCGGGGCAGTCGTCTGGTTGGTAGGCATTTTCGTACCACTGCCCGACCGGTGTGGAGGCATTTTCACGGCTTGAATTCCATGAGGTGTTAGCCCAATTATCACCGTATCCGTCGCCATCGCTATCCTGCCACTGAGTCTTTTCGCTCAGGAATGCATCGGCAATACCGACCGGATGAGCCGGTGCACTGACATCCGGGTTTGACCAGCCATCACCATCGTTATCGGGGCAACCGAATCTGTCTTCGGTCGAATTGCCGACTGCCGATGTGCAACCATCTGCACCTTGAGCAGTCGTCCAGCCAGCGTCAGGGTTGGAATAGCCATCACTATCATCATCAGGACACCCGGTTCTATCGATGGTCGAGGTACCCGATTCGGTGGTACAATCGTCGGGGGTGATGCCAGCCGGGTTATCGCCATAGGCATCGCCATCGGTATTCTCCCACTGAGTTGGCTCATTCGGGAAGGCATCGGCAGAGCCGGTGGGGTGTGCCGGTGCACCCTGATCTGGATTAGAGTAACCATCACCGTCACTATCCGGGCAACCCTGTCTGTCTTCGGTCGAATTACCGAAGGTGTTGAGGCAATCATCATCTCCATCGATCACCCCATCGACATCGGCGTCTTGGGTCAGGTTGACCAAGGTGTAATTGGCTGAAATGGCCACAGAGAACATCTGTGGTCCGGTAGGCACGCTTGCTCCCGTGATGTGAACTTCCCAAGTTCCCATTGCCGGAGATGCGAAGTCGGCGCCGATGATATTGTCGAGGGTGTTGGTGTCGTTGACCCAGGTGCCATCTGGCTTCTTGATGTTCAGATTCAATTGGTTCACCAAGTGAGTTCCAGCGGTAGGAGTGCTGGCGGGGTCAGTCCAGACCAACATCAGTCGCATGTCTGGTGCACTGGAGGGGACCGCGAAAGAGTAGGCGCGTTCTTCTCCGGTTGCCAGCCCTTCGTTGTCAACGAATGAAGTATCCACTGCTGCCCGCATATTAAGCCGCCCCCAGCCTTCATGAATATTGGGTGCATCTTCTCCAGCGCCGTTAGTGACGTCAGAGAACTGCCCCATCATATCGTTGGCATTGGCAGTAAGTATCGCCTTGATGAGAGAACTTGAGACATTCTCATGTCCGACATTCTCGTACAGATGCTGGTACAGTAGTGCTGTAGTTCCTGCCGCAAGTGGCGTGGCCATACTGGTTCCGCTCATGTAGCAATAATCGTCACTATTTGAGTCGGCTGCAGGCAATAGTGAGGCACCACTGCATTCAGTAGATGCTCGCGCATAGTTAGACATCGTCGAGAGAATCCAACTACCCGGGGCAGCAAGGTCCGGCTTCAATCGCCCGTCATCAGTGTCTCCACGGCTTGAGAAACTAGTTAAACCTGAAATATTGTCGGTATTGGCACTTGTCATCAGTCCTAGGGCAGTGTCAAATGTAGGTCTATCATTCTCTGATGCGGCGATTGTGATAACGTTCTTTCCAGTTCCCGGCGAACCCAGAGAGTCTTCGTCTCTTTCACCATCTGCATTTATATCGACTCCATCGTTTCCTGCAGCAAATAAGATTGTCATATTGGTATATGTCGTGCCGGCGGTATCCACTTCCATAGTTCCGGTATTATACTCGCCAAAGCATGAGCCACAAGTCAAAGAAGACCATGAATTTGTATGAACATTTGAGTTGTTTTCGGCAGCCAAGTCCATGAAATCTTTGAAATTATTGGGTAATGCGAGGATATAGGAACCACCACAAATTTGCTCAAATGCTTGGAATAACAGATTCGCTTCGGGGGCAGAACCCTTAATCAAGCCCGAAGAATTAGTCCCATCGCCGAGTACTGAACCAGAGACGTGAGTCCCGTGGCTATGGGTATCGGAAGCACCGTCGTCGAAACCTGAGTTACCACTACAACTACCCTGGGAACTTGTTGGAACTGGAAACGAGACAATACCGGTGATGTGGTCGGAGAAATCGCCGTGCATCTCGGAATTATTCACACCATTGTGGATTCCTGAGTCCGCCACAGTTACGATTATCCCAGAGCCATCAAGGTTTGACCAACTTGCATTGAGAGTCGACATATTCTGCCAGACCCAAGACGAATTCAATATTCCATCAGCCACGTCGTTGGTGTATTGATATACCGGTAGAGGCTCGACCCATTCTACCGTTTCGCTGCTGGATATTTTGGCGATTCCGGCATTATCTGTGGCGATGGTGGCCCACCGTTCTTTGTGTGAAAAGACGTTAATTCCGGTTAAATCGGGGAGTTCGGTTCCAGACAGAACGAGATTGAAAGTGCCGTAGTTTTCCTTCACCGTGTCCCATTCTTCCTGTCCGAGCATCATCGCAGGCAGATTAGGGTGTACTTTGTCGGTCGGGTCGAGTTTCATCAGCGCCAACACCTCTAGGGACTTGAGTTCAGTCGGGCTCATTTTAGGTACGTTGCAATGGAATGAAGCCGGTGGTAGGAAACTGTAGCACTCGATTCCAGCCTTTGCCAAATCGCCGAACCATTCGGTGGGAACCGGCCATTGATGCTGTAATATCACCCATCCATCGACACTTCTCTGACCGGTTGAATCCACCCAATCGGTTATCGGTACCGGAGCGGCGTCGCGGTGCGCCAATCCGACGGCATAGACATCGTCGTCGAGTTCTCCCCAGCCATGAGCGGAATCGGCAATCGGACGGATGTTCATCTGTGCCAACAACCCGAGAGGAGCCTCGGTATCGTCTTGGGTGACGGAGATATCATCCCTAGATGACCAGGCTCCGGTTAGTGGAGCCATTGCTTGGACGATTAGGAGGCAGAGCAGGAGACCTGACCAAGTCGCTGAGCGTCGCATGGTATGTCAAGGATTCCGCAAGGACTTATCACTTACCCCGTGAGGATGACCCGACACAGTCGGGTCTGGCGCAACAAGATTTCATATCATCTATTGCCGCCGCCGAGTCATGACGCGCGCTATCGCCGCCTCGACCGGCGAGGAAGAGATAGAGGATGACGATGCGCAGATAATCGGGCGAAAAATCTGGCGGGTCCTACCCTATATCATACCATATCGAAAGCGTGCTGCCGTTGGGATATTATCGAATGCCTTGGCTCGGGCGAGCGATTTGTTACCGCTCGTGTTCATCGGCTATGCCGTTGATTATTATGGCGGCGGGGGTGCGAGAGGGCCGGTTGAACTACTACGCATGGTCTCTGATAATCTGGCAATCGGTTATGGAATCCTCATTTTTCTCGGCTTTGCCAGTCTCGCGCTGTGGCAGGGAATTTCCGAATATTCTTGGCAGACCTTGGGTTATAAGGTGCAACACGATGTTCGAATCGATGCCACAAGAAGCCTTATTCAGATGGAAGCCTCATATTACGACCTGCGTCAAACCGGAGTATTGATGTCGGTATTATCTTCGGATGTGAATCAATTGGAAGATGTGATTTCTGACTCTTCGACCTCTATCATCCGTATCGTCATCACCTTCATCGCCGCATTCATCATTCTGATGCTGATGTCGTGGAAACTCGCGGCGGTTCTATTCGGACCTCTCCTAATCATCTTCCCGATGGTATATCTGTTCTCGACCAGAGTTCAGAGCAAGTACCGAAAACAGCGTGAATCGACCGGTGATATCAACGCCGTGCTCGAGAATGTGATTTCAGGAATCGCCGTTGTCCAAGCATATAATGCGCAGGAGTGGGAGACCGAGAGAGTCGCTCGGGAGAGCGAGGGATACCGCGACCAGGCCATCGGTGCGAGCCAGGATCGTAATCGTTTCATTCCCGGATTATATGTCGTTGCTGGGCTGGTCTATGGCCTATTGGTTTCTGTCGGTGGTTGGCTGATGAGCGAAGGCGAAATCACCACTGGTGGTCTCGTCACCTTCCTGCTGATAATGACCAGATTGTCGATGCCGCTATTCGTCTTCGGCATTCTGGTGAATCAATTGCAGCGTGGCGAGGCCGCAGCTCGCCGGGTATTCGCGATGGTCGACCTCGACCCCAGCATCGTCGACCGTGACGATGCTGAGCCACTTGAGGGGCCGATCACCAGCATCGAATTCTGTTCTGTACACTTCACCTATCCCGAGACCACAACCCCGGTCCTCAACGGGATTTCATTCAAGGTTGACCAAGGTGGTTTCCTCGGAATCATGGGGCATACCGGGGCCGGTAAATCGACAATTCTCAAACTAATATTACGCTATTACGAGCCCAATCGTGGCTCGGTGCTGGTCAACGGCATCGATATCCAGAAACTCACCCTCAATTCCCTCCGCGACCAACTCGGCTTTGTCAGTCAGGAGCCATTCTTGTTCTATGGCTCGATTCGTGATAATGTGGTCTATGCCAGAGAGGCTGGAGATGAAGAGTTGGGGTGGGCGCTTGAGACCGCCGGTGCGGCAGAATTCGTGTCTGAACTTGAAAATGGCATTGAGACCATGGTCGGCGGCCGTGGAGTTATGCTCTCTGGTGGTCAAAGGTCTAGAGTATCCCTTGCCCGGGCCTTGCTCAAGCACCCGAGTCTGCTGATTCTCGATGAGGCCAGCAGCGCTCTCGATGCTGAAACCGAACGTCGGATTCAGAGGAATCTGCTACAGACCGGTGATGCTCGAACGACCATTGCTGTGGCGCATCGACTGTCGACGATTCGCAATGCCGACGAAATCCTCTCGATGGTAGATGGGGCGGTGGTAGAGCGCGGTCTGCATGCGGAACTTGTCGCTGCCGGTGGAGTTTATTCCAACCAATGGGCAATCCAGACCGGAGATATGTCGAAGGATGATTAGCGCCGCTCCATTATCGGGCGCTTCAATACGTTACTCGGCTCGACCTCCTGGGCAGATTTCTGGCTTCGGTCTCCGAGAATAATGAAAACCGATATTGCGATCATCACCGGTATTCCGATGACGATACACCATGCAGAAACGGAAATACCCATTAGCAAGTATTCCTCGGTGAATTCCGACAAAATAATCATCAGGACCAAGGCCACAACGCGAGAAATAACCAACCAACTGCGAACGATTTCCCAAATCTGCTCGACATCACTACGCTCATCGGGAACCTGCATGGCATCTATTCTCGCCTGTATCTGTTCCCGCACCAAGCAATTACCACCTGTTGGGTGGCCAGCGCGACTCAACCCATTGAGGTTGTGCTGGTTACTGCCCGCTGCGGTCTTTATCGTCGAGTTGCACGCCGAGGCCGGCCCGTGCTCCCCCGCCAAATCGGATCTGCTTCCAACCGCGTACAACTCCACTACCGTATGACCAATGGGCGAGGAAGATGAGGATAGGCGAGACCAGTACCGTGAACAGATTGCGGTGTGGAGAATTACCGAGTGCGGCTCCAGACCAGCACAGGACAAGATATGCAGCCATCAGTCCCAGACTACCATGGAATGCGATTCTCGCCCAATCCCAATCGCCCTCGATGGTGAACCAAGGGTCTTGTGTCGCTCCGCCGTTCAGACCCCCGGCAATGAGGGCGATGATGCCGAGCATTGCTAAGATGGGAAAGAAACCGATGGCGGTATGTGACCATGCCGCGAGGTTGGGCCAGCGTCCATTCGCCAGCGTCCGAACATAACCGTAGTTGCGCAGTTGTTGCATATACGGCTTGACCGGGAGGCGACGCCGGTGCGGCATCACTGCAGTCGGGTCGAACCAAATTCGATGCCCTCTGGCGCGAATCTTCTCATCGAGGACAACGTCCTCGGCACCGATACAACCCGGCTCAAAGCCGCCAACCTCGTCGAGAATGTGCTTGCGATAGGCAGAATTGCAGCCGGGGTTATGCTCGATTTCGACTAATTCACCAGGTGGTACCTTACCGTATCGGGTTCCCGCCGTCACCCATTTTGCGGTAAAGGCAACATCGGCGGCTTTTGCCAAAGTCGGGTCATCGTCGGGGGCGAAGTTCGGTCCTCCGACACCAGCGACTTCAGGTCGCTCAAACCATCGCACCAACTTTCCGACCCAATCCCTTGGCGGGATTACATCGTCATCAGTGAATAGTAGAATGTCGCAATCGATGGCTTTGATACCGACATTGCAGGCATCGGCACGATTGCGACTACCCGCATCGTCTATCCACCTGCGGCCATATTTCTCGGCTACGGCCTGACCAGAATCGCCGGTGGGTCCGACCGTAGCGACCTCGAAGCCAGCGCCGTAATCCTGACTGGCCAAGGCCTTGAGAACGACCTCGAGTTGTTGCGAATTACTCAGGGTGGGAATCAATACGCAGACCCGTGGCGCAGCCATGGTGGGGCGACGAAGAGACACATATGAACGTCTTCCTTTCACAGGTCGCCTTCTACCCGGGGTGCGAGGAAGTAGATTACCGAGCCAGCATCATTATCGAAATTGAATTCAATCTTCAGCGGCAGATTCTCACCAAAGCGCAAGCAGACCGATTCTGTTGAGGCCATCATTTTGGCCATCGGTAAGAGGTAGGTGAGGCTGAATTGACTGCGCACCGGCGATTCACAGTCGAGAGCGAGAACCTCGTCCTTGCCATAAGAGACACTGACACTGTCCTGGTCACCCGACACGTGAACCGAGAAGGAATCGGGCTCGAGACTGAGATTCACTAGGTCGCCGACTTGACGTGCCGCACGGAGTGCCTGAGCGAGGTCAGCCCCAGAAATCGTCACGCTACTCGGTAAATCCAGCCCGGGGACGTTGGGTGGAGATAGGTTAGCGGTATCGAGGGGTCGAATCACTCGGTCGATTTTCCCGACGTTGAGATTGACCTGTCCGACCGCATCGTCATATTGCATCTCCACCAGATCTGTCGAACTGGCGAGGCTGAGCAGTTCCTTCATTTTCATCAATTCGATGCCGAGAGCGGTATCTTCGACTTCCCAGTTGTCGAAGGCTGCTGCATCAACCCCCATCTGCACCATGGCAACGTGTGAAGGGTCGACGACTCGGACCTCTAGGCCGTCTTCTCCAAAGTCTAGACGGGCGTCTTCGACGACGACATTCAAGGTCTCGACGATGGTTCGCAGTAACTCGGAACGCGCGGTGATATTAAGCATAGGTTTCCCTTCTTCATAGGTCTGATTTGGCGGCTATTATACTATTAGGTGCGGCGCTGCGATGTATATCGTTGATGTATATTATCCCCAAACCACCAAGATTTCTCATTCACTTAAACCTCTCTGGTCGCTGAAAAAAAGGGAGATGTGTAATCCTCCATTTCCAACATCAATCGCAAACACAGCCTTTCATAGATGCGACCTGCTTTGAAGACTTAGGTCAATCAATACTCGCGCCAACCGTGCGAACAATTCTTGCAGGTGAGAATGCGGGTCTCAGGCTCATCGCTGGCGCGGGTTTGGCGAAGTTCTGCATAGGCTTCTCGTCCATCACACTTCGGGCAGATGTAGGTGTCGGTTGTCAAGACGCCGCGTACACTGTCGGAATCACTGATGACCTCGTACTTGCGCTCTTCAACACGACTCGACGAGGTCGCCTTTGAAAGGTCGATTTCCGTACCGTCGGTGCCGGTGATTTTATTCTCGGCGGCACCGGTATATCCACACTTGTAATTTGGACATTTGATATTCCCACTTGTGTCTGGGAAGGCAAGCGAGCCACATTCTGGGCAGAACATGGAAGAGAGGCGGCAAGTGTGGCTTATAATAAGCACGATGGGGGAGTATCTCATAACGAATGTGAATGGCGAGACGTGGGTTCACCTTTTGTGCCAATGACCTTTCGCACAGCCATGGTCTGGGTGTGGTTCGATTGGCGTGCTGCCGCGGTGGTCGATGAACAAGGCCAGATACTAGATTTGGAAATCTGGCAGGGGCGAATGTCGATAGAAGAGGCGATGTCTCGTCTGGAGTTATTGGCGGCATCGGCTCTTACGCCTGAGGCTCGGCGGTTGGCTGAGAGGTTTCCCGACGCCCGTGTGCACCCGGCAGGAGCGCTCGAACTTCCCGAAGCTTCCTACCCTCTCCCTTCCGTCGAAGAACAGGAGATTGCTGATGAGGCGGCGTTGAAATTGGCTGAGATAGGGGTGGCGCGGTCGGCCGGTGACCCCGACCGTCGGTTGGAACATCTGATGGGTGCAACCGATGAATTACGTGCATCTTGGCTGATCTACGAGGGTCGTTTGGTCGAATGGGTCGCGCTCTTCATCCCCCAAGCACGCTTTGAACGCGACCGCTCGGCCCTGGCCGGAAAGGTTGCCGATTCAGCGAGCCTTGCCGAATTGGCAGAATCATTGGGTTGTGAACTCCCCGAGGTTGGACCAAATGAGAGCGAATGGCAAGTTCTCAAACAGTCGGGGGAGCGAGTGCGTACCATCGGACGCGAACTGGAGCGGTTGGAAAATGCCAGCAAGGAATTAGCCACAGAGCACCTACCTTCTCTATCCGCATTGCTGGGACCTCTGTTGGCGGCACGACTCAGTGTTAGTGCGCATGGGCGAATGCGTTTGGCGCGTATGCCAGCGGGAACCCTGCAGGTTCTCGGGGCTGAGAAAGCCTTCTTCAATCATCTTAAAACCGGAGCACCACCACCAAAACATGGCCATATTTTCATGCATCCTTGGATTTCTCGCTCTCCCCGTTGGCAGAGGGGGAAAATTTCCCGGACCCTCGCCAGCAAGGCGATAATCGCCGCCCGCAGTGACGCATTCGGTGGCGAGGTCTGGGGTGAAGAACAGGTGGGCGAAGTCGAAGCGAAAGTGCAGGAGATCCGCGAGAAATATCCTCGTGCGAACCGCGGTTGAGAGCAATTACGGTGGAAGTATGTCCGGTCGGCGTGGTGGTGGCAGATCACTATCTTGGGCGGTGAAGTTTGAGAAGCGCGGACTGTGGACCCGTAATGCGGTTGCTGGCACCTCGGTCTATGGTGAGACGCGACGCAAGTTCTCCGGGCGAGAGTATCGCAGATGGGATGCTCAGCGCTCCAAATTGGCGGCCGGAATGTTGCTGACAAAAAACGACCCGGGTATCTTATTGCCTGAGGCCGGTACGCAGATTCTCTATCTCGGTGCCGGTCACGGCACGACGGTCTCTCATCTCCACGACCACCTGTGCGGTAAGGATAATGAAAAGGGCGGCAGATTGGTGGCGATCGACATCGCTCCACGTTGCCTGCGGGACCTTACTCACCTCGCGCAATCTCGCAAAGGTCTAGTGCCAATCTTGGGCGATGTGAGAAAATTCACAACTTGGGGAGCTTTGATCCAGAGGCGGGTCGGGTGGCTGTTCCAGGATGTCGCACAAGCTGGGCAAGTCGACATTTTCCTCTCAGCCTGTGCTCGTTTTCTCGCGCCCGATGGCTTGGCATTGCTGTCTTTGAAAGCCGCCAGTGAGCGTTTTTCCAAAAAAGATGAGGACGAAGTCTTCGCTGAGGTCGGGCAGAGAATAGTGGCGGCAGGATACCAACTGGTCGAGGCGATTTCGTTGGCTGGATTTGAACAGCAGCATACTCTATTCGTCGCCCGCAGAATAATCTGATTTCCGCCATAGTGAAAGGTGGAGGCCGTGTGTGCGCGCCATGCCCAGAGCGCTCTTTGCGATTCTTCTGGTAGGGCTCTTGGTGCTCGCTGGTTGTGTTCAGGAGCCACCGCCGGCCAGTCCATTCAACGGTCAGGAATTCGATAACGGCATGTACGCTCCGTTATTTACTCTTGAATCGATGGACGGAGAATTATGGTCGCTTGAGGAACAGCGTGGAAAAACCGTTGTTATGGCCTTTATTTACACCCGATGTTACGAAACCTGTCCGGTGATATCGGCAGCTATCAACCATGCGAAGACAAAATTGACCAGCGAGGAGAACCTAAGCGTCGTATGGGTTTCAATAACCATCGACCCTTACCATGATTCCCCTTCAGTATTACAGAATTGGACTTCTGACCGAGGTTATGACTGGGTGCATCTGACCGGAATAGACAGTGCAGTGAACCCAGTCTTGGATGCTTACGATGTCGATCCCATCCACTTCGAGGACAATTCAAGTCAGGGCTACGGCTTCTCGCATCCGCAACCAACGTATGTCATCGATTCCAGCGGCTATCTTCGGGTGGTATGGAGTGAGGTCGATTGGCCTGTCGATCTTTTTTTGGAAGATTTGCGCACGGTTCTCGCTGGTTAGGTGAAGGAATGCCTGAACTTCCGGAGGTCGAAACCGTTCGGCGTGGCTTGATGGAACACTTCGATGGGCGTACCTTGGTAAAGATGGAACTGCGCCGTGATGGTCTTAGGTTTCCTTTTCCCGTCGATATGGGGTCACGCATGGAGGGGCGCAAGTTCATTTCAATTGAAAGGCGAGCAAAATATCTCTTGATTCGACTTTCTGGGGGTCTGACATGGTTGGCACACCTTGGAATGTCGGGACATTTCAGTCTCCTGGCTGCCGGAGAAGAGAGAGCGTCTTTGCACGAGTATTCTCTCGGGATGCCGGTTGGAAAAGGCCGCCACGACCATGTGGTCGCCCATCTCGACGATGGCTCGAGGGTCGTATATACCGACCCGCGCCGATTCGGAGTGATGGATTTAATCGATACCAGTGCCGAGGAAGAGCATCGCCTATTGCGTCATCTTGGCCCAGAACCCCTGGAACATGAATGGACAGCCTCAGTTCTTGCCTCTGCTCTCAGAGGGCGGAACGTGAAGATAAAAACCGCCTTACTTGACCAAAGGGTAGTAGTCGGCATCGGCAATATATACGCCTGTGAAGCACTGTTCCGAGCCAGAATCTCACCTCTGCGCATCTCCTCAACTTTGGCCGGGAAGCGCCGCCCGACCAAGCGAGTAGAACTATTGGTGGATGCGGTCAAGGAAATCCTGAACGAGGCGATAGAGTCGGGCGGCTCGACCTTGAATGACTTTCAGGCGGTCGACGGCGAATTGGGCTATTTCACACACTTCTTCCAAGTATACGACCGTGACGGGAAGGAATGCAAGCGGGAATCCTGCGGGGGTAAGATAATCAGAATCGTGCAGGGCGGGCGCTCGACATTCTACTGCCGGCGTTGTCAACGCTGACCAGGCGAATGGGGCATTGGGAATCTCCACCACTGCACATGGTGTGAAGTGTAGTCGGGTAGGTCACTTGTCTTGGGGCATCAACCCGAAGAACCTCAGGATTTGTTATTCATCGCCTTGGCAACTGTCTGGATTCGCTTTGCGGTCTCTGCATCATCGACCAGTGCCAATGCTACCGCCGCCAGTTGGTCACCTAAGGGTAAGCAACCTTTATCCCCAGCATGTATACATACGCTCTCGCTATTTCCCTCCGCGGAGATGTGCAGTACCTTCCACACCTGGCTACGCGACCCCGTTTGGGCAGCGATGATTTGCCAAGTATGTCCGCTGTTTCCCTTGATGAGAAGACAGTTTGGCAGCGCCGTGATCTGCTCACTGGAATCGACGATATCGCGGAGAAATCGGAAACTACGCATGGCGGGTATACTTAGTTTGCACTGACGCTGACCAAGTCCTGTGGCTGCCATGCAAATCGTTCGTAGTTCAATCGCTTTCTCCTCACCAAACCGTCTCGCGGCGATTGATTCATCTGCATTGCCAGACTGAAGAGAACTACAAAAAAAATCCGAAAAACCTGTTTGGTCTGACGATCCATACCACGTCTCCGCAAACTTTTCCAGAGCGAGGAAACTGAGGCCGAGATGAAAATCACCCCATCGATATCCGTCCTCAAAAGGGCTCAATCGCGGAGCTAGTCGCAGACTATCTCTCAAGCACAATTCTTCATTCAATATCCTTGCCCTGTGTTCAATCTCTCCTTGCTCAACTGTACCGACCAAACGGTCGTGTAGTCTGATTACTCTGGTCATAGTCGCTAATTCACAATCGCTTGGAAAAGATATGATTGCGGCTTGAATCATTAACATGGGGTTACCGCCACGCACCCATTCACCATCGATGCTCCAGCGGTCCGGAGCGATGATTACATCGTGACCCTCAAGTTCAAAATTTCTCACCTCAACACTTTCTTTCGGCGCTTCGACCAAACGAGGCGGACTGGCTGTAACTTGCGGAGAGAATACATCTCCAGAGATTAATTGGCCGGCACGAAGAAAACTATTGAGGATAGGTTCAGTAACGGCTGCGTCAAACATTAAGTTTCCTTCCATCGTCCGAGACCATCCCGAACCAGACAACTCAGAAGCAGTACTTCCTGTGACCTTATCAGCGACAGGATTTCCTCTACTGAAGGAATGCTTGATCAGCAGTTCCATGGTGCAACCGTCAATTTCATCACGCATTTGTGCAACCGATTCTTCGGCTTCTTGCAATTCTTCGGTGAAGCAACGGTAAATATTGCGATGCCAGCCGAATTCCGGCCGTAAAGGAGAAATTATCTGAGACCTTTGCCAACAATAACAGACGAAGCAATATCCGTCAAAACCCTGGTCACATTCAAGGCCACAGCATATGCAGTTCTTTGCGGTGGTGGTAACTGTATTCAGAGAATCACCCGTAGAGTGCTTGAGAGTTCTGGGTGAACTTGTCGTGCTGGAAGTTATCCATTCCCTGTCGGGCAAATTCACGTCGAGCCTCGACCAGTTTGAAAGCCTCTTCCATCAATTCTGTGGTGAATCGCTCAGTCCTCTTTGCTGCTAATTCAAGGGCTTTCTTGGTTTGTTGCTTGCTTTTTGATGTGTTTATTCCTAGATAGTGATGGTTGAGTAATAATGCTTGAGTCATTAATTCCACCAGCCATGCGCCGGTGTATCCGTCGCATCGCTTGGCGAAATCTGAGATGTTGAAATCGGCGATAATTCCCATCCGTGAAATGGCTGACCTGAGCAGATGCTCGCGCAGTTTCTTGTCAGGGGGACCTAGCTCAACCATTAGGTCAAATCGGCCAGGGCGGTCTCGTAGAGCCGCATCCAAACTGTGGGCGAAATTACTGGTGGCGATGGTAATCACTCCCGAATTGCTCTCAGCTCCACTCAGAGAATTGAGTAATTCACCGAGCAGCGGATGCCCGTGCACCTGAGTGCGGTCTATTCCCCCAAGGGTGTCGATATCCTCGATTATGACGATTGAAGGGGAGAGGTTGCGGGCGAGGCGATATGCGTTTGCGATGTCGGAAGGACGCTCGATATCCTCACTGGTGATATATATCACAGTGGCCTCTTCGCGATTTGCCATTATGGAAGTGCAAAACAATGTCTTCCCAGTTCCGGGTGGACCGGAGATGAGAATCCCCCGTGAAGCAGCTAGGCCACGCTTCTCAAGTTCATCCATCCGTTTGAGGAATTCAAAGACATTTATCTCCAATGTAGTGCGGAGTTTGTGGTCGAGCACAACATCATCGAGGTCAACATCCTCGTGGTTGATGAAATTCCACCTGGCATCGACGACTTGGCCTTTCAGTGGCCCTTGACGATGAAACCACCTTAGCATGTCCTTCCATAATTCGTTGGCTTTGCCTTCATTGCGGTCGCCAATGATAGTCATCTCAGGGTCGCCATCGTAATCATTGGGGCCGACCACCACCACAAACTTACGTCCGGTTTTCTTGTGTGAAATGTACCTCACTCCGTGACTGAGTACCTCTGTAGTCCGTTTTGGGCCGATTTGGATTTCGGTAAAAGTGCAGGGTCGCTCACCTTCTGGACCACTAGTATAATTGGTGGTACGGTGAACTTCATATTCAGCTTCAATTAGTTGTGAAATGGAGTGGAAGTACAACAGGCCACGGCGCACACTCATGTGGTGCCCATCGGTGTGAACGTCAGCATCCTCAGCAAAAAAGGTGTCAACTTCTCGCTGTTGCTGACTTGGGACGTGTGGGGGAGGAGTACCGTGCCAGCCATCGCGTATGGCTTCGACTAATTGGTTAATGACAACTAGCTCCATCTCGCCAAATGGGGTTTCAATCATATTCTCATTTTCTTCTGTGTAACTTGTATCGTTATTCATGTTATCATCATCCTGGTTTTTTTGTACAGCGGTGGAAGGGCCGATATTTTCTCCATCATCATCCTTGGCGCATTCTCGTAAACTCTGCTCTCGCCGCCAGGAACTCCAACTCTTGTTCTCGCCCTGCTCGCTATCCTTCATACGGGTCATTTTGCGGGTTTCCATGGCCTTGGCAATTCGCATTGCCCGATCGTGAATCCGTGCATCTCTCTTACTTTGATTGGAATTTCCGGTAATGTTTCCAGTTCCACCTCTAGAGTTAGGGTTCTTGTCATTCATTGTGGTGCCATTGCTTGGATTAGTGTTGTCAGTCATAATATATCACCCAGCGGCTTCGCAGGCACCGCCGAGGAACTAGAAGGAAACAGCCCCTTATGAAGCATGAATTACTGTGGTTAGATTTGTAATAATTTTTCGGAATTGATAATCTTTCCCGCTTTTTCTCCGATTCGGGATAGCAGAAATTCAGTCAGGGGCGCCCCCCAAAAAATGGACATTTGGCAATAATATTTTCTTGAATGTTGCATTTTTCATACTGAAAACCGAGATTATCATCACTAAACGTGACACTGAAAGCCTAGTGTGGCTAATGAAATCAGGTGTTGTAAGGTAAACCGGTCTAATAAAAACCCCCTAAAACACCGTCGCGAGCAGATTTCATGAGGGAATCAGTTATAATCTGCCCGAATCACCGTTGCATAATCGTCGAGGGGCGAATTGAAGATATGGATGGATAAAAATGGGAATGGAAGAAGATATGCGAACATTGGGTGCCGAGATGCTCGGCGTGATGGTCGTGGTTCTAATTGCGAGTACGACTGAGTCTGCAATGCTTACGGGTATTGCCCTCGGTCTAATGACTACGCTAGCGATGGGTGTCTCAGGCGCTCATTTGAACCCGGCGATTACTATTGCCCAGATGGCTATGCAAAAGATGGAAGTTGAGGATGGTCTCAAATACTTGGGTGCCCAAATAGCGGGTGCCTTCGGTGGCCTACTCATTTTCGCACACGTGTACTCCGGTACGGTAGAGATACCGACCAACACGGCTGCGAACGACATCTGGTTGGACATTGCGGGAATGATGGTAGCGATGCTGTTTTTCACGATTGTATGGAATGCCACGGTCGGAGAAGGAACCGTCGATGGTTTTGGTGGAATGGTTGTTGGTGCCTTCAGTTGGTTGATGATTGAAGCGACCGATGTAACGATGAACGCAGCACCTCACTTCGCTGAGAGCATCTTGACCACATCACTCGACTTTTCGACCTTCTGGATGTTTTGGTTAGCAACTGCTCTTGGTTCACTCATGGCCTTTTGGATGTGGGATGAAATAATGGGAGAAGACGAAGATAAGAGTTATTCAGAAGAGTAATCCGAATAAGATTAGTCTAAACCCGTACCTGGCCAAAAGGCCTGAGTGCGCGGAATTTCCCCGGCCCGGGTGCGCCCGGGTCGGGTTTTTTTTTGTGAGGGTGACCGGGCAATAGCGAAGGCCACTAAGTATCGCTTCAACGTTCGGCTCCGGGGGAATAGGTAGTACGAAAAAAACTCGTTGAATCCCCCGCGATATGAACGATACGAATTTATTCGCCCCCAATGGGGCAGGGTAGAGTGATGCCAACGGATGTTTTCCGTTTACATATTACGTCTAAATTTACCGCCTACTTCAAAGAGCGCTTCCGTGACTTGGCCAACACTACAGAATTCGACGATATCCATCAGCACAGCGAACAGATTTTCACCGTTTCTAGCCGCTTCCTTAAGTCGTGCAAGGCCAGCTTCGGCGGCCACGGCATTGGTTTCTTTGAATGCCGTGTTCCGCTCAATCACTGACTTCTTCTCAGCCTCATCTGAGCGGGTCACTTCGATATCGAATTTATCAGCGTGGTCGGCGCTGAGCATATTTGCATCCGGGTCGATGAAGGTGTTGACGCCGATGATGGGCAGGCTACCATCGTGCTTCATATGCTCGTAGAGCATTGATTCATCTTGGATTCGGTTGCGCTGATAATTCACCTCAAGGCTACCCAGAACTCCGCCGCGACTATTCATTTCGTCAAATATCTGCAGAATCTGTTGCTCGACATCATCGGTCAACCATTCGACCATGAAAGAGCCTTGCAGTGGATTCTCATTTTTCAGCCAGCCATATTCTCGCGCCAGGATAAGTTGGATGGCCACACTATCGCGCACCGTCTCCTCGGTCGGCGTGCCGAATGCTTCGTCACGGGAGTTGGTATGCAATGAGTTGGCGTTATCCTGTAATGCGTACAATGCCTGCAAGGTGGTGCGATAATCATTCCAAGTGAATTCTTGGGCGTGCAGTGACCGGCCACTGCTCTGAATGTGGTACTTCAGTTGCTGGCCGCGCTTCCCCACGCCGTAGACATCACGCATTGCAATTGCCCAAATTCGGCGCGCCACTCGGCCAATCACACTGTACTCAGGGTCCATCCCATTGGAGAAGAACCAACTGAAGTTGCGCAGGAATTTGTCGGCGTCAAGTCCCCTTGAACGGAACAACTCGACATAGGTCAGACCATTGGAAAGGGTGAGCGCGGCTTGGGTGATGGGATTCGCGCCCGCTTCGGCGATGTGATAGCCTGAAATCGAGACGAAGTAGTGGTTGCGGATGTTGTTGTCGACATAGTATTCGGCCACATCACCCATCATCTTCAGAGCGGTATCGAGGTTGAATACCAAGGTGTTCTGCCCCATACTCTCCTTTAACTGGTCGGCTTGAACCGTGCCGCGCACCGTCGACAGGGTGATCGCCTTGATATCGGCTCTTTCCTCATCGCTGGGCTGGCGCCCGTTTTCCTCGACGAACTTAGCGACCTGTTGGCGGATTGCAATATTGAAGAAGGCCGCCAGATGCCACCAATAATTGCCATTGATGGTCTTTGAGACACTGGTATTGGCACTGCACAGGTCAAAACCCTTGAACAGGCGTTCCATTTCTTCTATGGTTGAGATACTGACGCCCGACTCGCAGACCTTGCCGAAGATGTCGAGCCGCTCGACCGGGTCACGTCCGTAGAGGCTGGGGGAATCGAAAGCGGTGGATAAGCGGTTGAATGGTTGGCCTTGACAGAGGAAATGGAAACGTTTGTTGGTACGTTCGGCACTTCCCTCGCCGGCGAACATCCGCACTGGCAATTCATCTTCGCGCTTGAAAGGGAAAACTCCGGCGGTGTATGGGAAATGGCCGGGTACATTCTCCTTGGTAATCCACTCGTATAACTGCCCTAGATCATCCCCCTTTGGCAGGGCTACTCGCGGTAGTGTAGTTCCTGACAGGGTTGTGGTTGTGGTATCGACAGGGATATCCTTTCCTCGCACCTGATAGGTGGTCTTGCCAGTGAGGTAAGCAACTTCACGTTCTTTGTGGTCAGCGATTGCATCCCATACCGAGTGCTCTATTTTCGAACTTATCTCTCCTACTTCATCCATAAGGTCATCACTCGCCTCCTGCTTACCAGCCTCGGCCATTCTCTCCGCGGCGGCTTCGAGTTGCTGAACCAGTCGCACTTTCTGTGCGGTAGCTTTGGCAGATTCATGATAACCTCGCACTGCGGCAGAGATTTCCGCCAGATAGGATTGCCGCTCGGGAGGAATCGGTAGGATTCTACCGGGTAGTACATCCTCATCCGTAATTGCCTCTACGGCGACGAAGTCGGTTGCATGGCGGTCGTTTATTATCTTCGACAATTTCTGCCACAACAGGTCAACGCCGGCATCAGCGAATCGGCTGGCTATGGTTGGAATGACGGGCAGAGATGCGTCATCAGCATCCCATAACTCACGGTTGCGCTTTACCTGTTTGCGTATTTCCTGCAGCGCATCTTCGGCGCCGGGGCGGTCGAATTTATTGAGCACGATGAGATCAGCGTAATCCAGTGCCGCCAGTTTCTCCAGTTGGCTCGGCGCCCCATATTCCCTTGTCGTGACGTACATCGATACGTCGGCAACCTCGGTGATGGCATCATCGCCTTGGCCGATGCCACTGGTTTCTACCATGATCAAGTCGAATCCGACCGCTTGACAGACCTCGATTGCCCGATCGAGGCAATCAGCGATTTCTCGCCCCGACCCACGACTGGCGAAAGAGCGCATGTACAGGTTTTCATTGGTCAGGCTATTCATGCGGATTCGATCGCCAAGCAATGCTCCCCCGGTCTGTTTGCGGGTCGGGTCGGTCGCCAATAGTGCGATTTTCAGGTTGGGATTATCGCGCTGGATACGCAACATCAATTCATCGGTCAGACTAGATTTTCCTGCTCCACCGGTTCCAGTCAGGCCAATGACCGGGACAGATTGGTCGTGCGGAATACTACGAACCTTGTCGAGTACGGCGCGATATTCACTATCTTCGGCATTCTCTGCCAAAGTCAGTAATCGTGCGACATCACCATGCTGGCCAGCATTTACCTGATCTGAGAAAATAAACCTCTGTGAATCCATCAGGTTATTCTTAGCGGCACTGGCCATGGCTTCTTCGACCATTCCCACCAGTCCTAGGTTGCGGCCGTCGTCAGGTGAATAGATACGGGCGATTCCGGCATCACGCAGATGCTTGATTTCGGCCGGTAGAATCGTACCACCGCCGCCACCGCAGAGGAATATGTGGTCGAAGCCATTCTCATCGAGAATATTCTTGGTATGGGTGAACATCTCGACCGCTCCACCCTGATAGGAGGTTATTGCGATGGCGTGAGCATCTTCTTGGATGGCCGCCATCGCTACCTCATCGGCGCCGCGGTCGTGTCCGAGATGGATGACTTCGCATCCTTGAGATTGGAAAATTCGCCGGAAGATTCCAATCGCCGCGTCATGACCATCGAAAATCGATGCCGCGGTGATGATGCGAAGTGGCACCCCGCCCGGCCGCGCCGAGGACTGCTCGGCTTGCTCGCCTGATGCTTTTGCCCCCACGCTCATGTCTGGGGCGAGTGGTTTCCGGTTGATGAGTCCACCGCCCATCATCTAGGGGGCGGTATTTTCGTGCGATTCGTGCGAAAAGTGCAATACCCTCCTAGTCCCTGAGGGAAATATGGAACTACTTGAAATGACCAGTTTTATCACCAATTTGAGTGGCTGGGCTGGGATACCGTTGATGATTTTCGGCTTGCTTTTATGTCTCGCCGGGCGATTTTTCATCAGGTTCATTGTCGCCATTGCGGTTTTCATCCCGGTTTTCCTGACCAGCAATCTTCTCACCGGGCAGTACGGAGGTCTGGAAGGTGATGACGCGATGGTGGCAGGTATCGTTCTAGGGTTGATTGCCGCAGGATTTGCAGCCTCACTTTACTCTCGTATTCACATCTTTCTGGCTGGTGTGTTCGGATTGATATTGATGTCGGTGGTACTCGGGTTCGTTAACTCATTTTACAATATTGAAGGGATGATATATCTGTTGGTGCTTGATCTGGGTTTCATCATCGGTGCCAAATTATTCCGCCACATGGAAGACGAGTTACACTATACCGCACCGAGCGCGGTAGGCGGCCTGTTGATTTCAGCCGGTTATTCATTATGGACGGTGGCGGCCAAAGAACTGAAAGATTTCGAGGCATTCGGCACCGTGAATTCGATTATTCTATTCGTTGCGATGATGGGTGGGGCATTCTTCCAGATGTGGATGTGGGGTGAGGGTGGATACTACGAGCGCTGGAAAGAGGGCGGCGGGGGTCTACCCAGTGTCCGCCGCTAGTTGGTTTCTCCATTGGGATGAAGTAGGAGTATTCGACATCAATTCAACCGCTTTGGGCACGCCGCCGCTCGAGTTGATGCTCGCCGCCGGCAAACATCTGGCAAACATTGCTGCTTCAGGGGTCGACGGTTCACCCGATGGAGTTGAAATTTGGCTTCTTTGCGGTCCTGGGAATAATGGTGGAGATGGATATGTCGCGGCCAAGGTGTTGGCCGAGGGTGGATTCAATATCCGGATTCTCGCTTCCCATACCAGCCAAAAAACCAGTTTGGCACAAGCCGCCCGAGATAATGCAACAGAGCCCGGAATCCCGATTCACATCTGGCTTGGCAAGGATTGGGATACCCAACCTCCGAGCGTTACCGGTGATGGTGCAACGAGCGTTGGAATCCTCATCGATGCGTTGCTCGGCGTCGGCCCGGGCGGTGCCGGCGCCGCCAGCCAGCCGCGCGGGGCGGTCGGCGAAGTGCTGATCTGGACTGCTAGCCACTTTGCCAGAGGGGCACCGAAAGTTCTCGCCTGCGACCTGCCGACCGGTTTTGGCAGCAATCTGCAATTGCGTGCCGGCCTTACCGTCACCTTTCATGAAGAGAAACTCGGGATGAGAGATAGTGATGGTAATTACCATCTCGGTCTCGGTCAGGTGGTCATTGCTCCACTACCCTTCCCCAGCGGAATCACCGACGTCGGAATCGGTGATGTGATGCGTTACCCCCGACTGAACTCAGAGGCGAGAAAAGGCGACCGTGGCAGAGTGCTCGTCGTCGGTGGTGGACCCTATCATGGCGCGCCCATATTGGCTGGCTTAGCTGCGGCCCGAATGGGTGCCGACCTGATTCATGTGGCGATGCCGACCGCGGCTTTGAAGCGGGTGAAATGGCCGGTTGATTTGATTCCTGAGGAAATACCAGACGAGGAATTTCTTACCGGAGAATCGGTTTCAGGTCTGGTCGAGAGGATGACCACCGGCAGGGGTGTTCAAGCGTTGGTAATCGGACCAGGCTCAGGTCGTGCCGAGGAAACTTTGCGTGCGATGAGGAGCCTATTGACGGCCGCTGCCGAGCACGGCGTTCCCTGTGTCATCGACGCCGATGCAATTTATTCTCTCCCGCGGGGAGAATGGCCAACCGGAGTAATCGGTGTCGCCACACCGCACGGAGTAGAGCGAGAGGGCTGGCTGGGTGAGGATGACCCGGCTGAGATTATCGCCCAGGCGGCTGAGAGTGCCCAACCTAGCAAATGGGATTTGTACTCCGAGTCGGCTGAGAATGCAGTTATCATCACCACCGGAGTAAGCGATGAAATCGTCGGATTAGGTGGGCGGTCGAGCCTTGCCAGCGGAGGTAATCCTCGGATGGCGGTGGCTGGAACCGGCGATTTGCTCGCCGGTTCAATCGGCGGGTTGATGGCTTGCGGTATGTCACCATGGGCTGCCTCAAGGCTCGCTTGTTACCTGTTAAGGGAGGCCGGAAGGGTTGCCGGAGAACAATTAGGCCCTGGAATGGTAGCGAGTGACCTGCCACAATATCTGGCGGGAGCATTGGCAACCGCGCTACTCATTCGTGACTAGTGAAGGCCGAACCAGCCCGGCTGCGCATCTGAATCGCGACGTTGACGGCGAGCCTACGCTGACGGTGTTGCTCAGCGATTGAGTGCCTAGCCGGGCCGGTGACGACACACACCAGCGCTCCCAATGTTGCACCGACGAACGTTGAGGTGAGTATGGGTAGTGAGAGAATCAGTGAATTGAGCGCTCCCACTGCCGACCCTACCAATACACCGATACCTACAGGGCGATCGAATAGATAAGGGAAATGGGAAATACTTCCCAGCGTGAATCTCGCTTGAGATTGCCGCGATGGTTTCTCATCAGTCTCCTGCTCGGCCATTTCATCGATACCTAGATGCACGGTTTATGAACCAAATGGCGACATTGGTCGATGAATCCACCAATAATGCAGGTTTTCGACCAATTTCGAGTAATTCCTTGCGGATTCAATCATTTCAGCGCGGCGATGGAATCTTCGTGAAGAACCAGAAGATTTCGTAGTTTCACCTTAAGAGAAGGGGTCATCAAGTCGTTGTCAGTCGACCATTCTTCGGGGTCGAGAATAATATTTCGAGCAACTTCGTAGCCCTTCCAAGTCGGAGCTAACATACTGGTGTCCTGCAATCGTTTCAGCATCCAAGACTTGACTTCAGCATTTGCACAAAGAGTAGCATCATCCCCCGATACGGCGATTCCAGCCTCTCCCAATGCATCTTTGAGGGTGCGCAAATTGGGGTGGACGATGAGGAAGGTATTGCGCATATCACGGCCATCGAGAATCGCCTGTTCGACCAGTGGGCTCAACTTGACATTCTCCTCGAGAGGTGCTGGGCTGACGTATTTACCGTTCTCTAATTTGAATTGCGATTTCACTCGTCCGGTTATCGAGAGGTAGCCATCGGCGGATAACTTGCCCAGGTCTCCGGTGCGGAAACCACCATCTTCGGTCATCACTTCAGCGGTAGCCTCTGGCTGATTCCAATAACCTTGCATGACGTTGGGGCCGTGGACAATTATCTCACCCTCTTCCGGCCTTTCTGGGTCATCCCATGCAGAGGTATCGATGGTGATGGTAACCCCGTTGACCGGCCTTCCGACCGTTCGCAGGCGCGAACCACCAGGCCCCATCCAGCCATTTGCACATACCAGGGGTGAGGTCTCGGTCAAGCCGTATCCCTCATAGCATGAGAATCCGACGCACTGGATGAATTCGGCGATATCTGGAGAGAGCGCTGCGGCGCCACTCATACAGAAGCGGATATTGCCGCCGAATCGAGCGCGTACTTTTTTCCAGATTAATTTGTCAAAGAACTTGTCGCGAAATCCCTTGGGTGGCACAGCATCACAGTCGACGCCGGCTTTGGCGATTCGCTTTTTGGCGTGTTTTGTGGCTTTGTTTGAGAGCATTGTCTTGACCGGTGAAGCGGCGAACTGGCTATTGACTCGGTCGTAGAATTTAGTCCATACCCGTGGCACTGCCAGCAATGCCGCAGGTTTGATCTCGATGCATTCATCGGCAATTTTGGTCAGGTCAGAAATCAGGTTGATGTGAACCCCGGAGCGAAGCATCCAGTGTAGATCAAAGGTGCTTCCAAAGGAATGTGCCCAAGGCAGGAATGCGGCGTTGCGGTCGCCGGGACGCAGGTCGAATGCACCCTGTACGCATAGGACATTCGACATCAGATTCCAGTTCGACAACATCACCCCCTTCGGGTCTCCGGTGGTGCCGCTGGTGTAGATCAGAGTAGCCAGAGCAGTATGGTCATTGGCTGGCTCGCCGAGCGGTTCGCCGGCTCTACCACTGGCGACGAAATCACTCCACATCACCACATTCACTCCATGTGGTGGTAACTCGTTCGCCGCCTCATCTCCGAGCATGATGATTCCTCCGGAGGGCCAATCAGCAGCATCTTTTGGCATGTGGGCAATCAGTTTGTCGAGTATTTCGGGATTGGCGACCAGGATTGCCTTAGGGGTGCTATCATCGAGGATGAAACGCCAATCGCCGCCATTCTGGTGGGTATACATGGCCGTATATGCAGCACCGATTGCGTTGGCACCATAAGCGGTCGCCGCCCATTCAACCGAATTGTCGACGATTAAAGCCACCCTGTCGCCAACTCCGAGTCCCAAACCACGCAGCGCCCGACCAACCGCTTCGCAAAGATCGCCATATTCACCGTATGTCAAGTGTGTACGAGCCATTCCCGGCGAGGGTATCCAACCGAAACACAGCTCATCAGAAAATCTCTCCAAACTACCGAGAAGCATTCGATACAGGGTGCTCGGGTCATCTCCAGAAGGTGCCGACCAGTCTTTTGTGCTAGGATAAGGTGTCCACCGAAATGCATCATTCGCCATGGCCCCCCACCTACTTGTTTGTATTTCAAATCACACACGTGGGGTATTCGGCTCACCTGAGGCACGAGCAACGAATAGCATCATATGTGAAAGGTCGCCAAAGCGATGCATGGGATGGCTTAGAGCAATGCTTTTGGCGTTTATTCTCAGCCTCTCATCAGCCTCTGTTGTAAGCGCTATTTCACCTACCTCGATGGAGGGTATGACCTTCGCTTCAACGCCGCAACTCACCCCGGCCAACCACTTCAGCGACCCACCTTCCCCAGACTCACTCAGCCCGGCAGATTGTGGACTTTATTCCTACTCGCCGGGGGTACAACTTGCGTTTTCACAGCAGGCGAAATTGACCGCTGATTCGACTTTGAGAGGAGAATCAACTGAATGGTTGGTGGTGATGCCGAGCCGCGATTGTTCAATCGACGAAACGGCGATGCGACTCAAGGTGCAGAAGATAGGTGCAATACGGCTTCAATCGACCATTCTTGAACACACTTGGGTAATTACTTTCAAAGATGGTGCCAGCGCTCAAGAAGCGCTGGCCGGGAGTGATGAGGTTGAGGCATTTCACCCGATGGTCGAATTTCAACATGACAAACGATTGATTCCCAACGATACCAAATTCAGCGACCAATGGCATCTTCGCAATACCGGTCAAGGAGGCGGTACCTCGGGCGAGGATGTCAATATCACCACGGCGTGGAATAATTACGATGGCACCGGCATATTGATTGCCATCGTCGACGATGGTCTCGATACCGACCATGGCGACCTCTCGCCGAATTATCTGGATAATCTGGACTATGATTATTGCAGCAATGACGGCAATCCGAACCCCTCTACCTGGGATGGCCATGGTACCGCCGCGGCAGGTGTTGCTGCGGCCTATGGAAACGACAATCACGGTGTTACCGGGGCGGCGATGGATGGAGACTTAATCGGCATCAGGCTCATCGCCTGCTCTCTTTCTGATTCCACTGAGGCCAGCGCTATGCTGCACCAGAAGGGTAATGTTGATATCTACTCCAATTCGTGGGGACCATCTGATAATGGCAACACGGTCAAAGCACCGGGGCCATTGATGACCGCGGCATTTGAAGAACAAGCCTATGAGGGTCGTTTTGGACTCGGTGGAATCATCACCTTTGCCGGTGGCAACGGTGGCAGTAATGGTGATGATTCAAACTACGATGGATACTCTAATTCCCGCTTCACCATCGCCGTCGGTGCGGTTGAAGACGATGGCGAACGCTCATACTATTCTGAACCGGGTGCAAACCTACTCATCGTCGCCCCATCAGATGGTGGCGCTTCGGGAATCACGACCACTGATATCGAGGGCTCCGGTGGCTATTCCAATGGCGATTGGACCGATAGTTTCGGCGGTACTTCAAGTGCGACCCCTCTGGTAACTGGAATCATCGCCCAGATGCTTGAGGCAAATTCAAATCTGACCTGGCGTGATGTCCAGCACATACTCGTCAACTCAGCCCGTACCAACGACGCTAGCGACGGCGGCTGGTTTACCAATGGTGCCGGCCATGATTTCAACCATCAATATGGCCACGGGGTCATCGATGCCGGCGCCGCCACCGACCTTGCGGCGGTATGGGCCAATGTCCAGCCTGAAGTCAACTATACCTCGGGTACCCTTACAGTCAACCAAGCGATTCCTGACAATTCAAACACCTGGACAACATTCACCCACACTGTGAATCAAGGAATGAAAGTTGAATCGGTCGAGGTATTATTCGATGCCACCCACTCCTACCGCGGTGATCTGGAAGTCGTTCTCGTCTCTCCCGATGGTAGTGAATCAGAGTTGGCCGCCAAGCATAGCGACAGCGGTAACGACTGGTCTGATTGGGTATTTACTTCGAACGCCAATTGGGATGAGATGAGCGATGGAGATTGGACCCTCAAGGTGCGTGATCAGGGAAATGATGATACCGGCACCCTGAACTATTGGAGTCTATCATTGCACGGGACCAATGCCATCGTCGATAGCGATGGTGATGGTCTGTGGGATAGTAACGAGACCACTCACAATACCGACCCCTTAGACCCTGACAGCGATGACGATGGCCTCTCCGACGGTGAAGAGGTACTCGATTGGGGGACCGACCCCAATTCTGCGGACTCAGACCTCGATGGCCTCTCGGATGGTGATGAGGTCAACACCTATGGTACCAACCCTCTCGATGACGATAGCGATGATGATGGCCTCAGTGATGGTGACGAGATTAACATCTACGGAACCGACCCGACGGTGTACGACGCCGACGCCGACAACGATGGATTCTATTGGTTCGCAGATTGTGATGATGACAATTCATCGGTTTATCCGGGAGCGGTCGAGATACTCGATGGCGTCGACCAGAATTGCAATGATATGACTGACGAGGGTTTCTCAGGATTGGATTCGGATGGCGATGAACTGAGTGATTTCGATGAGTTCCACAATTATTCGACCAACCATCTCGATAATGATACCGACGATGATGGCTTGCTCGACGGCGAGGAGGTCAACCTCTACGGCTCCAACCCTCTGGTCGCTGATGCCGATGGCGATGTTGATGGATACTATTGGTTCGATGACTGCAATGACAGCGACGAGAATATCCATCCCGGGGCTGATGAATTGCTCAACGGTATCGATGAGGATTGCGATGGGCTGTTTGACGAGGATTTCCAAACCATTGATAGCGATGGCGACACCCTGACCGACCTGGCCGAATACTCGACTTTTGGTACCAACTGGAGTAATCCGGATACCGATGGCGATGGATTGGAAGACGGTGCGGAAATTTGGTACTATTTCAGCGACCCATTGGTCGCTGATGCCGATGCTGACGTCGATGGCTGGTATCATTTCCAAGACTGCGATGAGGGCAATGCCAGCATCAACCCTGGTGCCATCGAGATTTGGAATGGCCTTGATGATGATTGCGACGACCTCATCGATGAAGGAGTATACCCACCTGTACCCGAGCAAGAACCGCAGCCGAGTTTGGAAACAGTACGCGTCCCGTACCAATCATATGTCGGTGAAACCGCCGGTTTCCGGGCAACTTCTGCCAATACTGATGATGAGATTCAGTGGTTGATTGAAGGACAGAATTACAGCGTTGACTCAGCTTTAAGTCTGGTTTTTGGCTCCGTTGGCGAGAAGAACTGGGAAGTTTGTGCCGTCAATGGGAACTTGTCCGATTGCTTGAATGGAACTATCACCATACTCGCCTCGCCTTCATCGACAGGTGACGGAGAAGCGAGTGGCAATGCAACAGGTCAGAACAGCGGAAGTGGATTATCGGGAACTTCCGGAGCGGCCGGTGGATTGACCTCAGCCCAGTACTTCGCCATCGGCCTGCTATTCCTCCTCGTGATAATGCTGGCATTTCTGGTAGGCCGCCGCGGCGGCGGGGGTGGCGGTGCCGTGAAGTGGAGCCAACAACAGAAATTCACAAATCCGGGCTCGGCAAAATTACCCGGGGCTCCAACTCTTCCACCATCTGATAATCGCTGGGAATGAACCAGCATTCATGGTAATTCAGCGAAGATATTCGCCCGCCAATCGGCTCCGTCATTGCGATTTGCCAGCGGGCTGGCCGGACTGGGATGCCATATTGAGGAAATCTCCAGCCCGCATTCAGCATGATTCGGAAAGGTCCGCAAAGCACGCTTCTCAGCGTATTTACCGACCCCGATTATCTTAACCGCTGAAAGGATTGCAACCACCTCTCGCAAGTGCTCATCACAGGCCGACATCAGGTCTGTGACCGCTTGACCACTCAGTTTGTCGGGGGTTATATTGCGGCCATTTTCATCGAGCATTAATAGCGGGCAGTGATTGACTACGAAGACCTTTGAAAATATTCTTTCAGCTGTGCCATAACGTTGCGAAAGGGCTCCCCACAGGCGAGTTCCCGATACCTCCTGACGAGTCATTTCCAATCCGATCACCGGGCGATTCGGATGTGCTCCCCGCGGCTGGAACACCTCGATGTCGGATATTCCCAACAGTTCGGTCACAATATTGGTGGCTCCGAATGGAATGCCGCATTGCGCCATCCCCCAAGGACCTGGATTCATTCCCAGCAAGATGGTCTCAGCGTTGAAGCGACCGCCGAGTTTGAGATATTCCCGATGTGGAAGACGGGCATAATCCAGTGGGTTGGTGGCGTACTCGACCATGGTCTCGGTGATGATGTCGCCAATCAATTCATCACACCGGGCCGACAACTTTTCGGCTGCATCCATCAGGGCTGACACAGTCTCACCCTCCTTCTTGTTCAAGCACTCACCCCGAAAATCACCTCAGCATTTTCGGGCAACGCAATTCCCGTGGCGGCGAAGGCCTCCTCGTAGTGGCGCCATACCGGCTCAGTTTGAGACTTGTTTTTACCCCTGGCTCTAGCGCTGATAATCTTCCACGCCGACTTTTCACCGATTCCATTTATCGCCTCAAGTTGCTTCTGCGAACATGAATTGATGTCCAATCCGGCCTCGACCCCTGAAATACTTCGCCGACCATGCCCGGTCACGATGATATCGCTGGTGGTTTCGAGCGGAATGTGATATGGCACTCCAATCAGTATTGGATAGGCACCAATCTGACGGCCAAATGTCACTCCAGCCCGGCCTCTAATGTCCTCGCTGAGATGTTCATCCCGTAAGTGCGCAGGCAGGCGGATTCGACTGTCGTGAGATTCCCATCCCACCTTTGAGAGACGTTGTCCGAGAGGAAATAATTCGCTCAGCAATGGCTCATCGATCTCATCTCGCACCCAGGTTTTGAAGCGCTTGAACTCGTCACGTGGTATCTCTTGAAAGCCCTCTCCCTCGACCTGACGGATATTGATTCTACGCAACCACAAGCCCTCATCACGCAACTCCCTCAATAGTTTGCGATTGAGCGAATATGTGGCTATGGTCTCACCGTTGAGCCCGGCTATGAAGTTCAGACCCGGAAGTAGTTTCGGCAGGCCGCGTGAACCGCGTTCTCGTCCGTAATCATTGATGTGGCGAATCGCCGTCTTCAGTTGGGCGGAATCGCAATTGAGCCAATTTTCGGCATGGACGGTTGGGTCGGCACTCTCCAGCCCGAAAGAAAGGATTGCACCATCTGAGAGGGTCTCGACCATGGCCTTGGTGATTTCGGTCGCCTCGCTCAGATTCTCGGCGATAATTGAGGGATTACCGTTGTCGACGTGGAGGGTCTCCAGCCTTTCATCCTGCCTCAGTCCAAACAGTATTTCGGATATCGGTTCGGGATTGGGTATCGGGTATTCCAACTCAGTAACTCCTTCGGCCATGTAGGTGTATACATCGGTCATTCCACCGAGGCGAACATGCCGAACCCCGGAATCCAGTGCGGCGCTGACCTCGGCCAAAACATCCCTTACCGGACGGTCTATCGGCACTCCCTTTTTCGGCTCTATACAGAATTTACAGCCGTTCTTATAGCGCACACAGCCTTGGTATAGTTCAACCTCATAGGTCAGCGGACCATCGATATCGGGATGCTCTATGACCGCCTTTGAGGTCGCTCCGAGATGCGCCCACTCACGCCATTGTTCGGTGGTGCGGCGCTGATGCTTCCATTGGCCATGGCGTAAGAAGTGGTCGAGGGTTGCATCGGTATCCTGCACGGTAAGGAATAGATTTGCTCGCAGAGGGCTCCAACCGGCCTGACGCCAGCCCCTGATTGCCCAGCCTCCGGCCAGGAATGGAATATTGGCGGGCATCATCCCCAGCAATTCCTTGGTTTCACGCAGTGAAATCGGGGTGCCACGCAGATATTTTCCCGGCACTACTGCTCCGGCGAGCAGGGCAACACCTCGCACCCGCCCAAGGTTGAGGTCGGCGATGGCATCAGTGGTTCGAACCATCTCTCGCCAACGGTCGATGGTGATGTATTCATACGGCAGTCTGTGAGATTCCATTACCCCGGCGATATAGCGGATGTGAAAGCCAACGTACGGCGGGACGCCGAAAGCCGCTGGCTCATCCTCGTAGCCATCGATTAACAGCCAGATCGGCTCCACATCCGCCATCGGTTGAGCGAAGCGTCTGGGGGTGATGAAGGGTTGGGGGGAGATTAAGGGTCGAGGGAATCCAAAGGTTGGGTTTCATTCATTCATTCCTTCTTCACGGAGAGCCTGTTCCTCACGAGATGAACGTTGACCATCATCGCTGTCCCGACCACCTGAACCTCGGCCTCCACCGCCGCCTCCACCGCCACCACCGGCGGGTTTGGCCATTTGCACCTTTAGGATTCGACTGTTGAATTTGAATCCGTTCAACTCGACGATGGCAGTCTTCGCATCGGCTTCGGGCATGGTGACGAATCCAAAGCCCTTCGATTTCCCGGTGCCTCGGTCGGTAACGACATGTACGTCGACGACTTCACCGTGATTGCTGAATAGGGTTTTCAGACCCTCATTGGTGGTCTCCCACGGAAGTCCACCAACATACATTCTTGCAGAGCCTGGCGGAGCCTCTCGCCGACCGCCTCCTCGGCCACCTCCATCGCCCTTGCCGCGGTCTCCTCTGCTACCGGAATCTGCGTCGTTGACGGTGATTCTTCGCCCACCCAATTCACTTTTGTTCAGGGCGGCAATCGCCTTGTCGGCATCTTTATCCTCAGCGAAGGTGACGAAGCCGAAGCCCCGGTTATTGCCGGTTTCTCGGTCGACCATGACTATCGCATCGACCACTTGGCCATGCTTGGCGAATAGCGCTTGGAGTTGTGGAGTTTCGATACCTCGGGCAATCCCACCGACGAATAGTTTTCGACCCTGTGGTCGACTACGGCCGCCACCACCGCCGCCACCGCGACCTCCTCCTCGGCCACCTTCATCACTGAATTGCATCATCACCGGCTTGCTTCCATCATTGCGGTAATCGGCTGCAATCAGGCTACTACGAGCTGCCGCGCCCTTGGCGAAATGTCCCTCCGCCGCTTTGCCCCAGCGCTTTCCGCCACGGTTCAGTTCGCTCAGGCCTTGGCCTTGGCCATAGCCCATTCCATAGGCGTCGGCGAGCACCCGAAAAGCTTCGTGACCACAGTTTTCACAGCGGACGTTCCAATCTTCGGCATCGTCGACGGCGCTCAGTACCTCGCCGCAGTCCGGACAGATGGCGTGGAGAACTCCACACCCTTTCTTGCCTCGTATTTCTATTCGGGTAACCGGCTTGGTATCGGTCACCATGGCGCGGATGATGTCGCGCGAGCGCATCGCATCTTTGGCCTGATGCATGTATCGATCGACAATTTTGGTGACGTGCATCTGGCCGCGTAGTTGGTCTGGTAAGAGGCTGCGAAAATCCTTTCCTTCGACCTCGATGATATTTGCCTCGACCATCGATTCTCTGAGTCTGAAGACCTCGGCAATCACCATATCACCCTTTTCTAGCAGGCGTACACTCTCTCCGGCCGGAGAAACACTCACGGTAGCAGATTCTGTATCGAAGTTAACGTATCCGGTGATGACGGCGATGATATCACCGCCCTGGGAAATCACCCCATCACCCTCGCTCCACTCACTACAGTTTGCTATGATATTGCCGGGTATTACCAATTCAGAACTCATGTTTTCACCAGATGTTTTGGAGTGTTTTGTTGGGGGGGAAGTCCGCTGATGCGGGTGGAATATGAACTCGTCCGGAGGGTTGGGGTTGTTGAACCC
>JYMV01028743.1_pt1 | contig 75312 bp, 62 predicted proteins | sample 338911 | NCBI WGS metagenome assembly JYMV01 (sample SAMN03354496, study PRJNA234377) | hydrothermal vent metagenome | biome: Deep sea; feature: Hydrothermal plumes at the Eastern Lau Spreading Center, Western Pacific Ocean; material: Seawater | place: Tonga | collected 2009 | depth 2000 m m | reverse complement strand
GCGACTTCCGCCAGGACATCCAGCTGATCCGGAGTTACTCCGCCAAAAGGAATTTTAATCCGGAGCATTCCCGGTGCGTCCCAAACGGTTTCCGGGCCTTTTAATAAACCCGAAGGATAGGAGAGTTTCTGGGTTTGTACTCCATCATGCCGCTGGCCGTTGTCGTAGCGCTGTCCATAGACACCACGTCGCAAACGTGTTTCAGCGAATATTTTTTCGTCAAGCTTACCTATTTTGCGCAGCTCAATTTGGATTTCAAAAATATCAATTTCTTTACCCCAGTCTACGGGAATTTGGGATGCTAATTGTTTTTTCCAACTACTCATAAAACCTCTTATTGTCTATTTTTTGTGTTTTAAAAATTAGCAATGTTATTAAGTTGAAGTTGCCTTTTATGCATTTGCACTGTTGTGTGAATTTTTTCTCTGCATGATACTGACTTGCTTGATTCCAAGATCAGGAGCAGTCCTTGAAATAAATGATTCAGCTGCAGAAGTTGTTATTCAATAACAACAAACTGAACAACAGCAGGAACATAGATTAAACTGGAAACAAAAGCTGCTGTAATCAAGGGACTGTGAATTCGTTTTGTAGATGAAGTGATGTTTGTTTTCATACAAAATTCTGCATCAATAATTTTGAGGTGAGAAATGGCTCAGTGTTTTATATATTGGAATTATGTTCTATATATTAATAAATGTCAATAAAATAAACGAATGTATGTCTTTTTTTATTGAGCAATGATCATTGGTCGAAAATAGAGAGAGGATATTACAGTTGGAAATGAATTGACTTGGGGAAACTGAGGAGGTATGCGAGTAGTTTCAGCAGCGTTTTTTGAGCTGACAGCTTTGTTTACTGCTCCATTTCAACAGGACTGATTTCACTTTATCTACATACAAAAGCTGATTATGTGCTATCTTCTGATGTATCCTCAATGGCTTTTTTAAATTCTCTGGGAATAGATTTTGTAGTTTTTAATCCCAAATTCTTCAGCATTTCAGCTTGACGCACCATACTGCCCCTGCCCTCGCTAAGTTTATTATGAGCATTTTTATAAGACTCATGAGCATCACCGATTTTTTCACCGATTTTTACAAATTCTTCCAGGAATCCATTGATTTTTTCATAAAGTCTGCCGCCTCGTTCAAAAATTTCTTTCACATTTTGCACCTGTTTTTCCTGTCTCCAGAGTTGATTTACAATCCGGAGTGCCATCATCAAACTCGCAGGGGTTACTATAATGATGTTTTTGTTAAATGCATTAGTTGTCAGGCCGCTGTCAAGTGACTGAGCGAGGGAATATGCGGATTCTATTTGCATAAACATCAAGACATAATCTGGAGAGCCATACTCTTCAAATCCTTCCTGATAGCTTTTTGAAGACAATCCATGGATGTGATTTCGCACTGAATGCAGGTGTTTTTTTGCTGCAGCTTTGCGTTTTTCATCATCATCTTCAGACATGTAACTGTTGTATGCTTTCAGTGAGACCTTTGAATCCGCGATCAGGATGTGTTCATTTGGCAGGTTGATAATAAAATCCGGACGCAGTTGTGTGCCGTCATCTGTTTTGATCTGTGTTTGTTTTTGATAATGCTCTCCCTCTATCAAACCGGCATTCTGGAGACACTTTTCCAGGATCATTTCCCCCCAGTCCCCTTGTTGTTTTGAGTCACCGGTAAGGGCGGTAGTGAGATTTTGAGCATCCTGGCTTAAACTTGTACTGACTTCCTTAAAGTGTTCAAATTCAGCTTTGATATACGCGCGTCCTTCTGCATCCTCAAGATGAAACTTTTCTACTTTTTCCTGAAACTCCTTCATTTTTGTCTGAATCGGATTGAGCAGATTCTGGATACTGTCTTTATTGACTTCAGTAAATTGTTTCGCTTTAGTTTCAAAAATCTTTATAGAGAGATTTTCAAACTCGGTTCCCATCAGTTTCTTTGCTTCCTCCAAGAATTTTAATTTTTCTCTCGATTCATTTTCCTTGGATTCCAGTCTTTCTTCCAAAGTTGCATTGAGTACTTGTAATGCGGAAAATTGTTTTTGCTGCAAATCAAGATTTTCTCCAAGTTCAGGAATCCTGTTTGCTTCCTGCTGCAGCACTGCAAATTGTTTGTCAATCTCGATTTTTTCTTCATGTATACTTTCATATTTCTGCCGCAGATTTTTTAAGGTTTCCTGAAGGCTCTCAATTTCAATAAATTGAGACGAGACGGTCTTTTTCATGTAAAACCAGCTGACCAGAAATCCCAGCAAAATACACAGGATGGTAAAAATTATTATTTCGTAGTTGATGGACTCAATGTTCATGCTTTAACTTTGATGCAGCGTAAGTTGTAAAATATTTTGCAAAGTCTTGGCCTCATGCTGTAGTACGCGCGGGGTCTTGAAAACACGACTCCAAAAACTTTCCCGTATAACTTACCGGATGCTGGATGCATTTTTCCGGAGTGCCCTCAAACACAATTTGACCGCCTTTGTCACCACCTTCCGGCCCCAGATCAATCAGCCAGTCTGCGGTTTTAATAACTTCCAAATTGTGCTCGATCACCAGTACGGAATGACCTTCGTCCACCAGACGGTGCAAAACTTTGAGCAGTCTTGCCACGTCGTCAATGTGCAGTCCGGTGGTGGGTTCATCAAAAATATAGAGCGTGGAACCACGGGAACGTCGAGCGAGTTCCGCGGATAATTTTAAGCGCTGGGCTTCACCTCCGGAAAGTGTGTTTCCGGCTTGACCTAATTTCATGTAGCCTAGTCCAACTTCTTCCATAGTTTTGAGGATCCGTTTTATGCGCGGCTGTGCCACAAAAACTTCAACCGCTTTACTGATTTCCATTTCGAGCACATCTGCGATAGTGTAACCTTTATATTTAACGCTCAAAGTTTCCCGATTGTAGCGCTTGCCTTTGCACTGATCGCACTTGACCCAGACATCTGACAAAAAGTGCATTTCAATTAAATGGAATCCCTGTCCATCGCAAGTAGGACAGCGCCCTTCTTTTGCGTTAAATGAAAAACGACGTTTAGCAAATCCGCGTTGTTTCGCCTCCGGCATTGAAGCAAATAAGTCGCGGATCGGCTCAAGTACTTTGGAATAAGTCGCTGGATTTGAACGTGGTGTGCGGCCGATTGCTTCCTGGTTAATCACCATTACGGATTCAAGTTGATCAATTCCGGAAACTTTTTTGTGCACTCCGGGTTTGACCTTTTTCCCGTTTAATTCTTTTTCCAGCACTCTTTGTAAAACATCAACAACCAGCGAGGATTTTCCGGAACCGGAAACACCGGTCACCACGGTAAAAGTTCCCAGTGGAAAACTGAGATCAAGATTTTTTAAATTGTTCGCGGCTGCTCCGAAAATAGAAAGTAAATGCTCCGGATTCATGGGACGGCAGTTTTCCGGAATCGGAATCATTTTTTTCCCGCTTAAGTATTGGGCAGTCAGGGTTTCGTTTTTTGCGGAAATTTCCAGTGGACTTCCGCAGGCTGAAACATTTCCTCCATGGTGTCCTGCTCCGGGTCCCATATCAATCAGATGGTCGGCTTGCCGGATGGTATCCAAATCGTGCTCCACCAAAATAACACTGTTTCCGCGATCACGTAATTGCTTCAGTGTGCGGATAAGCCGATCGGTATCACGGGGATGCAAACCGATGGTAGGCTCATCCAAGATGTACATGACACCCACAAGTCCGGAACCGATTTGCGAAGCAAGCCTGATGCGCTGTGCTTCGCCTCCGGAAAGTGTGGAGGACTTTTGATCCAGTGTCAAATAATCGAGCCCTACATTTTCCAAAAATTTTAGGCGTGTTAAAATTTCCCCAAGTGCTTGTTCGGCCACTGTACGTTGATTTCCAGAAAGAGCCCAGCTTTCAATTTCCCGGCGTGCTTCAGGGATGGTAAGTTGACAAAATTGGCTGATGTTTTTGTCATTAATTGTCACAGCACGATATTCTGCTTTCAGACGTTGACCGCCGCAATCTTCACACAGAGGATCATGCACACGCTGAAATTCTCCCAATCCATCACAAGTCGGACATGCTCCCACATGTGAGTTAAAGGAAAACATACGCGGTGATAATTCTTCCTGCTGAAAAAAAGAGAGCTTCATGTCGCTTTCCACATTTGCCGGAGTTTCAGACAGGAATTCAGTTTTTCCATCTTGATCCGTTAAACAAATTTTTAGTAAACCATGTCCACGCTGAAAAGCATTTTCAATGGCCTCTGCCAATCGTTTTTGTTCTTCAGCATCAATATGTAAACGGTCAATTCCTAAATCAACTGAAGTGTTTTTACTCAGCTTCAGCTTTGCAGACTTTTCCTGCCATTCGTCAAGACGGATTGCTTTTCCATTGATGTAGATCCTCACAAATCCTTCCTGTTCCAGCGAGTCGATCACATTCGGCAAATGTTTTGGATGGTCGAGCATGAGTATTTTCCAGCTTCCCGGCAAATAAAGTGGAGCAAGCAATTCAAGACGTTGTCCTGAGTAATGTTCAACACAATAAGCGGCGGCACGAGTTGGACTGTATCCGATCAGTGGTTTTCCGGTTGTTGGACAATGCGCTTTGCCGATACGCGCGAATAGTAAACGCAAATAATCATATATTTCGGTTGTGGTCGCCACTGTCGAGCGAGGATTGCGCCCAGTTGCTTTCTGATTGATGGCGATTGCCGGTGAAAGTCCATCGATCGAATCGACTGGAGCCTTGTCCATGCGTCCCAAAAAGCGCCGCGCATAAGTAGAAAGTGACTCCAAATAACGCGCCTGTCCTTCCGCAAAAATCGTGTCAAAAGCCAAACTCGTTTTACCCGAACCGGAAACGCCTGTAATGACTGTCATTTTATTATTTGGAATGCGCACGTCTATGTTTCGCAAATTATTTTTTGACGCACCTTTGATAATTATGTCACGGGAGTGATTTGTAGATTCTTTCAAACTTTCAAAGTGTGCAGAATTTTCCTCAACTTCTTCACTCTTTGTGTTTTTGAGATTTTGTAATTCTGAGTCTTTGAAACTTTGACACTTTGGAACTTTGAAACTTCTTTTTTCCCCAGCACCTTTTTCCAAAACTGTTTTCAAAAACTTTCCAGTCAGAGTTTCCTGCGCGGATAATTCTTCCGGAGTTCCCGCGCAAACCAATTCACCACCATATTTACCGCCTCCGGGTCCAAGCTCTATCAGATGGTCGGCAACCTTGAGCACGTCTAAATTGTGTTCAATCACTAAAACGGTGTTGCCTTGATCAACCAAGCGGTTAAGGCATGCCAGCAACAAGCGGATATCCTTGAAATGCAAACCGGTCGTGGGCTCATCAAGGATGTAAAAAGTATTTCCAGTCGCCGTTTTTCTCAACTCGGAAGCAAGTTTGACACGTTGTGCTTCACCTCCGGAAAGAGTTGTGGAGGGCTGTCCAAGTTTTACATAACCGAGACCTACTTCAAGCAGGGATTGCAGAATTAGGCTGATTTTTGGTAATGCGGAAAAGAAATTTTCGGCCTCCTTAACCGTCATTTCCAGCACATCGTGAATCGTGCGGTTTTTATAGAATATTTGCAGAGTTTCGGTATTAAAGCGCCTGCCGCGACACGTGTCACATGGAATTTGCACATCGCTCAGAAACTGCATTTCTATTGTTTTCAAGCCCGCACCTTGACAGTCTTCGCAGCGCCCGCCTTTGACGTTGAATGAGAAGCGCCCCTTTTTGTAACCCCTCGCTTTTGCTTCCGGCATCATCGAGAATAAATCCCTGATCGGATCAAGGACTTTGGTGTAAGTTGCCGGATTGCTGCGGGGCGTGCGGCCAATTGGAGCTTGATTAATTTTTATCACGCGATCCACATTTTCGAGTCCGGAAAGTTTTTTGTGTGGTCCGGGCACTTCCTTGCTGTTGGGGTTTAAGTGACAGATCAAAGCTTTATTGAGAATGCCGTCAATCAACGAAGATTTTCCTGATCCGGAAACTCCTGCTACAGCTACAAAAATTCCAAGTGGAATATCACAGTTTATATTGTTTAGATTATTTAAATTTGCACCGGTAATGGTTATTTTTTTTCTGGAAGGCAAACGACGTGTTTCCGGAATACTGATTTTCTCCTCACCGGAAAGGAATTGTCCTGTGATGGACTCCGGAACTTCGATAATATTTTTTAATGAACCTTGCGCGGTGATGTGACCACCGTCTTGTCCGGCAACAGGACCGATGTCCACTAAATGATCTGCGGATACGATGGTTTCTTCGTCATGTTCAACTACCAAAACGGTGTTTCCGCGGTCACGTAATTTTCTTAAAGTGCGGATCAGTTTTTTGTTGTCGCTCTGATGCAACCCGATGGAGGGTTCATCGAGCACATAAAGCACGCCTTGCAAGCCCGAACCAAGTTGTGATGCAAGCCGGATACGCTGACCTTCTCCTCCGGACAAAGTTGCAGCGGAACGCTCGAGAGTCAGGTAGCCTACACCGACATCGTTAAGGAAATTGAGACGGTCACGAATTTCGCGGAAAATGTCCCTTCCAATTTTTTTCTCGGTTTCAGTGAGATTTAAATTTTCAAAAAAGCTGACAGAAGATTCTATTGATTCGCCGGAGAGGCTGTTGATATTGTGGCCGTGAAGTGTTACTGCGAGAGCCATCTTGTTAAGGCGCATACCCGCACAGTCTGGACAGACTGCGGTATGCTGAAATTTTTCCAGTGGACCCTTGACGAAACGATAAACGAACTGCAAAATGGGAATAAAACCGGCCCATTGTTGTTTTTCCAGTTTCTTAAGAAATTGACCAGGAAATCGAAAAATATTGGAAACACCAAGTTTCATTTTTGTATTTCCATACAAAATCAGCTGCCGCTGCTTAACGGATAAATTTTTCCATAAAGTCTTTTCATTGATTTCAAAATTTTTCAGTAAACTGGTGACGTGGCGCTGATCGATTTTGGTGTAGAGTAAATTCCCCTTTTCAGAAAAGCAATTGATTGATCCTTCACTAATTGAGAGTTCAGGATCACAGAGTTTCTCTTCAGTGAAAGTGCTTGTGTGTCCGATACCGTTGCAGGTTGGGCACGCTCCTTGTGGTGCATTGAAAGAAAATAAACGGGGTTCCATTTCCGGCAAGGCAATTTGACAACTGGGACAGGCCATTAACTGACTGAACAAATGATCTTTTTGCTGACTTTGCTCAAGTTGATTTTCTGCATCGGGTTCAGTGCTTTTTTTTGCGTAGTTTAAAATTGCCAGACCATTTCCCAGTATGAGAGCTTTTTCTATACCTTCCGTGAATCGGCTTTTTTCTTTGGGAGTTATTGTCAATCGATCCAGCACCAATTCAATGGTATGTTTTTCGTAACGTGCCAGCCGGATCTCTTCATCCAATCGACGCACTTCACCGTCAATTCTGGCCCGGACGTAGCCCTCGGCAGCCCATTCTTCAAGTTCTTTACGGTATTCACCTTTGCGCTCTCTCACCATTGGAGCGAGAATCAAACATTGTTCGTTTAGTGCGTCCACGTATGCGTAATCTGTGATTTGCTCCGGAGTCTGTGATGTAATTCGTGTTCCGCATTCGGGACAATGCGGTTTGCCTAAACGTGCGAAAAGGAGTCGGTAATGGTCGTAAATTTCTGTGATTGTGCCGACTGTGGAGCGTGGATTTCGATTGACAGTTTTTTGATCTACCGAAATTGTCGGGCTCAGTCCTTCGATGTGCTCGACTTTGGGTTTGTCTGATTGGCCTAAAAACTGACGTGCATATGCCGAAAGAGATTCAACAAAACGGCGCTGGCCCTCTTTGAAAATAGTATCAAATGCAAGCGATGATTTTCCGGAACCGCTTACTCCGGTAAAAACTGTTAGCGTGTCACGTGGAATTTTTAAGCTGACATTTTTCAGATTGTGTTCTGATGCGCCAATTACGACAATTTGAGCTGCTTTTTCTTGGGACATTAGTGGAACGTGATACTTTGGGATGGGGTGGAGTTGTCCTGAATAGAGTTATTTTAACGGTGCTTATTATGGCAGGATTATTACAGAGCAACAAGACGAATTAAGAAAGCAACCAAACATAATAATGACCTTATTAGAACTTTTTTAACTCCATCAAGTATATGGTTGACCACACATTCACAAAGATGTAAAACTATTCCTCTCGCAATTTTTTATCTTGCAATCATTTTAATTTATTTCTCGATAAACTCTATGAAATCTATACCCAAGCAAGCACAAGTAGTCATCATCGGCGGAGGAGTCATTGGCTGCAGTGTAGCATATCATTTAACAAAACTCGGTTGGACAGATGTCGTTTTGCTGGAGCGCAAAGAACTGACCTGTGGTACAACCTGGCATGCAGCCGGACTCGTCGGCCAATTGCGGGCCACAAAAAACATGACTAAACTGGCGCAATACACGAGTGAACTTTATGCAACCTTGGAAGACGAAACAGGTCAGGCCACCGGTTTTAAACAAAACGGTTCAATCAGCGTTGCTCCGGATGCAGGTCGTTTTGAAGAACTCAAACGGGGAGCCTCGATGGCCAAATGTTTTGGCCTGGAAGTTGAGGTGATTTCGCCACATGAGGCACGTGAAATGTATCCGCTGCTGAATATCGACGATCTGGAAGGTGCAGTTTTCCTGCCCAAAGACGGACAGACAAATCCAATTGATGTGACTCAGGCCCTGGCCAAAGGGGCAAAAATGGGTGGGGCGAAAATTTTTGAAAACGTGCGCGTTTGCGGAATTGAAACAAAAAGCGCTGGAACGTCCGGTGCGAGACGTGTTTCAGGAGTAGAAATTGAACATACCGGAGGAAGCGAAACCAAAATAATTTCTGCAGAAATCGTCGTTAACTGTGCAGGGCTTTGGGGACATCAAGTAGGAAAAATGGCTGGTGTGAATGTTCCTCTGCATGCAGCAGAGCATTTTTATATTGTCACAGAAGATATCGGTTTGCCCTCAAATCTGCCGGTTTTACGTGATCCAAGCAGTTGGATTTATGCCAAGGAAGATGCAGGAAAAATGCTGGTCGGCTGTTTTGAACCAAAGTCAAAACCGCGCCCGTTGGACTCAATTCCCGAGGACTTTTCCTTTGGTCAGTTTGCGGAAGACTGGGATCATTTTGAACCGGCGATGCTGAATGCAATGCATCGAATTCCAAAATTGGAGGATGCAGGAATTCACACTTTTTTCAACGGTCCGGAAAGCTTCACTCCGGACGACCGCTATATTTTGGGTGAGGCTCCGGAGCTCAGCAATTTCTATGTGGCAGCCGGACTTAATTCAATTGGCATTCAGTCTGCAGGTGGTGCGGGTAAAGTGCTTTCAGAATGGATCGTCAACGGACATCCGCCGCTTGATTTGTGGGATGTGGACATCCGCCGTTTTCATTCTTTTCAGGGTAATTCACAATATTTGAAGGAACGCATCGAAGAAACTTTGGGACTGCTTTACGCCATGCACTGGCCTTTCCGACAGTCTGAAACCAGCCGGGGTGTACGCAAATCCGTTTTGCATGATCGACTGGAAAAAGCCGGAGCGTGTTTTGGTGAAATGTCAGGTTGGGAACGCGCCAACTGGTTTGCTCCGGAAGGCAAAGCTGCACGATACGAATACAGCTACGCACGTCAAAACTGGTTCGAGGCTTCTGCCTCAGAGCATCGGGCCGCACGGGAAAAAGTGGCCTTGTTTGATATGTCATCATTTGCCAAATTCATGGTGCAGGGGCGTGATGCGGAAAAAGTTCTGAACCGGATTTGTGCCAACGATGTCGCTGTGGTTCCTGGAAAAGCCGTTTACACTTCGTGGCTCAATGAACGCGGCGGAATCGAATCCGATTTGACCGTAACTCGTTTGCAGGAAGATGTTTTTCTGGTCATCACTGCAGGGGCCAGCCAAACCCGTGACCTGGCCTGGCTGCACAAAAATATTCCTGACAAAGCGCACGTCACTGTCACTGATGTAACTTCAGGATATGCCGTGTTGAGTGTCATGGGACCGGAATCCCGGAATTTGCTGTCAAAACTTACTCCGGCAAAATTATCAAATGAGGCCTTTCCGTTTGGCACAGGACAGGAAATAGAAATAGGCTACGGTACCGCCCTGGCTTTGCGTATGACTTACGTTGGAGAATTGGGCTGGGAAATTTATGCGCCAACCGAATTTGCGCAGGATATTTACGATAAAATCATTGAAGCCGGAAATGATTACGGTTTGCAACCCGGAGGAATGCATGCGCTTAATTCTTTGCGATTAGAAAAAGCTTTTCGGCATTGGGGTCACGACATTACGGACGAAGACACACCTTTGGAAGCCGGACTCGGTTTTGCGGTTAAGTTTGACAAACCCGGAGGTTTTATCGGCCGCGATGCGTTGCTGCGTCAAAAAGAAGAATTGTCCGTATCCAAAAATGGCGTGTTAAAAAAACGACTTGTGCAGTTTGCCCTGGAAAATCCGGAACCTCTGCTCTATCACAACGAACCTATTTGGTGCAAGCAAGCCCAACACGACAAAATTGTCGGTGACCTCACTTCCGGAATGTACGGTCACACGGTAGAAACTTGTCTTGGGATGGGTTATGTTTCCTACGAGGATGGCGTGAGTAAAGATTTCCTGGAATCGAGTACTTTTGAAATTGAAGTGGCCGGAGAACGGCATCGTGCCCGTGCTTCTTTGCGTGCGTTTTACGATCCGCAGAGTGAGCGGGTGCGGATGTAGAAAGTCAATTTTTCAAAAAAATTGTTCAAGTGTTAGCTACATTACTTGAACTGTAGAAAATTTCATACTTGGACACTTTCAACCAGTTGAGCACCGCGCGAGGCCATAAAGTAAAGGCCCATGTAATGAGTTAAGTCTTGAGGATGACTGGCGCTGAGCGGTAATCCAATTTCCTCGACAACATTTCTAGGCAGGTTGTAGGTAGAACAGCCCTTGTCATAGACTAATACCTCTTTCAAACCTGGAAGCATCCCGTGATTGCGGGCGGAAAGCAGTGTTAAAACAAAGTCCATTACACAAATGTCGGTACATATTCCGACTACCAGAACATTCGCCACATTGTTTTCTTTGACCCAGTCGATGACTGCATTTGATCCATCCGGCTGAAACGAACCGATGAAACCGTTAATGCAGTCCTTGCGCACTAATGTTGCCTGCGGTTCCTTTTCAAGCCACTTCAGTTCCGGGACTAATTCCTCCTCGCCTGTACCGCGTTCGCAGTGCGGCGGATAAGGTGGTTGTGGTTTACCAGAATCGTGCGTATCAAGAAATGCCAGTACTGGCATAGCTTGTTTGGTGAAAGAACGGGCTAATCGGTCTGTTTCGGAAACCATCACAGATACCTGCTCATTTGGAACTTGAGGTGCAAGATTTCCTGCCCCAACGGTGGCAAAACCGTTGACCTCGTCAACAATGATCAAACCGAATCCCTGTCCGTTTGAGCTCAAGTCAAGTACAGTTTTACTAAGCGGCATGGACTCAGTGATATCCTGAAGAATTGTTTCTGTTGACATATATTTTACCTCATTTTGACTTTAAATATTGTTGAATCTTTTATTAAATGTAGGTGGAATGCTAATTGATCTTACATAAGGAAATCAAGTTAAAAGTATTTTGTTCAAGACCAATATCATAAAAACTAAAGATTGCTCTTGATAAAATATTTTTTACATTTTTACAGTAGAAAAATTGTTTTCAAATTGAAAATAATTATCTTGACCTCATAAAAAGGAACCTATATCATTCAAATTTCGTCCAAATTATTCTTTAACCTGATTAGGAGATTAACATGAGTCATAAAGAAGTAAAAAGTGAAGAACAAAGTGAATTGAATATAACCCGACGCTCAGTTTTAGGAGCCTCTGCAGTGCTTGCCGGTGCAGGTATCGTGGGAAGTCAGCTGATTGACCCACTTGCCAAAACAGCTTACGCTGCGGGTAGCGATGCACCGATCAAAATTGGATTTCAGGCCCACCGTACTGGAATTGGAGCGCTTTATGGCAGGTGGTATGAACGTACTACAAACGCTGCAGCAAAGTATATCAACAGTATTGGAGGCATTGCCGGCCGGCCGATTGAAATTATTACGGAAGATGACGGAACCGATCCAAAACGTGGTGCTGATGTTGTAGAAAAACTGGCGACACATCACAAAGTTGATTTTGTTTTTGGTACATTATTCTCTCATGTAGTGATGGGTTCTGCGCCTCGTGCAGGCGAACTTAAAATTCCATATTTTGTCGTCAGCGAAGGCTATCATGTGGCAAGTGGTGCATTAAACCGTTATGTTTTCCAGCCTTGTATAACTGATGTCCGAGCTCAAATTTCGGCAGTATCGGGCTGGTTATTTAATAACCTTGGTAAAAATGTAACCCTGATTTATCCTGACTACGCATTTGGGTATAATCACAGGGATTATGCAAGTGCAGCAGCAGATGCGCATGGCGGAAAGATTGTTGCAAAAATTGCTATTCCTCCTACAGAAAGTTCATATACCCGATATTTTGTCAAAATACCAAAAAATACTGATGTGATTTACCATGTCATGGTTGGTCCAGGAGTATTAACATTTGTGCGGGAACTTGGTGAACACTTTGGACCGAATCATCCCCAGTTATTTGGCTTCATCGATTCCCTGGAAGGAGTTAATTTAAATAGTCCTGGTCTGGATTTTCTGGAAGGATCATATTTTTGGGAAGCCATGCCGCGTTATGCTGATGGATATGACACAGTGGGTTCGCGGTTTTACCGCAATGCTGTGGGTGTCGATGATTCTGGTGCCAGCAAATCCGATTCAAAAGATGTTGCCGCATATTCGCACATGTTTGGTTGTTGGGAAACCCTCTTTGCAATCAAGGAGGCAGTTGAACAAAGTGGTTACAGCAGCAAAAAAGATTATGCGACTTTGATTGAAACCATGGAGGGCTTCACTGGTTTCAACGAAGGAATTGCTCATCCTCAAGGTGCAAAGGCCTTTAGTGGAAAAACACATCAATGTTATGGCCAGCAGTTCGTTTCTAAAGTGGGTAACGGCAAATTTAATGTGGTTCACAGAACTGCAATTGCAGACGGGTTGTACGAGCCGGAAACCGACTACACCAAGCAATCTCTGTAATCGGCCATCATCTAATCTTTAATATTCCTCCGGAGGAATTCCTTTCCTCCGGATAACCTTTCTCTTTTCCCACCGAATCGTGTCTTCCTGGATTGACGAAAACGGGCCTTTGTTTTTTTTGGCTCTGTTGGATGGAACAGTGACTGCCTTTGTTTTAGCCCTGATTGCTTTAGGCTTGTCACTGGTCTTTGGTGTAATGCGAATTGTCAATATTGCACATGGCGAATTTTTCATGCTGGGAGCCGTTTTCTCATGGTTTGCCTTTGATTTGACAAATGATCCGCTTTGGGGTTTTTTACTTGCTCTCGTAGTAGCCCCGTCCTTAGTCGGAAGCATTGCTGTCTTTTCAGACCGTTTCATCCTGCGCAAAGTCAAGTATCATCCTGAGAGTACTATTGTAGCCACCATTGGTTTGCTCTATGTTATTCAGTCAGTGACCCTGATGGTTTTTGGTCCAGAAGCACGGGCTGTAGAAGCACCGCTGTATTTCCGGGTTCAGTTTCCCTGGTTTGGTTATTCCGGTTATAAACTGATTGTGGCTGGAATGTCTGCAATGTGTTTGTTGGGAGTATGGTTATTGATGAAACGCAGTAAACTTGGACTTTATATGCGTGCAACTCAACAGGATCTTGAAATTGCAAAAACCTACGGAGTACCCACGCAAAAAATTTATGCATCTGTGTTTGCCCTTGGCGGAGGTTTGGCTGCACTGGCTGGAGTGCTCGTTGTTCCAATTCGTCAGGCAGATCATTTGATGGGATTGGAGCCCCTTCTGCTTTCATTTATTGTGGTAATTATAGGAGGTTTAGGAAGTATCAGGGGAACGATTGTTGCGGCTTTTATTATTGGCATCAGTGACGGAATTATTTCGGTTTTTTATGAACCGACATTGGCTAAAATGCTGGCCACTTTGTTTGTAGCAATGGTGCTGGTATTAAAGCCAAGCGGGCTTTATGGTGAGGAACTGGCATGAGAAAAAAAACTCTGGTAAACGCACTGTTTTTTCAGGGTGGAATCTTGCTGTTGCTCTTTCTGCTGCAATTCATTCTACCGACTTATCACCACAGCAGCGTTTCCAAAATCATGGTGCTGGCTTCATATGCAATCGGCTATAACTTTTTGTTGGGCTACACCGGTTTGATGAGCCTCGGACATGCCATGTTTTTTTCGTCCGGAATGTATGCTGCAGGTTTAGGGATTTATTATCTGGAACTATCTGCCTTTGGGGGCTTACTTTTTGGGGCCGCATTTACACTGTTGATTTCACTATTATTTGGCCTGTTTGCACTCCGAACAAGTGGAGTTGCTTTTTTGATCGTAACCCTGATGTTTGGTCAAACATTCTACTTGGCAATTTTATATTTCAATGAATTCACTTTTGGCCAGGATGGTTTTTCACTTGCAAAATATCTTGGTAAATTAGTAATTTTTGACAGGGAATATCTCTTCAGCAATCCGGATATACGTTACAATTTTGCGCTCATTTTATTGACAATTTACTTGTTGATTACAAGCTTGATCATGCTTTCTCCAGTAGGAAGGATTTTAATCGCAATTCGTGAAAATGAGTCACGAACGCAGCTTTTAGGTTACAACGTATTTTACTATAAATTATTTGCCCTCGTTCTTTCCGGGACCTTATCCGGAATTGCAGGAGCCATGCATGCCTTGTTGTTTACTTACGTCGGTACAACATTTGCGGAAATTCATCACTCTATTGCTCCGCTTCTCTGGACTCTCCTTGGTGGAGCAGGTACGGTTATAGGTCCTTTTCTTGGAACAGGAATTATGTTTTACCTGATTGATTTTGTCAGTGGAATTACCAGTAACTACCAGCTTGTGGTAGGAGTGATGTTGATTTTAATGATCATTTGGTTTCCTTTGGGAATCATGGGAACAATTAGACAAAAATGGTTGAAATGGCTGCCTTAGATTTACTCAGCACACACGGTTTGACCAGGCAGTATGGTGGTCTGCTTGCAGTTAATAATGTAAATTTCAACCTTAACCCTGATCGTATCCACGCTATTATTGGACCAAATGGAGCAGGAAAAACTACACTTGTCAGTCTGATCTGCGGACGTACTACACCTACTTCCGGTCGAATTACTTTCAAAGGAAAAGATATAACAGCTATATCTTCCGCTAAACGTGTTCAAGCAGGGATTGTTTATACATTTCAGGTTACCAGTGTTTTTAGCAATCTGAGTTGCTATGAGAATGTTGCTCTTTCTGTACAAAGAACTTTAAGAGCACAGTCCAAAAGAAAGACATTGCTGGGCAACTGGAGCATGGTCAGTGAAGCTGATATTGAAAAAGCAGTGTCAGAATATCTCCTGAAAGTCGGACTCAAAGGTGTTGAAAACCAAATTGCGGGAACTTTGCCTTACGGTCATCAAAAGTTATTGGAGGTTGCCATGAGTCTGGCTGCAGGACCGGAGTTATTGATTTTGGATGAGCCAACTCAAGGACTGGCTGAAGCTGAAATTGAAAATTTAACTCAACTGATTCGTGAAATTTCAAAAACTGTAAATGTGCTACTGATTGAACACAATATGGAGGTTGTCTTCAATTTGGCAGAACACGTAACTGTCATGGATAACGGCTCAATTCTGGCTGAGGGGACACCGACAGAAATTGAAAATAATTCTGAAGTCCAAGCCTCATATTTGGGAAACTGATGCTAAAAATTGATAGAATTTCCAGCAGGTATGCTCAGGTACAAGTTCTGAACGATGTTTCTCTGGAAGTCAAGGAAGGTGAAGTATTAGGGCTTTTGGGGCGCAACGGGGCCGGAAAATCAACTCTTTTGAAAAGCATTATGGGTCTGGTTGAAGTTTATTCAGGCAGCATTTCATTGGATGGCACAATTTTAAGTGAACAGCAGGCCCATCAAATTCCAAAAAACGGAATTGGTTATGTTCCTCAGGGGCGACGTTTGTTTCCCGAACTGACGGTTGAAGAAAATCTGAAAATGGGTCTTTTAGTGCGTGAAAGCTCTACAGATGTTTTAGAGTGGACTCTCACTCTGTTTCCTGCCTTGAAAACCCGCATGACACAAAAATCAGGAACTTTAAGCGGTGGCGAACAGCAGATGGTAGCAACCGCGAGGGCTCTGTGTCTTCAGCCGAAATTCCTGCTGATGGATGAACCAAGTGAAGGTCTGATGCCAAGTATGATTGCAACAATCTTCGAGACTATTGAAAAACTCAAAAACGAAAAAGTTGGAGTTCTGTTGGTTGAACAAAAAATTGAAGGTACTTTGAGGATTTCTGATCGGATAGTATTTATGGAAAATGGTTTTATTAGAGAAGGATATGACCCTCAGGCACTTGCTGAAAATCCGGAGCCTCTGGCCAGGTATGTTGGTGTGAAAGCTCATGTGAATTGATTACAGCTCTTCATTTGAAATTCCAAAATGAGACTTCAACAAGTATCCAAATATTTTTTACCCATAGTTTTCGCACTCATAATTCCAAAACTTAGCTTTGCACATGCCGGTTATAGAGGACATGTATTGCTTCTGCCTACGCAATTGTACATTATAGGTGGCGCTGCTGTTGTTACTCTAACATTTGTGGCAATGATATTTGTGTTTCGCAAGCCAATATCCGGACAGTATCTAATTTCGAAAAACTCTGAAATAGATATTAAGCCGAATTATTGGATGAGTTTTTTTTCATTGCAGACATTGTTGTTATTGGTCTTGCTTGGTTTCACTGGTAATCGGGACCCATTACGGAATCTGTTGCCGTTGACAGTCTGGGTGATCTGGTGGACAGGCTTTACGCTGCTAACAGCTATGTTCGGTAATCTTTGGGAAAAAATCAGCCCCTGGTACGCTTTGCAGAAATTAGTTTTTCTTTTTGCGGGAAAACGAGTTGATGAAAAACGATCTTTTGGAGAATCAGAACGCTGGACTTATTGGCCTGCGACCATCCTGTTTTTAGGTTTTGCGTGGTTTGAACTGGTCCATCCTTCGCCTATGGATCCTGCATTATTGGCAAAAATGATTTTGCTGTATTTGCTGGTGACAATTATAGGGATAAAAAGTGTCGGCATAAAATACTGGCTCAAAACTGGAGAAGCCTTTTCTGTGTTTTTTCGTATGGTTAGCTGGCTATCTCCGTTTTATTTAAAAACTGCTGCAGAAAATAACTTACAGAGAACAGCAATTCGCTGGCCTTGTGCTGGATTACTCAGGTCTGAACCGTTACCAACCGGTGGAGTTGCCTTTGTATTACTAGTGCTTTCAACGGTTTCATTTGACGGTCTATCGAAAACTTTCTGGTGGATGTCGCTGACAGGAATTAATCCGTTGGAGTTTCCCGGACGTACTGAAATGATTTGGCCAAACACCTTTGGACTGTTTGCTACATTTCTTGTATTTTCAGCAGCATTCTATATCACTCAAAAACTTGCATCATGGCTGAATCCGGAAGTTCTACATTCCAGTTGTTTTATTTACTCCTTGATTCCGATAGCCTTCGGCTATCACTTTGCACATTATTTGCCGACATTTCTTGTTGATATTCAGTATGCTTTAATTGTGCTCTCTGATCCTTTTGGTCTTGGATGGAACCTGTTAGGGACAGTAAACTGGGTTGTAACTTCGTCCTTTCTGGCAAATTATGATTCTGCGGTATTGATCTGGTACATGCAGGTTTCAGGAATTGTACTGGCTCATGTTGGTGCGGTAATTGTGGCTCATTTACTTCAACTGCATACAACAGTAAACTGGGATAAAACCCTGCAAGGACAAGTTCCTGCAACAGTTTTGATGATTGCTTATACGGTTTTTGGATTGTGGCTGCTTTCAACTCCGGTTATCAACTGAGCTAATTTTATTAATTGATGAATGACCATTCACAATGTTCAGTGTGTTTGTGTTAAAACATAAAATATTTGAAATTTACAAAACAGCTTACTTATGACTCAAATAGTTGGTGTAGATGTCGGAGGAACATTTACGGACCTCGTTCTTTTTGACACAGAAACAGAAAGCGTTAAAATCGCCAAAGTTCCCAGTACTCCTGAAAATCAGTCCTATGGCGTAATGAGCGCGCTTGAATCTGCCGGATCGACGATGGAGAATCTGTACACCATCATCCATGGAACTACTGTAACCACCAATGCTTTGCTGGAACGTAAAATCAGCCGTGTTGGTTTGATTACGACTCGAGGCTTTCGTGATGTTCTGGAATTGGGACGGCGTACCCGCCCCAAACCTTATGGGATGACAGGCAGTTTTGAGTGCATTATCCCCAGGGAACTACGTCTTGAAGTGAGAGAGCGAGTTGATTGCGATGGAGAAATAGTAGAGGGCCTGAACGAAGCAGATGTCCGGAAAGCTGTGGAACAACTTCTTGAATCCGGAGTAGAGGCAGTAATCATTCATTATCTTCATTCCTACAAAAATGATGTTCATGAACGCAGAACAGAAGAGATAGTAAAAGAACTTTGGCCAAATCCGTTTATAACACGCGGGAGTGCATTGGTTTCGGAATTTCGTGAGTATGAACGTGGAACAACTGCTGCCATCAATGCTGCCATTCAACCCGTACTGCATCGTTATATCGAACGCTTACAGCAAAAACTTAAAGATGGTGGTTATTCCAAAGATTTGCTGGTCATGCAGGGTAACGGGGGCACGGTTTCTTCAGGAATAGTTTCAACAGATGCGGTGAAAACCGTAATGTCCGGTCCGGCTTCCGGAGTGATGGCTGCCGCATATACTGCCTCCAAATCCGGATTTGAGCGCGTGGTGACTTATGATATGGGCGGAACGAGTTGTGATGTCGGGCTGATTGTCAACGGTATTCCCCAAGTCACTTCCGAACTCGAAATTGAATACGCAATGCCGATCCATGTTCCAATGGTTGATGTCCATACAATCGGGGCAGGAGGAGGAAGTCTGGCCTGGGTTAATGACGCAGGGTTGCTGCAGGTCGGACCGGAAAGCGCGGGCGCTCAGCCGGGCCCCATTTGTTATGGACGCGGCGGTCAGAAATCAACCATTACTGATGCGAATCTCGTTCTGGGTCGTTTGAATCCGGAAGCTTTGCTTTCAGTCGATCATCCGGTTTCGCTGGAGACGGTGCGCAAGCTGATGCAGGAACAGGTAGGAGCAGCGCTTGGATTAGATAATGCAGAAGAAACTGCGGCAGCAATTATACGGATTGCCAACATGAATATGGCAGGCGCGCTCAGGCTGGTTTCGTTGGCAAGAGGTCACGATCCTCGTGATTTTGCACTCTTTGCTTTCGGTGGAGCAGGGCCTTTGCACGCAGTTGCACTGGCAGGGGAATTGGGCATTCCAAAAGTTCTGGTACCGATGCGTCCCGGAATCACCAATGCGGTTGGCTGTGTGGTGGCGGATGTGAGACACGATTATGTGAACTCAATCAATGTGCCTTTAGCGCAGGCTGATATGGATCAGGTTGATGCAATCTTTACTGCACAGATTGATGCAGGTAAAACAATCATTGAGTCTGAGGGAGTGGAGATTGAGGAATTGATCATCATTCATGATGTTGATATGCAGTTTCAAGGACAGACGCACATTCTAAACTTTCCGGTGCACGAAACAAAACTTACTCGGGAATCATTACAAACCGCATTTGAAAAAGCCTACTGGGATAGGTTTGGAGTTGAGCTTCCGGAAATCCGGGCCGTTTTAGTCAATTTGCACACAGCTGTCATAGGACGCCGCAAACCGGTTCCTTTGACATCATTGATAGCAGAGACAGAACAAAAAACGAAAATAGAAGACTGCAAAATCGGAATCCGTCGCGTCTGGTTTGAATCCGGCTGGAAAGAAACTCCAATTTACAAAAGAGAGTTTCTGCCAAAGCAGGCAAATTTCAATGGTCCGGCTATCATTGAACAGTTGGATACAACTATTATCGTAGAACCTGAGAATCAGGTTGAAGTGGATTTGAACGGGAATTTGATAATTTCACTTTGATCTATTTCAGCATTTCAAGAAAACTGAACACAGAAAACACATGACAAAAAAATATTGAACTTAAGAATAATGTGGATTATAATAGCTATAATTTAACACATAAATAGATGGAGGGAAAATGCAGACAGTACAAATGACACTGGATGAAAAGCTAGTTCATAAAGTAGATCAAGTAACCCGTGAACTAAAGACAACCCGTTCCGCCTTCACGAGGCAAGCCCTGAATGACGCTTTGGAGCGCTATCGTATTCACAAATTGGAGGAACAACATCGTAAAGGATATGAAGCCCATCCCATTGAAAAAAGTGAGTTTTCTGTTTGGGAAACTGAACAGGAGTGGGGGGATTGATGCAGCAAGGAGAAATCCGATGGTATAAATTTCAAGCTCCAGATAAAAAACGGCCTGTACTGATTCTCACACGAGATTCTATTTTGGACTATCTAGGCGAAATGACTGTTGCACCTGTTACTTCTACTATTCGTGATATTCCCAGTGAAGTTTTTCTTTCGACGGAAGACGGGGTGAAAAAGGATTGTGTTGTGAATCTTGACCATATCCAAACCGTTTCAAAAAAGAAAATCGGTGCACGCTTAACTTCACTTTCTCGGAACAAAATGAAGAGCGTCGGTCAGGCCATTCGTTTTGCATTGGATATAGCATAAAGGATCAGAGCAATGACAAATCTTGACCCCATAACGTTAACCGTAATTCAAAGCGGCTTGCAGCAAGTCTGCAACGAAATGGATCTGGCCTTCGTGCGTTCCGCCTTCAGTCCGGTTATTTCCGAAGCACTTGATCGCTCAGACGGTATCTATGACAAAAGCAACGGTGAACTGATTGCTCAGGGTGAATTAGGTCTGCCGGTTTTTGTTGGTACGATGCAGTTCGGAACTCAGTGTGTGATTGAACGCGCCAAAGATTTAAAGACCGGAGATGTTTACATCGTCAACGATCCTTATCTCGGCGGAACGCATTTAATGGATGTGCGCTTTGTGAAACCGTTTTTTTACAAAGGAGAACTGTTTGCCTGGCTGGCCAATACCGGACACTGGCCGGATACAGGCGGAGCGGTTCCGGGTGGATTTTCAGCAAATGCAACAGAAGTTGAACAGGAAGGTCTGCGCCTGCCGCCAGTAAAACTATACAAAGCCGGTGTGATGGATGAGGAAATTCTCTCGATTATCCTTTCCAATATCCGCATTGCCGACCAGCGTATCGGTGACATAAAAGCCCAGGCCGCAGCACTTGCAGTTGGTGAAAAACGCTTTACTGAACTCCTTGACCGCTACGGTGCAGAGACTGTAACAAGTTCAATCAAAGAATTAAAAAGCCGTGCGGCACAACAGATGCGGGCGCGGATTCAGGAAATTCCGGATGGTCTATACGAAGGTGAGGCATTTGTAGATTCTGACGGCGTGGTCAATGAACCATTGCGGATTGAAATGAAAATCCGCAAAGAAGGTACGGAACTCTATTTCGATATGTCCGGTTCCAGTCCACCCTGTTTGGGACCGATGAACAGCGTCATTGCCACAACGAAATCCTCTGTTTACCTGGCCATCAAACACATTTTTCCGGAAGTTCCGCTTAACGCCGGAACCTTTGAACCACTGCATATCAAGGATCCGGATGGAACATTTTTATATGCAAAATATCCGCGCCCGGTTTCCGGATGTGCTGCGGAAGTCAGTCAGCGCATCGCCGAAGCGGTGTTTGGTGCGCTGGTAAAAGCCATTCCGGAACTCCTTTTTGCGGCGCCTGCAGGAACCAGCGGCAATCTCTGTATCGGTGGATATGACCCAAAGCACGACCGCAACTATGTGATGTATGTTATCAGTGGCGGAGGTTATGGAGGAAACTCAAACGGCGACGGGCTTTCCAACGGTTGTTCGACAATAGGAATTTCCAAGACAACTCCGGTCGAAGTTATGGAACAGTTTTATCCGGTCCTGTTTGAAGAATATTCATTACACGAAGGTTCCGGAGGTGCCGGAAAGCAACGCGGTGGATTTGGAGTGAATTATAAAATCAAACTCCGCAGAGGAAATGCAAAAGTATCAATGGTGATGGATCACGGACTTTTTGGACCACAAGGGGTTTTAGGCGGACAGGACGGCGGCGTAAACATGGTCCGAGTTGAACAAAACGGGAAACCCTATATTCCTGAACACTTGTCAAAAGATCAAAACATTCTCGTTCAGGCAGGAGATACAATACGTGTATCGACACCCGGCGGAGGCGGTTACGAAAATCCATTTCAACGGAAACCGGAACTTGTCCGGAACGATGTTCAAAGAGGTTATTATACTGCCGAACAAGCACTGGAACGATTTGGGGTTGTGCTGAATCGGCAAAATGAAGTCGAAACTAAGGCCACTCAAAAACTCAGGAAAGGGAAATAGTTTTCAGGCCCTCAACGCAACCCATCCATTGCGGAAATCCGGTTTGATTCCAAGCCGCCAACACGTGGATGTGTTCGCCCCCCGGTTGTCATGACCAGTCCATAAATAATTTCATTTGCTCTTGGTGCGTCCTGAACGTAAACTTCCATTGCGTCAAAATGACTACGCACATAGGACGCGTTGATGTGTGTGATGGGAATATCCATCCGGCAGCCGATTCCACCCACTTTTTTGGCTGAGGGTACGATGGCGAGCGCGCCGCCCAATGCTTCACGCATGGCGTATCCTCCCGGAACATGCCAGAGGGCGCCGTGTTCAAGTTCTCCGGCTTCTCCGACAATTGAACCCTTTCCGTAACTTTGGATTTTATCCGCTCCCCCAAGTAATTCGATAAGCTGGTTTGCTGCATCCAGACCAACAGGCTTTAGGGCTTCCATCATCGGTGTAATGTCTTCAACATAGTTTCCTGCATACGTGTTTTCCAAAACAATCAGAATTGCCCCCTTTTTAATGGGATTGCTGTGAACCGGTCCTCCTTCATGGTAGATATTTTCGACATGTGTTACAATTTTTCTGACTTTGATCAAATCATTCATCTGGTTCCTCTTTTAGATTGTTTTCAACAACAAGTGTTTGCTTTTGCAGTGAAAGATAGGCCGCTGCTATTTTTCCAGACCTTATAAAATTCCCGGCGGTCTGCGCTCCCCGTTTGAGTGCTTCAGAAATTTGTGCAGCGGGTAATGCAGGAACGTCAACTGTAACCGGCAGCATACCCAAATCACTGTCGTCCTTCACTTCTGAAGCAGGACGTTTTATAATTCCCGGATAATCGACATTGACCTCGTTGGCGATAAGTGTGGCGGCAACATCTGCAGTTGCGGCGGACCCGGCCAGCACTGTTACAGCATCCGCAATCCCCAAGCTCAAGGAACGTCCCCGCCAACCGGAAGTAGCAATCCCCCGCACCGGACTTTCATAAGCTAGGCTGACCCTGGCATTCAGTTCCGGTATTCCCGGATTATCCACAACTCCAATTGAAAATGACTCTCCGGCATTCAGCCAAAAAGCAATGTCGCCTCCATTATTGACATACATTCTCTGAATTTCTTCAAGGCAAGGATCCGGATTTTTTGCTTCAAACAGCATTGCTTCCAGAATCTCATCAGCTACGGCTCCAGCCACTGCTGCCATCGGCGTCACAAAAATCCCGGAATCACTCACTGCGAAACACATTTTTTTCGCAATGTTGCCACGAGGTTCCGGTTGGCTCGAACTACATGGCTGTTTCAGCAATTCCATTTCCGCGACCAGTTCATCGAGGACAGTACAGAATCGTTTTTGCGCCCCTGAATATAAACGTTCCCGTACTTCTTTCGGTGCATCAACATGGGCAATGATATCAATTGGTCCATGCTGCAAATGTAAACGATTGTCTGCCATCAGAGAATAATTGTTCCAGAGATCGGAATCTTCTGAAAAGAAGGAGGTCGAGCTACTCCCACTTCCACTCTTCCTCATCAAAATCGTTAGTAAAGGCTGACCATTCTTCTTCCTCTACATCCAATTCGTTGGTTGTGTCTTTTGCAAAAGCCTCTTCCCAGTGAGCGCGGGGGTGTTCCGGTGCTTTCAAAACAAGTGAGCTTCCTTGAACCTTCATTTCAATTTCATTCTCCAGACCGGAAATTTCCAGTAGGGATTTAGGAATACGAATTCCACGGAAATTGTCGATTTCAATCAGATGATTACGCATTTTTTCTCCCGCAAATCCAAAATATTTTCAAACAAGAATCAGGATACACATAGCAATCATAATTTTCGAGCCCGGATTATGAATTTTCACAGCAACAGTATTCAGCCGGCCAAATCATAAAACTTGATTTTTTAAAAAAAATGCGCTACAAATATATTTATGAAGAACATATAGCGAGGTTAAGCAATGCGAACATTATCTATTCGAGAAATGCGGAATCAACTGGGAAATCTGGTTGCACTGGTAGCTGAAGATCATGAGTTGATAGTGACCCGTCATAACAGACCCATTGCCCGTATCCTTCCTATACGAGAAAAACTTTCTCGGCCAAATCATTAAAACTTAAGGGAACGTCTACCTTTTCAAGAAGTGAGCAGCGAAGAATTGCTGAGAATGGAGCGGGAGGAGCGCTGATGTCTCTGGTTTATCTCGATACCAGCGCACTTGCAAAATGCGTCCGATACCTCAAAGCCGACGATCAAAAAATTCTAAAGCCCGTTGCGAATATCTTCTGCAAACTGGAAGGAGAGTATAGGTTTGATTTAAAATTCGAATATTCAACTTTTTTTAATGATTTTGTTCGTGCTCTAAAGTTTTGCGTGCAACTGTGTAACAATGTAAAGCTGTAGGTGTCAATTCCATTTCAAGTCCCTCCACTTGAATTGTTCCGGATTTCGTGCATGTGGTTACAAGAGGAGGTCGCAGTAATTGATGCCGTTTTGCAAATAAAGCAAGTTGACGCAACTCTTTCGGTTGCTCTGCTATTTTGTCTGACCACTTGATTACTATGGCGAATCGGGGGCGTTGAGTTCCCGGTTCCAAACTAACCATATCGACTTCTCCGGTTTTCCAACGAGCATAATATAATGACTCAATATATTTTGCATTGTGAAGCCACTGACTGAAAACAGCGGTTTCTGCCAGTTGTCCGATGGCTTCATGTTGCTCTGTAATCGGCCCGAAAAGAGCTGCGCGCATGGTTGGATTCGTCAAATAAACTTTGAAAGCAGTCATGCGTTTGAAATGTCGCGCATCGGCATCCAGCCTGTTTATGCGTTTGATGAGGAATGCTGCTTCAAGATATTCAAGGTAGCGCGTCAAGGTATTCTTGGCAACATTTGAAGATTTTGATAATTTGCCAAGACTGATCTCCAAACCGCTGTTGTAAGCCAAGGTATTAAACAAACGGTTGAGTTCCTGTATATCGCTGATTCCGTAAAGACTCGGCAAATCCCGCAAAAGGACTTTGTCAATGATGTCACTTTTGATATAACGCTGGGGATTACCCTGAATTTGTTTGGAAAATACTGCTTCCGGGAAAGCGCCATAATTCAGGTAATTTATGAATTCTTCATTTAGTCCATAAATATTTTGAGTTGTAAAATGACTTTGATTATCTTCCCCAAACGGCTCAACAATGAAATCCTTTTTTTTCTGAACAAAACTTAGATACTCCGCAAATGTCAGTGGAGGAAGTCGAAATTCCGTAAAACGACCGGCTCCCGATTCTACGCTTTTTGTTTTTAAGGCGGCGGTGGCGGAACCTGTCGCCACGAAACAAATCTCACGGAAAGTATCAACCAATGATTTGAGATGTATTTCCCAATTCTTGAAATATTGTATTTCATCGAAAAACACAAAAAGAGGAGTACCCTGTGGACGCGGAAATATGTCTTGAAAACGACGCACCAAAGACTCAAGAGCGAGTCCGGAATAGCTTGGAGTTTCGAGAGAAAGATAAAGAATGTCCCGTCCACTGATTTCGGCTTCATCCATTAACCATTGAATCGTGTGAAAAACCAGGATTGTTTTGCCGACACGACGAGGCCCCAGCAAGATCACGGCACGATTTACCGTTGATTCACTAATGAGCCGTGAAAACCCTCGCAAGTAAGCCCTTCGAGGAAATTCCAGATAATCCGACTCAATTCCCTGCCCCGCCTGCCACCAGGGGTTATCTAAACGGAGACGATTTTCTATTTCTTTATCAGTTACTTGTCGCATAATATTCAAATAGAGATAGTTGAGTAGTCTTATTATATAGTAAATAAGATTAGTTGACTAGCTTTATTTTGAATAATTTTATTTTTGCACAATGTCTGATTGCTTTGACTTTTTAAAAAATTCCCAGGCAATTATATAATCTTCCTCGCCATCGGCGCAGTCAAAGGGGGGGGGCGTGAATCTCACATGGTGGGTTTAGGGGCCGTGAGGTTGAGTGTCGTCCTCGATTTCATAAGTGAGAGTGGCGCAGTCAGGAATGTGACTTTCAAATTAAGGAACAGTCTATGATCTGTTTTAAGCGAAAGGCCAGGGATTGTCCTCATTCCAATTTGAGATACGGGCTTCCCGATCCTGTGTCATGTCTTCAAGCCGCCGCACCTGAGCCATGTGTCCCCCCAAAAGTTCATAGTCTTTAAGTTTCATGGTGAATTCAATCGGCGCAACAATGGCAGGAGTGGGCACGCTTCCGAAGGAATTTTCAGGCATTTTCGTCACATCAACCATGACTGTGATTCCGCCGCCGGGCCAGACGTACGCGGGGGCGCCGCCGCAGGTCGTTCGTGTCAGCAAACTTCGCACAGAACGGGTCAGGCGCACCGGATTTTCTGTGACTCCAGCCCTCAGACTGCCTCCTGCTCCGGCCATGAACAAAACACTGCTGAGCGCGGGTTCGCAGTTTTCGCCAATTCGATCCACCACTTTTTGCAGTACTTCTGGAATATTTTGTGCGCATGGTTTCAAATCTTCATCCAACACAAAGTAAGCCGCATCTTCTCCGGTTGTGCTGACCATCAGCAGTCTCAATCCGGGATAGGCGACATCGGTTTTGATACGGTCAATGATTTCAAGCGGATCAGAGACATCGGTTCCACCCCAGCCGTGTCCGGGATTTGCGACCTGAAAATATCTTCCGGGAGTTGAACGCCGACCACGAACGCGAATACCGGAAGGTTCCATACCCAAAAAACGACCGGCCTGATGTTCCGAAAGCATTCCGGTGATGTGCTCGTCAACGACTATGACTTCGTCCACATGTCCAAACCACTGTTGAGCAAAAATCCCGATTGTTGCAGAACCGCAGCCGACACGCATTCTTTCCTCCTGATTTCCATCGATAATCGGAGCAACTCCGGCCTGGACAACCAATTTTGAGCCCTCATCAACCTCAAGCTCCACTGCGTTTTTGTTTCCCAAATCCATCATCATTTGACAAGTCACGCGCCCTTCCTGTTTACTGCCTCCTGTCAGGTGGTGTACTCCACCAAGCGAAAGCATCTGCGATCCGTATTCTGCCGTCATCACATGCCCAACTGCTTCTCCCTGACAACGGACAGAAGCCTGTTCCGGGCCAACGTAGCGGTCTGTGTCTATTTTGATTTTATAGCTGCAGTAACTGAAAATTCCTTCAGTGACCACCGTCACCATATCAACATCGTGGTGTTTGGAAGCAATGATAAACGGTGCAGGTTTGTAATCCGGATAGGTTGTTCCGGCACCAACTGCAGTTGGAAAAATGCTTTCCGGATTAACCGGAACGTCCGGTGCAAGGAAAGAACCGTCCCATTTCTGCGTTTGCTCTCCAAATGGAACAAGCGCTTGATTCTGGTCGACGGCTTTTTGGGTGAGAATAATTGGATCCATCCTTTTCAGCTTTCCATCAACATTGCCGTAGCGGTCGCAGGACCCTGTTTTTCCGGGGCTGATTCTGCATAGAATCGGACAGGCGTCGCAGATTACTTTTTCTGCAGATGTGTTTTTTTGTTCAGAATTGTTCATTATTCGCTATCAGCTGCCTGGAGAGCTGCAAACAGCCGATCCGGTGTGGCAGGAAGATGGTGGATTGAAACACCAACAGCGTGTTTGATTGCACCAAGGATGGCGGGCGCGGTTGGAATCAGGGCGTGCTCACCAATTCCTTTAGCACCGTAGGGTCCCAAAGGTTCCGGATCTTCAATCAGGATTACCTCTATTTCCGGCATATCGCCCACAGTCGGCATCAGATAATCGTGCAGATTTTCACTGACTCCCTGGATGTATTCTTCCATCAAAGCCATTCCCAAACCCTGGGCGATTCCGCCGTGGATCTGACCTTCTACCTGAGTTGGATTGACTGCTTTTCCGACATCATGCGCGGCAGCCAGTCTGAGGACTTTAGTTGTACCCAGAAGCGTATCCACTTCAACTTCCGCGATTTGCGCTCCGAATCCGTAAGTCGCATAGGGACTGCCCTGTCGATTTTCATCGAGAGGTGTGGTCGGCGGATCAAAGGTGCCTTCTCCGATTAGTACATCACCGTTCGCCAGAGGCAGAATGTCAGCAAGAATTATTTCATGCCTGCCTGCTTCATCCTTTACAATGAGTTTGCCTCCATCCGAGGTACCGATTTGCTCAAGGCGCAGGTTTGAGTTTTCGGATGCTTCTGCAAGACGAATGATTTGTGCACGCAGTTCTTCCCCGGCCAGTTGTGCAGCTTTTCCGGAAACAAAAGCTTGCCGTGAGGCAGAAGTTTTTCCTGCATCTGCAGTCAGGTCAGTGTCGCCCATTATAAATTCAAACTGAGTTGCAGAAAGTCCAAGAGCATCTGCGCAAATTTGAATCATGATGGTGTTTGCACCTTGTCCGATATCCATCGCACCGTTATACAAAGTAATTTTTCCCTCAGCGTTTATACCGACTTTCATTGTTGATGGATTTGAAAGTGATGTGTTTCCGCAGCCATACCAGACACTTCCGCAACCGACTCCACGCCTGATATGAGGAGAATTTTGATTAAAAACCTCTGCATCCGCGCGCCATTTTCGCCAGCGTCCCTGAAGAGCTTCAAGGCATTCTACCTGTCCCACACTGTTTTCAAGTAATTGTCCGGTGGCGGTTCTGTCACCTTTACGGAGCGCATTCCTGATCCTGAATTCAAGTGGATCAATATCGGTCTTTTCAGCAAGTTCATCCATTAAAGCTTCGTGGGCAACAGCACCTTGAGGAACTCCAAATCCTCTGAATGCACCTGAAGGAGATTCGTTGGTGAGCAGCGCACGAGTTTCAGCCAAAACGCTCGGTACAAAATAAGGTCCGCTGCAGTGAATCGGGACACGGTCCGCCACCGTCGGTCCCCATGAAGCATAGGCACCGGTATTGAAATCACCATGATATTCAAAGGCGGTCAACTTTCCGTCACGGTTACATCCGGCTTTGGCACTCATCCTAACCGGATGTCTTTTTGTGCTGGATGACAGCGATTCAGGACGAGTGTAAATACAACGGACGGGCCTCTCCAAAATCCAGGCTGCAATTGCAACCAGTGGTTGTAATGAAAGATCCAATTTTCCGCCAAAACCTCCTCCGACTGCAGACGGTATAATCCTGATTTGTTCGGGTTCAAGACCCATGACCTGGGCCACTTCATCACGATCCATGTAGGGCGTTTGTGTGCAGACAAAAATTTCCAGGCGTTGGCCGATTTTCCGTGCATATCCTGCTTCAGGTTCAATGTAACCATGTTCAACGGCCGAAGTTGTCCACTGTCCTTCAACTACAATGTCAGATTCTGAAAAAGCCTTTTCAACATCACTTTTTTTCAGAAAACCTCTGGCCAGGATATTGTCCGGAATTTGGGACTGGACCGGTTCCAGTTTTCCGGATAGTGCTCTTTCCCAGCCGCGGACTGCCTCAAGAGCTTCCCATTTTAAACCCAAATCATCATCTGTCACGGATTCTACACTTTCCCTGTCGCCAACTAATGCGAGCACGGCCTCTCCTCTGAAACGCACATGACCTTTGGCTAAAACAGGTTGATCTTTAATATGGGGGTAAATTCCGAAACCATTATTTCCCGGTACGTCATCTGCAGTCAAAACCCTGACTAATCCAGGAAATTTCTGCAAAACTATTTCAGGGTCGGCATGTGTGAATTTTGCCCGTGGATGCGGGGAGCGGACGGCCCGGAGCCAAAGTGAGTCTTCCGGAGCCTTATCTGCACCGAAGATTTCTTCTCCGGTCATTTTTTTGTATCCGTCAACTTTCGGCATCCGCGTGCCGACGTATTTTTGTTTTTTGATTTCTGAATGCTGATTTTCGATTTCAGGAGCAGAGGACGTAGATGAAGATTGTCCGGCTTTGAGTACAGCCTGCACGATTTTTGTGTATCCTGTACAGCGGCACAACACGCCGCCCAGCGCATCAAGAACCTGTGGTTCAGAGGGATTTGGCGTTTGATCCAACAACGATTGTGCAGCCATCAACATTCCGGGAGTGCAAATGCCGCACTGTGCCGCACCTTCATCCAGGAACACCTGTTGAAGAGGTGACAGGTTCCCATTATTTGAAAGCCCTTCCACTGTCAGGACACTGCGCCCCTCAAGTTGTGCAGCAGCTGTCAAACAGGCATTGTGCTGTTCTCCATCAATTTGGATTGTGCATGCACCACAGTCTCCTGCATCACAGCCGACTTTGGTTCCGGTCAATCCCAAATCCTCCCGGAGTACTTCGGAAAAACGGCGCAGCGGATTTACGGAAATGGTTTGCGGAGAATCATTCAGCATGAATGAAACTGAAATATTTTCGGTATTCTTCATGTACGTTTTACACCCTTAACAGCACGCTGCAGCAATTCGGAAACGACGGTTTTTCGAAAAGACGCAGAAGCACGGATATCATCAATCGGCTGCAGTGATTCCAAATGCCGGGTTTGTATTTCTAATGAATTGAGCTCTTGTCCAACCGCTTCTTTTTCGAGCATCCTGAGCCGTTTTGCAACAGGTGAACATGCACCTACTGCAACTTTGAGCTGCAAAATCTCATTTGCTTCATTCAGTTCGGCAACTACACCCACCATCACAATTGAAATTACCAGATAGCTGCGTGTTCCCAATTTCTCAAAATTACCGACCGCGTTTTCACCAGGACGAGGAATGAATATTCCACTGACAAGTTCATCAGCTTTCCTGGCGGTTTTACGGTTCCCAAGAATAAATTCTTCCAGAGGAAGTGATCTTGTGTTCTGCCTTGATTTCAGTTGTACTTTTGCATCAAGTGCCATCAAATTCGGAACAGCATCTGCCGCAGGAGAAGCATTGCAGATGTTCCCGCACAATGTACCTGCATTTTGAGTCTGAATACCGCCAATTGTCTTTGCGGCTTTCTTCAGGCCATCGAATGCGGGCGGCAGTTCAGTGTCAACTAAGTCCGTCCATGTGGTCAGAGCACCAAGTAAAAAGCCTTTCTCTGTTTCCTGAATAGAGCGCAGTCCGGGGATTCCGCTTAAATCGAGAACATTTTCAGTAATCTGTTTTCCAACTCTAGCTGGATAAAAATCCGTTCCACCAGCGAGCAAAGTACAGGATTGCTCATTCAATGCGGCGATAGCGTCTTCAAGATTGTCCGGTCGAAAATACTGAAACATTGGCAATTGTGTCTCTTAACAGGATAAGGCGGAAAACTATTTTGTTTAATTTTTCAATATGTTTTGTCTACTAATCAGCCTACCTTAAGAGAGCCTCGATGACAACTTTAAAGACGTCACAGGTAATTTTGAACTCCCTTTGAAAATTTGAATTTTGTCTACGTAAAACCAAAACATAAAACATGACTGAATTTCAGTTCAAAAGCCGATAAGAATCTTGCCCACAAAAAGTATTTCATGTACTATGCTTATTGATCTCTCTTCCTAAAACTGTCCATATCAAAATGTTCACCCATCTACATCTGCACACACAATATTCCCTGCTTGAAGGGGCTATCCGCATAAAAGATCTGGTTGGTGCACTTAAAAGCAAAGGCTTTGAGTCGTGTGCAATTACTGATCATGGCAACATGTTTGGTGCGGTTGAGTTTTATCACGCGTTGAAAGACTCAGATTTGAAGCCGATTATCGGTGTCGGAGCATCTGTAATCGAAGGTGAATTTAATGAGACAACCGGTGATTCCGGGCGTAACAGCAACTCCCCCGGACAGACACAGTTTCTTTGTCAAAATCGCCTGGGTTATTACAATCTCGGCTATATGGTGAGCCTCAGTTATACCGAAGGAAAAGTCAATGGAGTACCATGTATCAATCATCATTTGCTGGAAAAACACAGCGAGGGTTTGATTGCTCTCAGCGGCGGTATGAATGGGGAAATCAACCGTTATTTTCTTGCAGGACGTCCGGAAGACGCACGTCGAGTCGCGCTCTGGTACCGGGATGTTTTTGCAGGTCGTTACTATATCGAGCTGCAAAATACAGGACTTCCGGAACAATTGGGATTGAACAAGCAGTTAATCAGGATAGGACATGAACTCGGGATTCCACTTGTTGCCACAAACGATTGTCATTATCTCACTCCAGAAGAAGCTGAGGCGCAATACATTCTCTGGCTGATGGGCTTGCAGCGCAGAGTAACTGACGCAGAAGTTCCTCTTCAGTCTGGAAACCAGCGCTACTTAAAAAGTGCGGAAGAAATGCTGTCAGCTTTTGCAGAACTCCCACTGATTGCTCTGGAAAATACGAGTATAATTGCAGAGCAATGCGAACTTTCCCTCGAAAATAATAAAATCTTTCTTCCGCAAATTTCCACAAGAGAAGATGAAACGGTCGATTCAAAATTGCGTGATGATGCAAAAAAAGGTCTGGAAAAAAGAATTGCAAAACTTTTTGAACTGTATGAACCGGAAGTCTCTTTTGAAGAATTTCGTCAGCCTTATTCAGAGCGTTTAAGTTTTGAACTGGACGTAATCATTCAAATGGGGTTTCCGGGATATTTTTTAATTGTTTCCGAGTTTATCAAATGGGCAAAAGATAATGGGATTTCAGTCGGACCCGGAAGAGGATCCGGAGCAGGTTCGCTGGTAGCCTATGCTCTACTGATCACGGATATTGATCCACTGCATTATGGGTTGCTCTTTGAGCGTTTTCTGAATCCATACCGTGTCAGCCTGCCAGATTTTGATATTGATTTTGATGTAGAGGGCAGAGAAAAAGTTATAGAGCATGTGCGTGAAAAATATGGCGAAAAAAATGTATGTCAAATTTCCACCTTTGGTTCCCTCAAAGCCAAAGCTGTAGTTCGCGGTGTAGCGAGAGTGCTGGATTTCCCTTATTCGGAAGCTGATAAAATAGCGAAATTGGTGCCAAATGATTTGAATATCACACTCGATCAGGCACTCGAAAAAGAACCTGAATTGGCAGTCCTTGCCAGTGAAGGCAGTGAAAATGAGCAGCGCTTGATTAAGTTCAGTCGGCAGCTGGAAGATTTGAACACACATCTGGGAACGCACGCAGCCGGTGTAATCATTATGAATCAGGATATCCGTGAAGTGATGCCTGTCTGCACTGGAAAAGAAGGCACGCTGCAGTCGATGTATCCAATGAAATATGCAGAGGACCAGGGCGCGGTCAAGTTTGATTTCCTCGGTTTGCAAAATCTTTCCACCATTGACAATACACTGGACTTGATCAGTAAAAGTCGTCCGGACTCAGCAAAGGTAGATATCTCTCGCATTGCAATGGACGATCCTTTAACTTTTGATTTGTTTTGCCGTGCGGATACCATAGGAGTTTTCCAGCTTGAATCGTCAGGCATGAAACGCCTGGTTTCAAACATGCAGCCCTCAGCGTTTGAAGACATTGTCGCGATTTTGGCTCTTTATCGTCCGGGCCCTTTAGGTTCCGGAATGGTTGAGGATTATGTGCAGTGCAAACATAAAAGAAAGCGAGTTGTTTTTCCACATCCACTGATGGCGGACATTCTGAAGGAAACGTACGGGGTGCTGGTTTATCAGGAGCAGATAATTAAAAGTGTACAGGTTCTGGCTGGATTTTCGTTGGGACAGGCGGATTTACTACGTCGTGCGATTGGAAAAAAGACTCCTGAGATTCTGGCGGAACAGCGGATACAATTTGTAGAAGGCTGCTTGAAAAATACGGAATTTGTGGAGCAATGTCCACAGGAGAGCACACCTGAAGAAAAAGCCAATGAAATATTTGATACAATTAATTATTTTTCCGGATATGGATTTAACAAGTCTCACAGTGTAGCCTATGGTATGATTTCCTATCAAACTGCATATCTTAAGGCACATTATCCGGTGCAGCTGATGGCAGCGTTATTCAATGGTTCAGTCAACAATCAGGACAACATTATCAATTACATCAGTGAATGTAAGTCCATGGGAGTCAAAGTTTTACCTCCGGATGTGAATCACAGTGCAAAAACTTTTACGGTAGCTCCGACGGAATTTAGAATTACAGCTATAACACTGTCGCATTTTGAGCGTGATTTCGCAGGCGGCAAACCTTTAAAAGATTCATTTACGGAAAACTGGCTGGAACCACTCCGGAGGTCTTTAAAGAAACTAAAAAATCGGGATTTCAAAGATGAAGATGAATTCCTGAAAATAATTAAACTGAACACGGAAGGAGAAAGCGGACACTCTCAAGCATTTACATTAAATCCAGGAAGTTCCTTTGCGGAATGGCTACGCAGGGAGGCAAGAGTTGAAGTGATTCGTTTTGGCTTGAATGCAGTAAAAAATGTGGGCGGTAAAGCGGTTGATGCTATTTTGAAAGTCAGGAGCGAACATGGACAATTGACTGATTTTATGGAATTTATGAAGAAAGTTAACTTGAATGAAGTTAATCGTAGAATGTTGGAAACCTTGGTCAAATGCGGAGCTTTCGACTCGCTGCATGAAAATCGCGCACAATTATTCGCTGCGCTCGATGCCGCGTTTCATTTAGCACAGGAATTTCAGCGTGCTGAAGAACCATCTCAAGATTCCTTTTTCGACTTGATGGATGAGGGTGATGCGAAGGCTACCGAAACTCAACTTGAATTTCCGGAAGTCAGAAATTGGCCTAAACGGGAACGTCTCAAGCAGGAAAAGGCGGCACTCGGATTTTATGTTTCAGGGCATCCGCTGGACAGTTATTCTTCTGAAATGAAACTACTGGCAACAACAACGGCAAAATTGAAAGAAGGTACACACGCAGAAAAAAATAAAGTATCTTTAATCGGAATTGTCGTCAATAACACCGTCCGTCTGAACCAAAGCAATGAAAAGTTTGCCATTGTTACTCTTGAAGATACACGGGGAACCATTGAGATTCCTGTCTTTGCTTCGGTTTATGAGAAGGTGGAAGAACTGCTTGAAAGCGACGAACCGCTTTTGATTTCCGGACGGGTGAAATTTCGTGATGAAGAGGTGGGAATGTTTGTGGACAATGTACGCAGGCTCAGTGAAATCCGGGAAGCTGAGGCAAAAAGCATGGTTATAAAAATTGGCACAGAACCTTTGAAACAGGAAGCAATAAATTTGCTTCGGAGTACACTGCAAAAATATTCCGGAGACAGGCCTTTCTCATTTTCAGTTCAAACACCGGAAGCCGCTTCTGTTACCATCACTCCGGAAGAGCAGATCAGTATAACTTCAGAACTGATTGAAGAACTGGAAGAACTCCTCCCTTTCCAGACTTTAGAATTTAGTTATTCATCAAAAAGTAAACTCCATTAATTTAAAGAAAAAATCTCGTTTTTTGACCTTATTTTTAGTATGCTTGTTCCGGAGAAAGTACAGGATCTGAGAGATTTAATCAACGGAATAGAAAGAGTGTTCATTGTTAAGTTTTAACTACAAATGCAGTCAGTGCTCCGCAACTTATGAGATTGTTCCGGAACTGATGCTTTGTCCGGACTGCTCGGCAACGCAGAAATCCGGACAGCCGCTGAATGGTGTTCTGGAAGTGGAATGGAAAGGTACTCCTGAAAGTGAAAATCCTTTAGATTTTTTACCGGTGGAACGGCAGTATTTTCCGGCAATTCCGGTTGGAAATACTCCACTTTGGCATCCGGAAAATTTGTTGTCAAAATATGGTTTTCCGGAATTATATTTGAAAGATGACGGAGCAAATCCTACCGGTTCACTAAAAGACAGGGCTTCCTTTTTGGTGGCGGCGTTTGCGCGCAAATACGCTATCCGTGAAGTTGTGGTCGCCTCTACAGGAAACGCGGGCTCGTCCATGGCTGGAGTCGGTGCTGCAGCCGGGTTGAAAATTAAGCTCTTTTTGCCCAGGACAGCACCTCCTGCAAAAATGATCCAGGCATTGCAGTATGGAGCGGATGTCGTACTTGCAGAGAAAAATTACGATCAGGCTTTTGCGCTTTCACTGGAATACTCAAATACTCATGGAGGAATGAACCGCAACACGGCTTACAATCCAATGACTGTGGAAGGCAAGAAAACGGTTTCAATCGAAATTTTAAATCAGCTCAAAAAAGCACCGGATCATGTTTTTGTCGGAGTTGGAGACGGCGTCATTTTGTCGGGCATTTACAAAGGATTCCGGGATCTGCTGCAGCTTGGCAGGATTGTCAAAATACCCACAGTTCATGCGGTACAGGCTTCCGGAAGCGCCGCTATTTACCGTGCTATGGAATCCGGTGTTTTTGATGGGAAGCCTGCAAAAACCGTTGCGGACTCAATTTCAGTCGATGTTCCCAGCAACGGGCATCTTGCACTGAAAAATTTGAAAGATTTCGATGGCAGATGTATTACTGTCACAGATGAAGAAATCCTTTCTGCACAAAAAGAACTTTCTTCGGATTGTGGACTTTTTTCAGAACCGGCCGCCGCCGCCGCTTATGCGGGGTTTTTGAATCAGAAACGGTCTCTGGATTCCGGTGAAACCTGTGTGGTGCTACTGACTGGAAACGGACTGAAAGATATCGGTTCTGCGGCAAAAAATATTATTATTCCTGAAAAGGCTGTCAATTCGCTTGATGAAATTTCTTAAAAATGATGTGCTTCTAAAAAGTAAAAATGACAACTTCTTACGATTCCATCAAAAATAAACTGCCAAAATTATAAGCTAAAAAAATATGATCGATTTAACAATAAACGAAGCAAAAATTCAGCAGAACGCAAAACACTGCCGCGAACGTAAAATCAAACTTCCCACCTTCGGACAGATGCAGAATCCGGAAACAATTTCGGAAGAAATCAAGGACGAATTGAAAAACGTGAGTTTGTGGGAAACACATCCCGCCAATTTATTTCGGATTAGCTGGAAAAATGAACCCGTCTTAGATGGAGGTGGTTTCGGCGGTGTAAATTATGTGGTGATTCCTCCTGAGCTTTCCGGCGTCAAAGCAAAAATTATCGCACTGGTCGGCAAGTGGTTTCCAACAGGCGCGCACAAAGTCGGGGCCACGTACGGCTGTCTGGCTCCGGCATTGACCACAGGACAATTTTGTCCGGCAGAAACCAAAGCAGTCTGGCCCTCTACCGGAAATTACTGCAGAGGCGGGGCTTATGTTTCTTCACTACTGGGTTGCGATTCTATTGCGATTTTACCTGAAAACATGTCGCGCGAACGTTTTGATTGGCTGGAGAAAGTGGCCGGAGAAGTGATTGCAACTCCTGGTTGTGAAAGCAATGTGAAAGAAATTTTTGACAAATGCTGGGAACTGAAAAGCACGCGAAACGATATCCAGATTTTCAATCAGTTTGAAGAGTTTGGAAATCCGCTTTGGCATTATATGATAACTGGCAAAGCTGCGGAAGAAGCTTTGAAGCAGGAAATGGGTGCAAACGGACACGTTGCCGGAGCAATTTCATCTTCCGGATCGGCGGGTTCAATGGCTTTTGGATATTATCTGAAAGAAAAATTCCCCGGTTCTAAATTGGCAGTTGCGGAAGCTCTGCAGTGTCCTACTTTGCTGAACAATGGTTTTGGAGATCACCGAATCGAAGGCATCGGCGACAAACATGTTCCCTGGATTCACGACTGCAAAAACACGGACATGGTGATTGGGGTTGATGATGAGGCTGCAGTCCGTCTGCTACGGCTTTTCAATGAAAGCAAGGGGCGGGAGACCCTGGCACACTACGGTGTGGAACCGGAATTTGTGGAACAGCTGGATCTGTTGGGTATATCCGGAATTGGAAACGTGCTTGCCGCAATCAAATTCGCAAAATATTTTGAGTTGACTAAAGATGATTTCGTGGTAACAATTCTGACGGATTCAATGGAACTTTACGGTTCGCGCATCGAAGAACTGGCTGCGGAACGAGGACAATACACAAACATTGATGCACACAAAGATATGCAGCTGCTGATGGATTCCGGAATTGATAATGTGCTGGAATTAACACATTATGAAAAGAAAAGAATTCATAATCTCAAATACTTTACATGGGTTGAACAGCAGGGACGAGAGTTGTCTGAACTGAATGAACAATGGTATAATCATGAAGCATATTGGCAAAACATCTTTGCACTCGCTCCACAAATTGATGATTTGATTGTGGAATTTAACCGGCAAATTGACGCGGCATAGAATTGCTAAACCGTTGTCTCATCAAATAATTCCCTGCCTATCAGCATTCGCCGAATTTCGTTTGTGCCCGCGCCAATATCATAAAGTTTGGCGTCACGCAACAACCGTCCTGTAGGATAATCATTGATGTAACCGTTTCCGCCTAAAGATTGAATTGCCTCCAGAGAGACTTTGACAGCATTCTCTGAAGCGAGTAGCAAACAAGCAGCGGTATCTCTGCGGGAGACTTGTTTTTTATCACAACTTTCGGCGACACGATAACAAAAAGCACGCGAAGATTGGAGGGCAGTGTACATGTCCGCAAGCTTGCCCTGCATCAACTCAAAAGTGCCAATGGGCTGGTCAAACTGCCAGCGCTCATGCACGTAAGGCAATGTCACGTCCAATGCGGCCTGCATGATTCCGAGAGGTCCTCCGGAAAGTACTACCCGCTCCAAATTCAGTCCACTCATCAAAACTTTCACCCCTTGATTTGCTTCACGTACCACATTTTCATCCGGAATTTCACAATCCTCAAAAACAAGTTCACAAGTATTGGAACCCCGCATTCCGAGTTTGTCCAGCTTCTGCGCCGTTGAAAAACCTTTCATCTCTTTTTCAACAATGAAAGCAGTCATTGCTTTCGAACCCTGATCTTTGGGTGCAGTACGCATGTACACGATTAAGACGTCTGCATCCGGCCCGTTTGTAATCCACATTTTGGAACCATTTGCAACCCAGTATTCGCCGCGTTTTTCCGCATTGCAAGCCATCGATCCGACCACATCTGAGCCTGCTCCCGATTCTGACATGGCCAATGCTCCGACATGTTCACCTGAACAAAGTTTAGGAAGATATTTTTGTTTTTGTGCTTGACTGCCGTTGATCTGGAGTTGATTGACACATAAATTCGAGTGCGCTCCGTAAGATAATCCGACCGAAGCAGATGCTCTGGAAATTTCCTCGACTGCTACCAAATGTGCTAAATAAGTCATTTCGGAACCTCCATATTCTGCCGAAACGGTCATTCCCAATAATCCCAAATCACCGAGTTCTTTCCACAAATGTTGTGGAAACTCGTTGTCACGGTCAACGTCTTCGGCAATCGGTGCAATGCGTTTTTCGGCAAACTGCAGCACCGTTTCCCGGAGCATGTCTACTTCTTCATTCAGTTTAATATCCCAGTTCATTTTTATTTAACTTTAGTTTTTTTCAATTCACGGAAAAAACAGGTCGGTGCACCGGTATGACACGCAGGTCCGGTTTGATGAACTTTATATAGCAGGGTGTCTTCATCACAATCCACCAGCACCTCCACAATTTGCTGAAAATGTCCAGAGCTCTCCCCTTTTTTCCAGAGGGCATTCCGGGAACGTGACCAGTAGTGTGCAAATCCGGTTTCCTGTGTTTTTTGAACCGCATCCGGATTGGCATAAGCCAGCATCAAAACTGCTCCGGAACTCTCTTCTTGCACGATAACAGGCAGCAGGCCGCCTTGTTTATCAAAATCTAAATCTGCAACCGAAAGCTTGTTTGCAGAGGCTTCAGCAGTTTCCGATTTCGTTTTTGACATGTGCTCTCCTCAAGCTTCCGGACGCATGGTTGGAAATAAAATAACATCACGAATTGTTGATTGTCCGGTAAGCAGCATTACAATCCGGTCGATACCTAAACCAACACCACCCATCGGAGGCATTCCGTATTCCATAGCGCGCAAAAAATCTTCGTCCAACGGTTGAGTTTCTTTTTCACCACCGCGGCCGCGTTCGACTTGTTCCTCCATCAAACGACGCTGAATCACAGGGTCGTTCAGTTCGGAAAATGCGTTAGCAATTTCCCAACCGTTGATGTAAGCTTCGAAACGCTCAAGCAAATCCGGATTGTCTCGATTTTGTTTGCAAAGCGGGCTGGTTTCTTTTGGGTGATCAGTGATAAACGTAGGCTGTATAAGTTGAGTTTCACACGTTTCTTCAAAGACAAGCTGGGTTGCCAATCCTCGATTGTATTCCGTGTCAAGTTCCCATCCGTTTTCCTTGAGCAGGTTTTGCACTTCGGAGTCACTCATGTTTTCGAATCGAATTCCGCCCAATGTTTGAATTGCTTCCAGCATGCTCAAACGCGGCCACGGTGCTTTCAAGTCTATAGTCTGACCTTCATATTCTATTTCTGTACTGCCGTTGACCGCAATTGCGCAGCGTTCACAAATATTTTCTGTGTGTCTCATTATTTCGTTGTAATCGACATATGCCTGATAAAATTCAAGCGCAGAAAATTCCGGATTGTGTGTACGGTCAATGCCTTCGTTGCGGAAATCTTTAACAAATTCAAAGACTGCATCAAAGCCTCCTGCAATGAGGCGTTTCAAGTACAATTCATTGGAAATCCGTAAATAAAAAGTCTGGTCCAGTGCCTTATGATGAGTTACAAAAGGGGTGGCGTTTGCACCTCCGTAAACTGCCTGGAGTGTCGGAGTTTCTACTTCCAAAAACCCTCCTTCCCGTAAATAGTCACGAATAGTCTGGAAGATTAAGGTCCGTTTTTGGAAAACTTCCGCAACTTTCGGATTCAATATTAAATCCAAATAGCGCTGGCGGTAGCGTAATTCTTTATCTGTAACTTCATCATGAACAATGCGTTTGCCGTCTTTTTCCTCGACCTTGGGCATTGGCATGGGACGTATGGATTTTGAAAGCATTTCAACAGCGCTGGCCCGTATAGTTAGTTCACCGGTTTTGGTGTACATTAATGTTCCTGTAATACCCAGATGATCTCCAATGTCACACAATTTAAACATTTCGAATGTATTTTCTCCAACTGCGTCAAGCCGCACATATATTTGCAGACGCATGTGCTGAGCCTGAATGTTGCCAAAACTGGCTTTACCCTTTCCTCGAACCGCCATCAGACGGCCTGCAATAGTAATAGTTTCCTGATGCTTCAGTAGATGTTCTGCTTGTCCAAATACCTCAGGAACAGTGTGGCTTCGCTGAAATGAATAAGGGTAAGGTTCTGTGCCTAACGCACGTATTTTTTCCAGTTTGCCCAGCCGGACCTGTTGTTGGTCTGTATTGATGTCCATTTAAAAATAATTCCTAAGTTAGAAATAATTCAGCTAAATTTTTTAACATTCAATGAAGAGTGTATCACTCTCAAGACAGAACTGGTCTGCTTTTCAATACTTCAATAATTAATAATTAGCACTACTCACAAGTGAGTGCTATTTTTTACTTGCGTTGTGCTGCAGATTACGATAGTCTTATAGTCTGGAATGAATTTGGATGATTTTTTATTATTTCTAATTCACTTAAACGGCTCAGCATACGCTTTTTGTTGTTGAAGCTCAATTTATTTAATTAATATTAATCCTAATAAAGGAGAACTATGATTCGTCCCTTACAGGACCGCGTGCTTGTGAAGCGCGTCGAAGCCGAAGAAAAGACAGCTACCGGTATTATTATCCCGGATACAGCCAAAGAAAAGCCCTCAGAAGGGGAAGTGGTCGCAGTTGGCCCGGGCAAACGCCTTGACAATGGTTCCATACAAGAGATGGGAGTAAAAAAAGGTGATAAAATTTTGTTCAGCAAGTATGGCGGCACCGAGGTAAAAGTCGATGACGAAGATTATATCATCATGCGTGAGGACGATATCCTCGGCGTGTTGGCTTAATTAAAAAAATACTTAATCAACCATTAACAAATTAACTTAGAGTATAGTATGGCAAAACAAGTTACTTTTGCGGCAGAAAACCGCGAAAAACTGCTAAAAGGCGTAAATGCCTTGTCCAATGCAGTCAAGGTGACATTGGGACCGAAAGGCCGCAATGTATTAATTGAAAAATCATTTGGTGCACCGCTGGTCACCAAAGATGGTGTAACAGTTGCGAAAGAAATTGAACTGGAAGACAAGTTGGAAAATATGGGTGCGCAGATGGTTAAAGAAGTTGCATCCAAAACTTCTGACGTTGCAGGTGATGGAACCACCACTGCAACTGTTTTAGCACAGGCAATTGTGACCGAAGGTCACCGCAACCTGGCCGCAGGCGCAAACCCAATGGACCTCAAGCGTGGAATTGACAAAGCTGTCGCTGCTGCTACAGAGCATTTGCACAGTATTTCCAAGTCAGTTTCCGAATCCATAGAAATCGCTCAGGTGGGCGCTGTTTCAGCAAACAATGATCCCACAATTGGTGATATTATTGCTGAATCCATGGAAAAAGTAGGAAAGGACGGTGTGATAACCATCGAAGAAGCAAAGACGGCTGATACAAGTTTGGAAGTTGTAGAAGGAATGCAGTTTGACCGCGGTTATCTTTCACCGTACTTTGTCACTGATTCAGAACGTATGGAAGTCGTACTCGAAGATCCATACATCATCCTTGTGGAAAAGAAAGTCAGTAACATGAAGGATATTCTTCCTGCAATTGAGCAAATCGCCAAGACTGGAAATCCATTCTTGATCGTTGCTGAAGACATTGAAGGCGAAGCTTTGGCAACCCTCGTTGTCAACAAATTGCGAGGTACGCTGAAGTGTGCAGCTGTTAAAGCACCGGGTTTCGGTGATCGCCGCAAAGCCATGTTGGAAGATCTTGCAATCCTCACTGGAGGTGCAGTTGTTTCCGAAGATATGGGAATGAAGCTGGAAGACCTGACTCTGGCCAAACTTGGGCAAGCCAAGTCTGTAGTCATAGACAAAGACAATACTACGGTAATTGACGGTTCAGGTGATAAAGATGGTATCAAATCCCGCATCAGTCAAATTCGCGCTCAGATCGAAGACACATCTTCTGACTATGATCGAGAAAAATTGCAGGAACGTTTAGCCAAATTGGCTGGAGGTGTAGCTGTAATTAACGTTGGTGCTGCAACTGAAATCGAGATGAAAGAGAAAAAGGCTCGAGTTGAAGATGCATTGCACGCGACACGCGCAGCTGTTGAAGAAGGAATTGTTCCTGGAGGCGGAGTCGCTTTGGTTCGTGCAATTGATGCTGTCGCAAAAACAGTAAAAAGCATTGAACAACACGATCAAAAAGTTGGTGCTGAAATCGTACTTAAGGCACTTGAAACTCCGTTGCGCCAAATAGTGGCTAACGCGGGGCTCGAAGGCGCCTTGATTGTTGACAAAGTAAAAGCAAGCAGCACAAACGAAGGTTTTGATGCAGCTACCGAAACTTACACCGACATGATTTCAGCTGGTATTATTGATCCGACTAAAGTCGTACGTACTGCACTGGAGAATGCTGCATCCGTCGCCGGATTGCTGTTGACTACAGAAGCAGGAGTTCATGATGCTCCTGAAGAAAAAGCGGCTGGTGGTATGCCAGGTGCGCCGGACATGGGAGGCATGGGAGGAGGCATGGGCGGAATGATGTAATTTCCGTTCAGAATCCAGCTGAATAAAAAAAGGCGAGTCGGCTCTCTGAGCTGGCTCGCCTTTTTTGTTTTTTAACTTATTTTCTGCAGATTTAGAGGGTGCTAAATTGAGGAGATTTTGTAAGAATTAACTGTTTGTTTCTTCGGCTTCCAAAGATTCTTTACAGGCAACACAAAAAGTCGTTACCGGCCGGATGAGCAGGCGTTCTTTACCAATTTCATTGCCGCATTCTTCGCAGTATCCAAATGTTTTGTTTTCTACGCGCTCTAAGGCTTCCTCAACCTTTCCAAGCAGTTTTCGTTCACGATCTCTTATACGTAAATTGTTTATATGCTCAGTCTCCAGCGAAGCCCTGTCATTAGGGTCAGGATAGAGCGTGCTCTCTTCCTGCATACCGTGTACAGTTTCTTCGGATTCACCAAGTATTTCCGCTTGCATTTCTTCCAAACGGTCTTTGATCTTTTCTAGTTGTGCTTCTTGCATTCCAAAATTCTCCTGGAAAGACGCTATAAAAAAATAATTGTGATAGAAACCTTGAATTATAATGGATTTTTTCAGTTAAGTAAAGATTTTTCTTCAATAAATGTCTCTGTCATTCCTAGAAAGTAGTAAAAAGTCGGTCATATATTTTTGTTGCGAAACGCCTGATTAATTCACGTATGTTTCCTGAAAGTGAAAAATTGGAAACAGTGTCTGTTTCATTCTCTCCGGCCTCATTCAGCTTAACTTCGAGCATTGTTTCTTCCCAAACCTTTTTGCCTGTACGACTATCTTCTAAAACGGCTTTTCCCTGAATTATTGCTTTAGTACCGGTGGAAATCTGCTCGTTACTCAAACCGGAAGAATTTGTTTTCAAGTTGAGTAGGCTAATGCTCAACCGGAGGTCGGCAGTTCCTGAAGATGCCATTTTCACAGAACTGTTAGATCGTAACAAGCGGTTAAGCTGCTGGGATAAATCGGTTTCCAAACCTGCTTTGAACGTCTGATTTTGGATGGGTAAAATTGCAAGAGTTCGAGCTTCATTTGGTAAGACCGGATTACTGCCTTCAAGCACATAACCGCACCCGGGGAACAACAGCAAAAGCGTAATTCCAATAAAACAATGTAAAAAGAAAATTCGCGTTTTAAGTAAAAATTCTACTGAAAATTGTTTAAAATTTTGCAAATTAGCCTGTGAAGAAATGTGCCTTGTCTTTTGTAAACTACTGACGATTCTGCGTGAGTCCATTCTTGGCAGCAAGTGTCTATTTTATTATTTATGGTAGAGCCTTCAAGATTATTGGATGATTTAACGAATTTTTTTTAGAGATAAACCAAAACAAGAACGCCAGTATAAGTGTATAACTGTATACCTTGAGGCATCTGTGCTATTTCGTAACCGCCAAAAAAACCAATTAAGGGAAATTCCCCCAGTGTTTCCCGTATCAATTGCGTGTCTACATTTTGTCGTCCATAAAGTGCTTCACCACGCGAGGCGCAATTGAAATAAATGCCAAAGGTCGGAACGTTTTCATTTTGTTTTTTCAAACGCTGTAGCATTTCCCGCAAGTCATCTTCAGCAGTTTTAGGACTGCGGTAGGCAAAAGAAACCACTCCGCCCTTGTGTACTATTTCTGAAGTAGTGATCCCTTGAGATGCCACGTTAATCCCAGTAATATGACGGGCCATTGCGCCTTCTCCCGTAAAAACAGGTTTTTCCGGATCCAGCGGAAAACTAAGCAATAATTGCTGAGTTGCTTCCTCCATATCATTAAATTTAAACTCTTTTGCAACTTCGGTAAATACTTCCAATGCAGGAATTCCATCAAGAGAGAGAATGAGGTCATCTTTAACTTCAGTAACAAACATGGGTTCACCCAGAGTTGCGCAGGACTGCGTCACGCCTGCATGAAACTCAGTCATTCCCGCAAAGGCCAATCCTCCCGCGCCGTTAAGAGTGACTATGTCAGAGCCAAACTGAATCGAAGTCTCCTGACTTCCGTCATTACATGATCCTGCCCCAAAAACCGAAGGACGGTTCTTGAGGAAATTAAACATATTGATAAAATTGTGTGGCTGATGCTGAAAAACATCAGGAAAGAAGAAAAAGAGTGGATTCTCACCGCCAAAGCTCTCAAGAGCTTCACGGATTTGTTGAGTAACTCCGGAGCTATATTCCAATTCCTGATATTTGGCTAAAGCAAGCAGGCGTAATTCCGGAGTATATCCTGCCATTAAAACCAATCCGGGATCGCTTGTGATTTCTCCTTCTTGTGAAAGCACTCCCATTCCACTGCAGCCGCTGATACACTTGCAGTGTGTTTGTTCCAGAATCAATTCATGTAAACGTCCTGCATGAACAAAATGCTCCTGAGTAAAAAAGATTAGTATCCAATTTACTTCCGGAAGATTTGCCTGTATGACCGCAGAGTTTATGACTTCAGCAATAGCGAGATCCGGATCAGTTTCTTTAGAAACTCCTACGCCAACAAGGTTCACAACCATTCACTGATAGCAGATTAAAAAACGTGGCATCCGTATTGCTCTTATAGAAAAACCCCAAGTCTGTTCAAAGCGGATTACAATTTTGATTAGAATTAAATCTCAGGCAAAAGTCTGCCTTAAGCAAAGGAAAACATCAAGATTCCTCACACTTCTCAACGGCAAGACATGCTAAAACTATTTAATTGTTCCTGCATAAATAAAATAATATCTGGACGCAGATTTTTCATTCAGGCAATTTTTTTGGCAGCAACTTTCTCAGTTCTGGTTAGTTGCGCGGAAACGGTTTGGAAAAATTATGGTGACAGTTGCATACAAATTTCTGAAAATCCACCATTACGCCGTGTTATAAATTACAGTGATCATGCTTTGTGCGGGCGTAAATTGTCACCACGAGATGCTCCAAATCCCCAGATTCGTCCTCAAAATGAAAAGAATTGAGTTCGCTCTCCTGAGTTATATCTTGAAAAATTTTTGTGGTTGGCATTTGAGGAGATTAGCCTGAAAACGGGCTTGCTGCAAAAGGCTCTGCTGCCAGAGAACTTGGATTTGCACCAGTGATACGGACAGCTAAAAGTTCACCGGCTTTTTCCCCGCAGTTTTTAATAGACACAGAATGGTTGCCACGTGTGCGTCCGGTTACAGAGTTTTCTTTGCGTTGATGATTTCCCTCAATCAAAACTTCTTGGATGGTACCGACCAAAGCCTCATTTTTTTCCCGAATGATTTTTTCTTGAGTTTCGAGCAATACCTTCAACCGCTCCGCTTTGACTTTTTCTGATAATTGTTCAGGATATTCAGCAGCACGAGTTCCGGGACGCGGTGAATATTTAAACGAATAAATCAAATCGAAACGCACGTTTTTGACTGCTTCCATTGTCATTTCGAACTCTTCCTCAGTTTCTCCTGGAAAGCCCACAATCAGGTCTGTCGACAGCGTGGCGTCCGGAAGTCGATCCCGCAAAAGATCAACTTTTTCATAAAAAGTTTCCATCGAGTACCAGCGCCTCATTCTACGCAGAATTCTGTCCGATCCGGATTGCAGTGGAAGGTGCATTTGTTCGCAAAGTGAGGGTAAAGTTACGAATGCGTCCGCTAATTCTGCATGAAAATCTTTAGGATGAGGTGAAATGAAACGCAAACGTTTCAAATTCTCCAGCTTGTCCAGACGTCGCAAAAGCTCCACAAAATCCGTGCCGTTGGCTTTATATGAATTTACATTTTGCCCCAGCAAACATATTTCCTTTGTTCCAGTCGAAACGAGACGCTTGGCCTCTACGATAATATGTTCCGGCTCACGGCTGACTTCCACTCCTCGTGTAAATGGGACAACACAAAAAGAGCAATGGTTATTACACCCTTTTGTAATTGCCAAATGTGCTTTGACACCGAAATTTTGAGCTTGTCTAAATGTATAGTCCGGAATAAAATTACGTACTTTTTGCCGGGAATGACGTTCCGTCCGGGAGAATTTTTGACCCTTGCCGACCATTTTCAGCATCTCCGGAAGCTCAAACAAATTGTCTGTTCCAAAAACAAAGTCAACGTTTTTTGCCCTGTTTAAAATTGACTTTCCTTCCTGCTGTGCCACACAACCACCGACGCCTATTTTCAAATCCGGATTCGCCGATTTGAGATGCCTTAGACGTCCCAATTCACTATAGACCTTGTTTTCAGCTTTTTCGCGGATAGAGCAAGTGTTGAGAATAATTAAATCCGCATCATCCTGACAATCTGTCTGGGAGTAATTTTCGTGCCGCAGCACTTCCAGCATTTTATCGGTATCATACTCGTTCATCTGACAACCATAAGTCTTGATGTAGACTTTCTTCACGGTTTCCGCGCTTTCGGAATTTTCATTTATCATTGGTTGTGATCTTAGCTGATTTAAATAATTACTGTTGCGATGTTAACTGGAATTGATCCAATTATAATTTGCCTGACTGTTTATATTATGCGGAGACGGCATCCAGCCGTGACATTCCAAGTTCTTCTGCGCATATCACTTGGGCAACACTTCGGATGTCTTTAGGAAATTCCACATAATAATCCAGACCGTCACGGGACCATAAAGTTTCCTCCAACTGCATTCCATGGGCAGTCGGTTTGACAAATTCAAACCATTTGTTTTGGTAAAGAACCTCAAAAAGTTCTGCCAAATATTCCTTGCCGTTTGCTGCAGAAAAAGTCATTTTAGGTTTTTTCCGGACAGCATCTTTGGTGCTGGCAGTAAAGGTCATGCGGAAATCAAATTTGCCCCACTGAAAATGAACGTATTGGTTTTTTTCACCAGTCTCAGTTTTGAATATGTGGTAATTTTGGTGATCAACCGAATATTGTCTCACGAAGTCTCCTATAGTATTATTGTGTAATCGAAGGCGTAATTAACCAACTTATTTTCTCTCATAAAGCACCTGCTTTTCAAGGTAAACTTTGATTTTGGACAATATTGCTGCCTCATCATCGGGTTGATGCCATTCTATTTTTGCTTCTCTCCTGAACCAGGTCAATTGCCTTTTTGCGTATTGACGGGTACGCTGCTGAATTTCCTGAACAAGAAGATTCCATTCAAGCTTGCCCTGCAGATGCAAAACAATCTCCCGATAACCAATTGCTTGCATAGGTTTCAGTTTTGGAGAATATCTGGTCAAAAGCATTTTGACTTCAGCAATCCAGCCTGACTCCAGCATCTTGAGGGTACGCTGATTGATGCGTTCATAGTGTACACTCCGCTCCCATTCAAACGCAACCGCAAGAAATGGATAACGTGCTGTGGAAAACGGTTGATGCTGCTGAAATGTGCTTAAACTGGTTCCGGTGGCAAGTACCACTTCAAGACTGCGCATTATTCTGGCGGTGTCATTTGGATGCAGACGTTTGGAGGCTTGCGGATCAAGTTTTTGCAGTTGCTCCCAGCAAAATGAAGTGCCATGTTCTTCTTGAAGGCAGATAACTTCTTTGCGAATATTTTCTGGAATATCCGGTATATGACTGATTCCGTACAGCAATGCACGGTAATACAATCCTGTCCCGCCAACCAAAATCGGGACGTGTCCTCGTTCCTGAATTTGTTCAATAATTCGGGATGTTTCCCGTTCATATTTTCCCGCCGAATAATTTTCGTCTGGATCAATCAAGTCTAATTGATGATGCGGGACTAGTTTTTGTTCAGTTAAAGTTGGTTTAGATGTGCCGATATCCAACTGACGATAGACGTGCATCGAGTCGGAGCAAATCAATTCACCGTCAATCTCCTGTGCCAATTTAAGTGCCAGGCCGCTCTTCCCGCTTGCCGTCGGTCCGGCAACAACTACAATTCCTGGACTTCTTACCATTGACAAAATATTTTTTCAGTTTTCGTTTGTAGAAAGTGTTTTGCTTTAATGGTGCTGACAATCATCAAGTTAAACAAAACAGAAGGGTAGGTAAACAGAGTATATCAGCCGTTTCTTCCGAGTTTCTTTGACAATTCGAACTCACGTTTTAAGTACTATTTGGCAGATTTTATTTCTGCTTTTAATTCGGCTCGAACCTGCAAAAAAAAATCATTGTAACGACCATCCCGCAAATCAGGAAATGTCCAGGCTAGATCACGATAACTTCCCTTGTCTTTCAGCAAAATAAGATCTGCCCAGACACCGTTACGCAGATATATTTTTTGTGGGCCTTCTTTTCCTGAAAGCAAAACTACACGGTGAAAATCAAGATAGCCCGGATCAAGGTTGATTCTTCTTTTACCGGAGATGCTCAATTGCTTTTCGATTTCGACCGTCTTCAGTTTCCATTCAGCAGCAGTTTCCAGTTTTTGCAGACCTACCACACTCATGAAACAGCGTTTCAGATTACTGCCCATTTCTGCGGCATAATATTCAGTTTGGTCAAAAGGAAATTCTGCAGACTGGCGCTGGATTTTCCAGTTCTGATTGCGTATTTCTTTCTTGGCTTGCTCCAGCCATTTTGGATCCGCATACAGTGCTCCTATGATCAGTTTTGCACAAATTTCATTTTTCAAAATTGACTTTTGCTTTAAGATTATCTACCAACATTTTAACTGAAACTGAGGAACTATGCCACTTTTTAGCTTGAAGTGGTTTGCGCAGGATGTTCCAGAGTCTTTTTACACCAAAGCGTCAACATTCATAAAATACAAATCACGGATTGGATTGAGCAATCTGTCGATTTATGATCTGATGGTGACCAAATTAATCAGCTCTCTCATGTTGAACTTTTGCAGATGAATTCGCCAAACACGCAGAAAGACACACCTTCTCCGCCAGCATTGGCACTGCACTTTCGTAAATTTGGAGAAAATGGTCCTGACTTAGTTGTGCTGCATGGTTTGTTTGGATCTGGAAAAAACTGGCGCAGTTTTGCAAGATCTTTTGAAAATGACTTTCAAGTCTGGACGTTGGACGCACGTAATCATGGGGAATCACCTCATGCGGAAACCATGAGTTATCTGGAAATGGCTGAAGATGTTATCTGCTTTTTGGACAAGAACGAATTAAAAACCGTCATTTTGCTTGGACACAGCATGGGTGGAAAAACCGCGATGCAGGTTGCTTTGCGGTTTCCAAACAGAATTTCGGCTTTGATTGCGGTAGATATAGCGCCTGTTCGGTATGAGAATCAGCAACAGCAACTGGGACTCATTGAGGCAATGCAGGAACTACATTTTACCGCGGAAATGTCGCGCGCTGAAATTAAAAAAAAGCTGGCTGAAAAAATTCCTGAAAAACGTCTACTTTCTTTTTTAATGACTAATTTAACTCTTGAAAACGGCCGATTTCGGTGGCGTATCGGGTTGGGACAAATTTCTGCAGGAATGCAGAATCTCTTAAAATTTACGGAGATAAAAAGTGTTTTTTCAGGCCCGACTCAATTCATTGGTGGTGAAAATTCTGATTATATCAAGACGGAGTATCATTCACTGATCCGCAAAAGTTTTCCGTTGAGCAGAATTACAATGCTTAAAAATTGCGGACACTGGCTGCATGTAGAACTGCCGGGAGCATTCCAAAAAAATGTTAACGAATTTTTGCAGCAAAATGGTTTAAGATGAAAAAGGTGAATAGCAAATTTTACAAACCCAGTGTTGGTGCTCCGGAAGAATTGGAAATCCAGACTTCAACATTACGATTATCCGCAAAATGCTGGGGAAATCCGGAAGGAATACCGCTGCTGGCCTTTCACGGCTGGCTGGACAACGCCGCAACTTTTGATTATTTGGCGCCGTTGTTAACGGAGTTTCGGCTAGTGTCACTTGACTTGCCGGGGCATGGGCTTTCAGATCATCGCCCTTCCGGTTCGTCGTATCATTTCACCGACGTAATTGTAGATGTGCTAGAAGTGATTCATGTTTTGGGCTGGGATCATTTTTCTTTGCTGGGCCACTCAATGGGTGCGGGAATAGCTTCTTATCTTGCAGGTACAATTCCAGAAAAAATCAGGTTTGTGATCCTCATTGAGGGTTTAGGTTCGATGGTTCTAAAAGCTGAAAAAATGCCGGAAAATTTGCGCGAGTCTTCAAGACAATGGCTGCAGCTCTCAAAAAAAAATCTTCCGCTTTATCCTGATGAGGAAACTGCTGTTAAAGTACGACATCATGTTGGCGGGATCGAAGAGTCGTCTGTCAGGGCTTTGGTAGCCCGAGGCTTACGTCCTGTAGAAGGAGGTTTTACCTGGCGAACTGATCCACGTTTGAAAATAAAGTCCCGTCATTATTTGACTGAAGAACAGGCCGGTGCTTTTCTGCAGAAAATTACAGCACCAGTTTTGCTGATTGCAGCAGAAAACGACGAGCAGAATCAATGGAAAGACCTTTTGGTCAAACGAATACCATACGTAAAAAATTTAAGGTGCCGCAGTCTTGCCGGAAATCACCATCTGCATCTTGATAATCCGGAAGCTGTAGCTGAGGTGATTCGTGAGTTTTTGAATGAAATTTCTGAGAAACAATGAGTTTTGATCCAAAAAAGGAACCCGAAAATCACGAATCGATAGCCGACAGGCGCCTGCAAATCTCTTCCACAGGAAAGCGTTTATTTGCCTTGCTGCTGGATTTTATTTTAGCTTTGCTTCTCGCAAATACTTTAGTGCAGGTTTTCCGCAAAGAGCATTGGGATTTAGTAATGCAGTCCAGAAATTTTTTGGACTTGCTTCCCTTTTATGGAAGTATTGTTTTAGTATTAATCTTTAAAGATATTTTAGGCCGTAGTCCAGGTAAATTATTGCTGGGCATGACAATTAGGAAGATTGAAAATTTTTCTCAGCGTCCCTCGTTTTTTGTGCTAATAAAGAGGAATCTGCTGTTGCTGCTTTTTCCTGTAGAGGCAGTGGTACTTTTTCGGGATGCTTATGCCAGGCGGTTGGCGGATAAATGGTGGGGTACAATCGTACTTGATGACCAAAAAGCACTGAGGGTTATTTTACGGATTTTGCTGGGAAATATCATTCTGTTTGGTTTTTTTTCAGTTGCAATTTTATACCAGCGTTCCGGCATTGAAAAAACAGCTGCGTATCAAACTGCGGAACAGGCGATTCGCGCCCACCCGTCATTGCAGATGTTGCTGGAGGAGTCTCCGGAAATCGAGGAACCGGAAATGCATTTAGATTTGCGTGAAAATGCTGAAAATCCTTCCCTCGTACGTGCCAGAGTTGGTGACGATGAGACAGGAAAGCTGGTTACAGTTTCATTAACTTTCCGGAATAATCCACGGGGCTGGGAAGTGCTGAATATTGAAGTAAAACCAATCGGTGAGGCGGATGATTAAGGCAAGTATTGGCTCAGAATCCTGTGCTGCCAAAGCCGCCTGCACCGCGTTCTGTTTCCTCAAGGGAGTCGACTACTTCAATTCTGCACGGCTCAAGTTTTCGGACCAGCATTTGAGCAATGCGTTGCTGCAAAAGCACTTCTGCGGCTTGCATACCATCAGACTCACCAATGTAGCGAAATGGCAGGAAGATGCGACCACGGTAATCGGGATCTATTATTCCGACGCTGTTTGCCAATATAAAATCGGTGTTAATAATGCTTGAACGCGGCACTATTTCTACATAATATCCAGTGCTTAAGTGAATGGAAATGCCTGTATCAAAAAAGAAAATGTCCGGTCTTTTTTGCTCGACAGCCATAGCCGTCAAATCTATGCCGGCATCGGTTTCATGCCCTCTTTTGGGGATTGACATATCGTCAAAATGACAACAAATTTTTATAAGCGGTGTAGAGTCCAAAATTTTATTTAACAATGAAACGATGAAACTTGATGGAAAAGAGTTTATGAATTCAGCAGAAAAACTTCAAGCTTTGACGAATGCAACTTAACGCAAAATCAATCCGAACTTTACTCCATAAAGAGAAACGTCCTGTTCTGGCTGAAATTTTGGGAAAGCTGTGGGAACTGCCGCTTTTTGAGTACTCCGGCCTTCTTTGGGATAATTCAGTTGAACCTCCTCCTTTGGAAAAAGCCTTGCGGGAAGCTTTTGAAATCGAGTTTCGCAGAACAGGTCTCAGCAAAGAACAAGCACAATCCTCTTGTGCAAGACTTGAGAAAACTCGTATTTTACAGACTTCAACACACGTAACAGCATCTGAAGGTCCAACTTTTCTGGCCTTGCATCATTTGGCATTGTTGGGGATGCCTCCACAGGAGACATATTTTGTTGGTGCATATTCTGGAATTCCTTTTGCAAATTCCGCCTGGTCCGGATGCTTAAATTATAGTAATCGCTTTGATTTGGAATCCGTGATTTCTCCCAAAGCTCGGGAATTTACGGAACTAAAACGCTCAGACTCTGACCGTTTACGTGATTCTGTGGAACGACGCATTTCGCTTATTCCGGGAAATATGAGGGAAGCCCGCGTTTTTCAAAGCAAGATTCCTGAAAAGCTGGTCAATCTACTGCCTTACTTTGCAGAGCCAATTCGCAAAGTTTCACCAAGTGCAGTTTGCGGAGACGATTTCACAGTATGGGCTACACAGTTTTGCGCAAATCAGTTGCATCAAATTGTTCCGGAAAAATCACTGCTCTTTTTTGATCTGAATGAAGTAATCCGGAATTATCTGCTGAAGGTTCTGCAAAATTCTGCGCACCCCATTTATAAAATGTTGTTCAACCGTAAAATTCGTGAAACCGTTTTTGCGGAATTTCCTGCAGAGACTCCTCTATTCACGGTTGAAGTTCTTTACAAAAACAAAATTCGACAGGAATCAGTCATTATCCAAGGGGAGGTGCTGAAAAGTCAGAATTATCAATTTGAACTTACTCAGGAAAATATCATCCGGGAACTGGAAACCGGTGTTCTCTGTCCCGGCCTATTTATAGTGTTCACGTCATTGAGTTTTATTAATGGACTGATTTGTTTTGGCAGTTTTGAGCAAGTAGAATATCTCGTGGAATATAGACGTAAGTGGTTAAAACTGGATTTTCTGGAGCAGGAAGTTGTACGTACGGTAAACGTTGATGCCCTGACTAGTGGACTCTGCGTAGATGATTTTGATGCGGCGGTTCATCCACTGGATTTAGTACTGGGATTGGAATGGAGTTTTGCTGAAAATAAAACCGTAGGCGAGTTAATGGAACCTTTGCTGCCTCGTTTGGGGGTTGGAGTTTGATGTTTTGGCTGAGGCTAATGTTCGCATAGCTCAAATTGATCTTGCTTTAAGTTGCTAATTCTCTTAGTTTTATATGTAGTTTTATTTTTTGCCCGTGATTATTTGAGGTTCATAATCTCGGCAGGTGAAACGTCTCCGCAATGTAGTATAAAACACTTGCTTGATTTAAGACCTACACCTCAATTTTTACAAACCAATTCTGATGGACATTTCAGCACTTCCAATTCTTTCGGTAATTATATTTTCACCAGTTTTAGGCATTGCCTTCGTGGCAATGTTCCGGGACGAAGGGAACGGCATTCCTGCCAAAGTGGCGGCACTTACAAGTGGTTGTATCACTTTTTTGCTGAGTCTGCATCTCTGGTTTAATTTTGATTCCAGCACTGCGGATTTGCAGATGGTGGAGCGCACCCCCTGGATTTCTCAATTCAACATAGATTATTTCCTGGGCTTGGATGGACTTAATCTTTTCTTTTTTCTGCTGATCAATTTCATCACTCCACTTACTCTGCTCGGTTCATGGAATTTAGGGAAACGCAACTGGCAGTTTCAAATTCAAATGCTGCTGCTCCAAATCGGTATGCTCGGTTGTTTTGCGGCAATGGATGTAGTGCTGTTTTATGTATTTTTTGAAGTGATGCTAGTTCCAATGTATTTGTTGATCGGTATCTGGGGTGGAACAAACCGACTCTATGCCACCATCAAATTTTTTATCTACACGATGCTCGGTTCCCTGCTGATGCTCATTTCTCTGCTTTTTACGGCAAACATTTATCTGGAATTGCATGGAGAATGGTCGTTTAATGTGCTCGACTGGTACGGCATGGACATTCCTGTAGAAACTCAGTTCTGGTTGTTCCTCGGTTTTGCGGTTGCATTTGCAGTAAAGATTCCACTATTTCCACTGCATACCTGGCTTCCGGACGCGCATTACGAAGCTCCAACCGCCGGCTCAGTTCAACTGGCTGCAGTGATGTTGAAATTTGGACCTTATGGTTTTTTACGTTTTGCCATGCCGGTTTTTCCTGCGGCTGTTTATGATCTCGCGCCCATTTTCATGGTACTGGCTTTAATCGGAATCATTTACGGAGGGCTGGTGGCCATGGTGCAAACTCAAATCAAACGGCTGATTGCCTACTCTTCTGTTGCGCACATGGGCTACATAGTGCTTGGATTATTTGCTCTCAATATCCAGGGGCTTTCCGGAAGCTGGATTCAAATGATAAACCATGCGATTGTCACGGGCGCTCTGTTCCTCACGGTTGGAATGATTTACGAACGGACTCATACTCAGGAAATTTCTGAATATGGTGGCGTCGCGCACACCATGCCAAAATTTGCGGTTTTTCTCGTTTTCTTTTCTATGGCTTCCGTCGGTCTGCCGGGACTAAATGGTTTTGTTGGTGAGATTTTGGCTATGATCGGCGCAGCAAAAGTCAATATTTGGTATGGAATTATTGCTGCAGCCGGTGTCGTTATAGCAGCGATTTATATGCTTTGGATGGTGCAGCGGGTGCTCTTCGGGCCACTGACCAAAAACCTGGTTAAAAGTCTCCAAGATTTTTCATTTCGCGAAGTAGTCGTCCTTGTCCCTCTTGTCTTCTGGACAATTTTCCTCGGAGTCTATCCTCAACCTTTTTTAGAGCGTATCGAAGTCAGCATCAACCACTACATTGAACTGGTCAAATCTCAGGAACCCCGCTTTGCACTGGATGAAGCAGAAAGTTCCGGATTATCAAAAATTCTGGTTTGGAATGTAGGTGAGTGATGAATTAGGAAATATGCCTCTTCAAATTTACAATACGCTTTCCGGCCAAAAAGAATCATTTAAACCGATTCAAGAAGGTCAAGCCTCACTCTACGTTTGCGGACCTACCGTTTATGGTGACAGCCACCTCGGACACGCAAAAACATACGTAAGTTTTGACGTTATTCTGCGTTATCTGCGTTATTGCGGATTCAAAACATTTTATGTGCAAAACATAACAGATGTCGGGCACTTGATGGGCGATGATGATGAAGGAGAGGATAAACTGCTGAAACGTGCCCGTGAACTGAAACAGGAGCCGATGGCAGTCGCGGAAAGTTTTGCGCGCAGACATTTTGAAACTATGGACCGCATGGGTGTGATTCGTCCAGATATTAGTCCACGGGCAACAGGGCACATTCCGGAACAACTGGAAGCAATAGCAGAATTGATTGAAGCGGGGCTGGCCTATGAAGCAAATGGGTCAGTATATTTTGAAATTAGCAAAGATTCAAAATACGGCGAACTTTCCAACCGTCAAGTTGATGATATGCAGGGCGGCGCACGTGTAGAAGTCCGGTCAGAAAAACGTCACCCCGGAGATTTTGCTTTATGGAAACGTGCAGAAACCGGGCACTTGATGCGCTGGCGTGATCCATACAGCGGCTGGGGATATCCCGGCTGGCACACAGAATGTGTGGTGATGAGTATCCGTTATTTGGGTGATGAATTTGATATTCACGGAGGTGGAATGGATTTAAAATTTCCGCATCATGAATGTGAAATTGCCCAGGCCAGAGGACTTGCGAAACCGTTTGCGCGGAACTGGATGCACTCAAATATGTTGACAGTTGCGGGGCAAAAAATGAGCAAGACCAGTGGAAATTTTGTAACACTGTTCGATGTTTTTGAAAAATTTGAACCATTGATGGTGCGTTATTTTATTGCGGCGAGTCATTATCGTTCTGTTGTGGATTTCAGCGAAAGCGCTATTGCCGTAGCGGGCGCCTCGTTAAAACGTCTTCATCAAACTGTCCGGAATCTTCGCAAATGCAAAACAATCGGAATTAAAGCTTCCAGAAAACATTTTGAAGAATTTCACAGACGTTTTTGTCAGGCCATGGACGATGATTTTTCAACGCCACAAGCCTTTGCCGCACTATTCGATTTAAGTCGTGAAGCAAATATTTTGTTAGCCGAAAAAAGACCTGATCCGGAAGCAATTGCTGATGCCGAACATTTGTTTTCCATTTTAGGAGGTGATGTACTTGGTATAATTCCGGGGTCTCTTGATGATGTACAGACTGATCTGCACCTCAAAGATGTCATGGATATTTTGGTTGAACTGCGTGCGAACTTCCGGAAAAACAAAGATTTTACGAGTGCTGACCTGATCCGAGAGCGACTGGAAAATATTGGTATAATTTTCAAGGATTCGGAAGAAGGAACAACCTGGGAGATAACAGACAAAAACTGAACTGAAAGTCTGTATCGAAAATATCTAAATAAGGTTATTTTGCTATGAAGGAAGAAAAATCCAGTCACATTGCCAGGCGGCTTTTTGGCCTTATTGCTCCACTTAAAGGCTGGGTTATTTTCAGCATAGTCTGCATGGCAGGTTATAATATTTTTACTGCAGCACCTGCCTACTATGCGAAAGATATCGTGGACACCATTGCTTATGGTGACAATCCGGAACTCAAACAGTATTTTCTGGTAGGAATCGGATTGATGATCGTTTTTGCGATCAAGGGCTTGTTTTTTTTTGGTCACAACTACAGCGTCGGTCACCTTGTCCAAAGCCTCATTGTAAAGTTGAGGCAACAGCTTTTTGACCACCTCGTTAATCTTTCTCTCACCTTTTTTACACGTTCCAAAACCGGCGATCTTATTTCCCGTTTCACCAACGATCTGCACGTTTTCCAAAACATGTTGCAAGTTGGAGTCACCGGCCCTTTCCGTGACATTCCGCAATTTTTTCTATTGCTGAGCATCATGTTTTATCGCAGCTGGCAGTTAGCATTTGTGACCATGATTCTGATTCCGGTCGCAGTCTTTTTCATCCAGATTTTTGGTCAGCGCAACAAAATAGCCGTTAGTAAAAGGCAAATCAGTTTTGGAGGTTTGAGCAGTTTGCTGGTAGAGACCATTTCCGGAGTGCGTGTGGTCAAAGCATTCGGAATGGAAAAATATGAAAGCAAACGTTTCAAAGCTGCCAACGATGATCTTTACAAGAATCACATGCGTTCAGTCATGATTGATTCTTACTCATATCCGATCATAGAAATAATCGGTGCCGCGGCGGGAGCAACGATTGTCGCATACGGAGGTTATCTTATCATCAATGATCAAATCACACCGGGTGATTTTACTTCATTTGTCATCAGTTTTTTTATGTTGAATGAACCGGTCAAAAAACTGAACGGTTTCAATTTAAAGTTGCAGGAAGGCTTTGCTGCGGTACGCAGGATTTTTGACATCCTTGATATTGAAGATGAAATTGTCACTTCTCCGAATGCTAAAAAAATAACCGGCTTTAATCAGGAAATAAACCTCAATATTAAGGCTTTTCACTATCCGGACAAAGACGAACCAGCGGTCAGGGACTTTCAGCTTAGAGTGCAAAAAGGTGAAGCAGTGGCTTTGGTAGGCAGCAGCGGGTCAGGTAAAACGACTATCGCAAATTTAATCCCACGCTTTTACGATATCACCAGAGGAGAAATCACCATTGACGGAAATGATTTACGCGATCTCGATTTGGTTTCCCTGCGTAAATTAATTGCAATAGTGACTCAGGATACCATCCTTTTCAATGATACCATTGCCAGTAACATTACCTATGGACAACCGGATTGCTCAAAAGAACGCATGTATGCGGCGGCACGTGCGGCAAATGCCCATACATTCATTAAAGCGCAGCCAGATGGTTACGAAACTGAGATTGGCGAAAAAGGAGGACGGCTTTCCGGCGGACAAAGGCAACGTCTTTCCATCGCTCGTGCATTGGTCAAGGACGCACCGATTTTGATTTTGGATGAAGCCACCTCCGCACTTGATTCTGAATCCGAAATCGAAGTGCAGCAGGCTATTGAACATTTAATGGAGAACCGCACAACCATCGTGATTGCACATCGGCTTTCGACAATCCGCAATGCAGACCGTATTTGTGTGATGGAGAATGGTGAGATAGTCGAACAGGGAACCCATGATGAATTGCTCTCAAACGGCGGACGTTACCAGCAACTTTATGAAATGCAGTTCCAGGATCAACCGAATGGAACAGTTTCTGAAGAATCCAAAGGTCGGCTGGTGTCCTGAATTACGATGAAAAAATTCCACTTTTCAAGAATCAGTACTGCCGTCATTCTTGCTGCAGGAATGGGAGTTCGTTTGCGAAATGTGATTGGAATTCGTCCAAAAGGCTTGTTGGAAATCGAGGGAAAATCTCTGATTGTTCGCTCACTAGAGCGCTTGAAAAGTGAAGGTTTTGAACGAGTTGTAATTGTGACGGGTTTTCAGGAAACTATGTATCGGGAACACCTTGAGCCTCAAACCAGCTTGCCAAACATTGAATTTATTCACAGCCCCCGTTTTGCTGAAACCGGCAGCATGCACTCGCTCTTTGTAGCACAGGAAGTTTTGCAGAATGATTTTTTATTGCTGGAGTCTGATTTGCTGTATGAATCTCGTGCTTTGCCTTCAGTCTTAAATTATGAGGGTCCTGATGTGGTGCTGGCTTCAGGAAAAACCGCTTCCAACGATGAGGTTTACATCTATAGAGAGAATCAAGGAGAACCTTCAGAATACGAAACCTCCAGCAGTATTGTCAGCGGAGATATTGCAGCTATTTCAAAACAGCCTCGTCCACATTTACAGATTCAGGGGGAGTTAGTTGGAATTTCTAAAATATCTCAGAATTTGTTCCGCCGAATGTGCGCTCAGCATGAAGAAAATCTTACATTTCCGTGCAGTAACCATTATGAAGAATGTATTTCTGAAGTAAGCTCACAATGGGCGGTGCCTTACTTGCGGATCGGCGATTTAGTATGGACTGAAATCGATGATCAATTTCATTTTGACAGGGCATTAAAAATAATATTTCCCAGAATAAAACAACAGGAAACCTTAAATAAGGCAGGATGATGAGTGATTCATACGTATTACAGCAAGAGCCGTTTGTGGTACCGACAACTGACGGAAAATTAATTGAAGAACATGTTGGACGCGCAGTGAGTAACGAACCAGAAGTGAGTGTTGCGCATATGGTTGCACCACCAGGTTGGAGCGAACCACATCAAAATCCGGAGTTTGATGAATACACCATGATGGTCCGGGGGCGCAAACAAATTGAGATTGACGGTGAAACCGTAACGCTAAATGTTGGTGAGTCTTTGCTTGTCCGAAAAGGTGCCAGAGTTCGTTATTCAAATCCTTTTGATGAAGAAGCAGAATATTGGTCGGTCTGTATGCCGGCTTTTTCACCGGATTTGGTGAATCGGGAAGAAAATTCAGGAAGCTGAACAGATTTCATTGATAGTCCGGGCGGCTTCATCATCTGCCGCTGCGGAAAAACTAAGTACCTGCTGACGCATATTCTGGAGTTCTGAATCAGAAAGTACACCTTTTTTCAAAACCGCCTCAATCGCATTCTCCAAATCCTCCACTTCACATACCGCATCTGCAAAATCATCTCTGAATTGTAAATCCGCGCCACCTTCATATTCAGCAGGAGTTTTCAGAAAAACGACCCGTTTACTGAATCCCAGGCGGTACTCTCCACCCATACTGCCAAAATCTGTGATTAAGAGTGAGGATTCTCCGGCTAAATTTTGAATGCCGGACAGTTCATCAAAGTGAATGTGCTCAGCACCTTTTAGCTCTTGACGCATAAATGCAGTAACGTAATGTCTGCGTGAGGCAAGTGAGGGATGCAGTTTGATCACAAAATTGCAGTGGGACATCTTGTTAAAAATTTCGAGAAGTCCTCTGCCCAGTGCGTCAAACAACAAGCTAAGTTCCAATGAAGGTGCATAAAGCACAACTGGATGGTCAGAATCAGGGAAACAGTTTACAGGGCTGGAAGCAGCGTGCAGTTTTGGATAACCCACATGGTGAATGCGTATATTTTCCTGAAACTGCCGACCGCCACCTAAGGCGGCACTACCATTGAGTTGTCCATAGCTGTAGGGTGGATGAGTGGGCAGGAAAACGCGGTTGAAGCGAATATTTTTCGGCAGTTCCAGATCAATAGCTTTAGGCAGTGCATAGTGCGGGAGGTAGATGCGTTCCGGTACAGAGAATGTTTCCTGCCGGATTGACTCACATGTCACATGTACTGCAGCTTCAGGAAAAGATGAAAATTCTGCTAATACTTCATGTGAAAAATGACGCAATGGTGAAATGTTGAGTTGCAGCAGGCGTTCTTCGACTAGTCGGCAAAAGCGGAGGTATTCGAATCCTTTGCCAATTCGATGCAAGGTTGTGGAAAAATCGATATAAAAAACTTCATATTTTTCCGGGAAACACCGCTCCAGAGCCAAATCAATTGGAGCAAACCAATCCAGAAAATGAAGAGTGCGAAAGGTGAAATAAATGACTTTCCGCCCTGAACACCGGTCAAGCAAAGCTTGTTTTTCTTGCCGTAAATAAGGTTGGGTCTTGTTGATATAATTCAACAGGGAATCGCCGTTCAGCAGCCAGCGTTGTACAAGTAATTCAATAATCAGCTGAATAAACTGGTTGTAGCGCAACTGCAGACGTGCCCCCTGAAAGCGGAGCCTGAATAAAATAAGCTTCCCTTTTGAGACAATTGAACTCAAGATCATTCTTGTTCCAGAGTTTGAAGAACCCGCTCGCCCATTTCCCGGCAGCCGATGAGCGTTTTCCCTTCGGCCATTATGTCAACAGTCCGGTATGTTTCAAGGGTTTTGACGACTGCCTGTTTGATAATTTCGTCAGCTTCGCTGAGCTCAAAGGAATAGCGGAACATCATACCCACTGAAAGAATCATAGCCAACGGATTGGCCTTGTCTTGTCCGGAAATGTCCGGTGCCGATCCATGGACCGGTTCGTACATTCCGTGTAAGGCTCGCTTGTTTCCGCCGATACTTGCCGAAGGCAGCATACCAAGTGAACCGGTCATCATCGCAGCGGCATCGCTGAGAATGTCTCCGAACATGTTTGTGGTTACTATGGTGTCGAACTGCTTGGGATTGCGGATAATCTGCATTGCCGCATTGTCCACATACATGTGATTCAGCTCAACTTCCGGAAAATCCTTGCCGACTTCTATTACAATTTCACGCCATAATTCAGTCGATTCCAGTACATTTGCTTTATCCACCGAAGTCAATTTTTTGCTGCGTTTCATGGCAATGTCAAAACCCACTTTCGCAATTCGTCTGATTTCTGATTCAGCATAAACAAGTGTATTGATACCAACCCTTTCGCCGTTGCGTATCTCAACGCCGCGTGGCTCCCCAAAATAAATACCGCCCGTCAACTCGCGTACCACCATCAAGTCCGCACCGTCGACAACTTCCGGTTTAAGTGTTGAAGCATTGACCAGATCACCGTATATTACAGCAGGACGCAAATTTGCGTACAACTCCAATTCGGAACGTAATTTCAATAATCCGCGTTCCGGACGTACTGAAAAATCGAGTGCCTCCCATTTGGGTCCGCCCACTGCGCCGAGCAAAACCGCGTCTGAATTTTTTGCAGCCTCAAGTGTTTCATCCGGAATCGGAGTGCCGGTCAAATCGTATGCGGCTCCGCCCACCGGTTTTTCGGTCAACTCAAGTTGGAGTCCAAAGCGTGGAGCGATATTATTCAAAACCTGAATTGCCTGCTTTGTCACTTCGGGGCCAATACCGTCTCCGGGAGTAACGAGGATTTTTTTTGTGTTCATAATGCCTTTTTCAGTATTACAAATTGTTAAAATAAATGCTCCATCCTAATGAGAAGCCTCTGCTTGTGCAAGGGAAAATACATTATCTGGCGTTTGCGGTGGGCTTCCTGTTTTCATTTTCATCTGTTTCCTGGGCCGCAAATCCTGCACAAACCCAGCTCGATTTGAAACTAAAATCATTGGTGAGTCGAGGCGGTGTTTTGGTTGCCAATGATCAGCATGTGCTTTACCGCTATCCTCCTAAAAGCAATCCTCTGCTTGTCCCTGCTTCCGTCCTCAAATTGGCAACCGCACTGGCCGCTTTGCATTACCTCGGCCCGGAATTCCGTTACAGGACAGAATTTTATCTGGCAGAAAATCGTTCACTCGGTATCAAAGGTCGAGGGGATCCTTTTTTAGTTTCTGAGGTTTGGCAGCGAATTGCGCAGAAACTCAGTCGGTTTCCGGAAGTGCCAAAACAACTGAGCGGGGTATTTTTCGACACGTCGCTCTTCAGCACAGAAATAAATATTCCGGGAATTGAATTTTCCAGAAACCCTTATGATGCACGGAATGGTGCACTGGTGGTTAATTTCAACACAGTGTTTCTGAAAAAAGATGAAACAGGTAATATCACTTCTGCAGAAGAACAAACACCATTGACTCCGTTGGCGCACCGTCTGGGGAAAAAGTTGTCTCCAGGAATCCATCGGATCAGCATTCCACATAAATCCGGAATTTCTTATGCAGGAGAACTTGTACAAGCTTTTTTAGCTCATTCCGGTTTTTCTTTTGATTCCGGAAAAGTCACTATCCGTCCAGTCATTTCCGGAGACCACCTAATTTACTCTCACAGGAATTCCAGTACCTTAGCGGAATTGATCGCAGGTATGCTGCGTTACTCCAACAATTTTACGGCGAATCAACTTTTATTAAGCGTTGGCTTAAAGCGTTACGGTGCACCGGCAACATTAGAAAAAGGAACACATGCACTCGAAGAATATTTACACAATCAACTCGGTATTCCGGAAAAACAATTCCGCGTCGTGGAAGGTTCCGGAATCTCCCGGAAAAATCGCTTTACTCCGGAAACGGTTTGGAAAATCCTAAAAGCTTTTTCGGTACACAAAAACTTACTTAACAGAGAAAACGGCATTTTGTTCAAGACCGGTACTCTACACGGAATCTCAACGATGGCGGGTTATTTGCCAGGCAGCAAACCACTCTATTTTGTGATCCTGCTAAATCAGCAAAAAAACCGGTGTGATAAAATTCTAAAACTGCTTTTAGCAACAGATTTTTCGAAATAATATTTTGAAATCCGTACCTTTAATTTCCATCCTGATGCCTGTCCGGAACGACGCTTCATTCTTACGCAACTGCCTTTCGGACATTGAAAAACAGAGTTTAAAGGATTTCGAACTTGTTGTAGTCGATGATGGTTCATCCGATGAAACTCCGGAATTGCTGGAGAAAGCGAAACGGCAAGATGCAAGAGTCCGGATAATTCGAACCTCCGCAAATGGAATCGTTTCAGCACTGAACACGGGACTGGCGGAGTGCAAAGGAGACTTTATCGCACGTATGGACTCTGACGACAGAATGCATAAAACTCGTCTGGAAAAACAATTTGAGTTCATGAAAAAAAATCCGGAACTGGATTTGATCGGCTGCAGGGTGGAAGGTTTCACTGATTCCGGAAAGTTTCCGGAAAGTGGAATTCAATACCAATCCTGGAGTAACGCCTTAATTTCTCATGAACAGATTGCGGGCGATTTGTTTGCGGAATCTCCAATTGTGCATCCGACTTTTTTTGCGAAGCGGGAATTATTTAACACAATCGGAGGTTACTCAGATAATCCGTGGGCGGAGGATTATGACGTAATTTTAAGAGCATACGGAAAAGGCGCGACGTTTGGGAAACATCCGGAAACTCTCGTGCGCAAATATCATGCTTCAGGACGCCTATCAAAATCGGAAGCGTTGTATAAACGTCCCGCAATGTTTGAAGCAAAAGCTCATTTTCTCCTTGAATTTGGCCGACTCAAAAATCGACGTGGTGTGCTAATCGCAGGCTCGGGGCCATCGGGCAGACAAGCCGCACAGAGTTTTGAAAACCGTGGGGTGAAACTGCTGGGGTTTGTGGATAATCGTTCTGGGCCACCAGATCGTCACGTCAAAGGGTGGCCTGCGTGGGGTTTTCCTGATTTGCCCCCACCGGAATTTTTGGAACAATTCCGGGATGCTCTGATTGTGTTGGCAATCGGCGATTCTACCGGACAAAGAGTTTTTTCAGAATTATTGCAAACACAGGGTTTTGTTGAAAACCATGATTTTGTGCGTGTTATTTATAACTGGCCTCCTGCCGGCAGTTATTGCAAATGAATATTTCGCATTACGGATTGTGAATATCCCCGTACTGACGTAGAATAATGCTGTTAACTTTATATAAACTTTACCTCAAAAAGAGGCGAATGACCGTTGAAATATTTTTCAAACGATAGGAATGACCGACTTTAATTCAATTCTTATCAAAAAAATTTGGCTGCGGATGTCTCTGCTTTTTACGTTGTTTGTTTTTGTTGTTCCCGCTGCACAGAGCAAACTGGCGCCTTTATCTGCGGAAGAAAATAAAATCCTGAAAAGTCTGCGGATCACTCCCGCGACACTTTGGATCGAGGCTCATGATTTTTCTGGAGAAAAGAGTGACGGTAAGACGGTACATTTAAAGGACTTCAGGGGGAGTTTTATCTTGTTGAATTTTTGGGCCACCTGGTGCTCTCCATGTTTGAAAGAAATGCCTGACCTGGAAAAGGCCTACCGGAAGATGGGCCGGGAAAAACTTGTTGTACTTGCGGTCGCGATGGGAGAAGGTGTTGATAAAATAAAGGCATTTGGCGAAAAATACGGTTTCACTTTCCCTCTGCTGTCTGATAAAAAAATGGAAATTACAAAACTCTATGGGGTCAGTAGTATTCCTGTTACTTATCTGATTGATCCGGATGGAATTGTACTTGGCAGAGCGTTAGGTATTCGAGATTGGGCGAGTCCGGATTTACTCAAGTTTATATATTCCCGGCTTTAATAAGCAAAGACAGCACGGGAATTTACTATTTTACTGAAGAAAATCTGTTGCTTAAAAATTTCTGATTTTCTTGCTTCTCCCATTGTATTTTTGCACTAATTTCAGTATAATCTAAAGATTGAAGTTGTAATCAAAAATAGCACAAACGGATCATGGCGGGCACTAATCCTTATATTGAGAAAGCGGAATTTGAGTTACCTCAGCAAAACTATGATGTAACGTTTCTGCCAATGCAGAAAAAAGTAGAGGTCTATTCAGAAAAAATATCAACAGAAAACGATGGTCTTCCGGGTTCAATTCTCAATGCGGCCCTGGAAGCAGGGATTGATTTGGACCATTCCTGTGGAGGAGTTTGTGCTTGTTCAACCTGTCATGTCATCGTTCGTCAGGGAATTGAAAGCTGTAATGAGGCAACCGATGATGAAGAGGATATGCTCGATTTAGCTCCCGGGCTTGAGCCTCAATCACGGCTCGCTTGCCAATGTGTGCCGAATGGTTCTCAGACCGTCATTGTTGAAATTCCGGAATGGAATCGCAACCTGGTCGGTGAAGATCACTGAAGAGTAGAAGAAATGATAACACTCACAGAAAATGCCGCGAAGGAAATTCACAAAATAATGCTGGAAACGGATGTGGCCGATGATGTCTGTCTGCGTGTAGGTATCAAGGGTGGTGGTTGTTCCGGTTTTACCTATACTTTGGATTTTGACTCAAAAAAGACTAAATTCGATTTGGAATTTGAGTCACAAAATTTAAAGATTCTAGTTGATAAAAAAAGCCACCTCTACATCAAGGGAACAGAAATTGACTGGAGCTATGGTTTGATGGATCGAGGTCTTAAATTCAATAATCCATCTGCCAAAGGTTCGTGCGGCTGCAAAACTTCATTTATGTTTGAGCCGCCGGAACAGGAAGAAGGTTTTCAACCGAGTTGGATGTAATTTTAATGCAGGAGTATTTATGAATGAATTTGGCAGTCATCAAACCATTGAAGAACAAATCAAGCAGGCGATTGAAACATCTGTTCCGGACTCAACTGCGGAAGTTGGCGGAGACGGACGGCATTTTGAGATTCAGGTTGTTTCACCGGTTTTTGAAGGAAAACGTACGCTGGAAAAACAGCGGATTGTTTATGCGGCTCTTAACGACTTAATGGCTGGAAGTAACGCCCCTGTACACGCGATTGCCCGTCTTGAAACTCTGACACCGGGTTCTTAGTTTTTTAGCCGTTAAAAACACTAATGTAAACCATGGTGCAGGGTTAGCCGCTAAGGTCGCAAAGAACACTATGAAAGAGAGGGTGCAGGATTAGTCGCTAAGAACACTTAGAAAAATATGTCGTTCGTAGAGTTGTTATGCAAGGAAGAAGTCTACAAAATAATCGATGTTGCCATAGAAGTGCATAAAGAACAGGGGTCAGGGTTCCTGGAGTCAGTTTATGAAGTGGCAATGGTTCTTGAATCGAAGAATGCTGAAATTCCTTTTCAAACTCAAGTTAGAATTCCTGTACATTACAAAGAAATATTTCTCGAAAAAGAATTCATTGCGGACTATATCGGGTTTGAAAAAGTTTTGGTTGAGTTCAAGTGTATTCCCAGACTAACTAAAATTGAAGAAGCTCAAATCATCAATTATTTGAAAGCTACAGGACTGTCAGTGGGATTGTTAATCAATTTTGGCAGTCAACAAAAATTAGAATGGAAACGTTATGTCCGTACAGAAAAAACTTAGCAACCATTGCGAATTTAGGGGCAAAAACAAAGTTGAGCACAGAAAATACTTAGTGTCCTTAGCGATCTTAGCGGCTGGAAATGGATGTTCATAAGCAGCAATAATATACTGGATAATTATGAAAATTGAAGAAAAACAAGTAACTTTTCCAAAAAGTTTATCGGTCAAATATGCCGGTAAAATTGTCGAAGAAACCGAAACTCATATGACTTTAGAGGGTGAGGATGAAGATTCGTACCTCAAAATTTTTAATCCTTTTCGCGGCGTAGCCAAGCTGCTTCTATTTGAAAATGATCGGTGGGTTGATGCAGAGACTTCTGTGGCTGCTTCCAATTTTGATTTTTCTTCTCTTGGGCTGGGGGATCTTTCAGCTTTATCTGCCGGAGATGAGTCTGACTCACCGAAATCTAAAAAATCCTAATAATTTATTAACACACAAATAAAAAAACTATGAGCGAAACACAAATTTCTAACTCACTTCCACAAATTCAAATCAAAACTGATCGCGGTAATATGACAATTGAAATGTTTGAAGACGATGCTCCAAACACTGTGGCCAACATGATTTCACTGATTGAAAAAGGTTATTATGACGGACTGAATTTCCATCGTGTAATTCCGGATTTCATGATCCAGGGCGGATGTCCGCAAGGCACCGGAACAGGTGGCCCCGGATATGATTTTGATGATGAATGTACACCTGAACGCAGGCATGACAGCGCCGGAATTCTCTCGATGGCCAATGCCGGTCCTGGCACAAACGGAAGCCAGTTTTTCATCATACATGGTCCCACACCTCATTTGGACGGTAAACACACTGTTTTCGGAAAAGTAACTGAAGGCCTGGACGTTGTCAATGAGATTAAGCAAGGTGATGTTATGGAAAAAGTTTTTGTACTCCAAAAACGTGATCACGTGTATGAAGTTGAAACTCTTTAAGAACTGATGAAAGTAAAGCATATCCGGAAGGATTAAAACTGAAACACCAAACTTTTCCTGCACATCATACTTATTCTACATCTTGAAATACTAACAGTGCGCTGAAACGTAACAACAACCTAATAAATTGAACCATGAGTGAAACCATACTTGAAACAGATATAGTCCACGAAATGCGTGACTCCTACATGGAGTATGCAATGAGCGTCATTGTTGGTAGAGCGCTTCCGGATGTACGAGATGGCTTGAAACCGGTTCACCGGCGGGTACTGTTTTCGATGAGTGAACAGGGCAACGATTTCAACAAACCATACCGTAAATCAGCAACTGTGGTGGGCGACGTGATGGGGAAATATCATCCTCATGGTGACCAGGCAATTTATGATACCGTGGTTCGGCTGACACAGAATTTTTCCATGCGTTATCAGTTGATTGACGGACAAGGTAACTTTGGTTCTGTTGATGGAGATTCTCCCGCAGCGATGCGTTATACCGAAATTCGGATGCGGAAAGTTGCTCATGAATTGCTGGCGGACCTGGAAAAAGATACAGTTAATTTTGTTCCAACCTATGACGATTCCCTGGAAGAGCCGACCGTTTTACCTTCGCGCATTCCAAATTTACTTACAAACGGTTCGACCGGAATTGCAGTAGGTATGGCAAGCAACATTCCTCCGCATAATTTAACTGAGGTTATGAATGCCCTGCTTTATTATCTGGATCACCGTGAAAGCGCCACAGTTCAGAATTTGATGGAATTCATTCCGGGGCCGGACTTTCCAACCGGTGGAACGATCATTGGTAAAGCTGGAATTTATGACGCATACACCACAGGACGCGGAATCATCCGGATTCGTGCAAAAAGCCATTTTGAACAAACTAAAGACGGCCGCGAACTGATTATTGTAACCGAACTGCCGTTCATGGTTAACAAGGCGGTTCTGCTGGAAAAAATCGCGGAACTGGTTCGTCAAAAAAAGATGGACGGGATTTCCGATTTACGTGATGAGTCAGACCGCAAAGGTATGCGCATCTTCATCCAGTTGAAACGTGGAGAAACTCCGGAAGTTGTTTTGAGCAATCTTTACAAACACACTTCTTTGCAGTCAAGTTTCGGAATAATTATGCTGTCCATTGTGGACAAGCAGCCTAAAATTCTGTCTTTGCAGCAAATGCTGGAGTTCTTTCTACAGCACCGGATCAAGGTAGTTACACGCCGGACACGTTTCGAATTGAAACAGGCAGAAAATCGGATGCACCTGCTTGAAGGTCTGATGATTGCGCTTGAAAATCTGGATGCTGTGCTGATTATTATTCGAAAAGCTGAAAGCGGTGGTACCGCGGAGGCTGTTTTGATGGAAAGTTACGGGCTTTCAAAACGTCAGGCACATGGAATTTTAGATATGAAGTTGCAGCGCTTGACCGGTATGGAACAGGATAAAATACGTTCGGAGCATGAGGATGTCGGCAAAGCTATTGCGGACTACCAGGATATTCTGGCTAAAGATGAGCGGGTTATCGAAATTATCCGGAACGAGAGCATTGAAATCCGGGACAAATATGGTGACGAACGCCGCACCGAAATTATTGAGGGCGACAGTTCAATTCTCATCGAGGAACTGATTAATGTAGAAGACATGGTAGTGACCCTTTCCCGTGAAGGATACATTAAACGCAGTTCTGTCAGTGAATACAGATTGCAGCGCCGCGGCGGCAAAGGGCGTTTGGGCATGGGCACCAAAGATGAAGATTTTGTTGAGCAATTGTTCGTCGCTTCCACGCATGATTACGTGCTCTTTTTCACTAACAAAGGTCAGGTTTTCCGCAAAAAAGTTTTTGAACTGCCACAAGCAGGACCGACCGGACGTGGAAAAGCGGCTATAAATTTGCTGCCTTTACGTGAAGGTGAAACCATCTGCTCCTGTTTGAATGTTCCGAAAGAAGCTGAAAACAAATATATTTTCCTCTGCACCGAACGGGGTGTTGCTAAAAAAACGCCAATGCTCGATTGTGCAAAAATCCGTGTGTCCGGTTTACGTGTAATTACTCTTGATGAGGGTGACTCCGTGATTTCGGTACAACTCACAGAAGGAAATCAGGAGTTGTTTTTTGCAACCCGCGACGGCATGGGTTTGCGCGTAAACGAATCTACTTTGCGTCCCATGGGGCGGCAGGCTCGTGGTGTGAGAGGTGTTAGACTCCGTGAAGGTGACAGGGTGGTTTCCGCATTGGCGCTGGCCGGAACCGGCGAATTACTTACGGTTACGGAAGGCGGATTTGGTAAAAAAACGCCGATTGTAGATTATACACTTGCAAAAAACAGGGGCAATTACGGTATGCGTACAATCCGGATTACTGATACAAATGGTCCGGTAGTGAATGTGCTTGAAGTTGAAGAACATTTCCAGCTTTTTCTGATCACTCAGTTGGGTAAATTGATCCGGATACCGGTAGAAAATATCCGGACAATCGGTCGAGTTACGCAAGGTAATCGTCTGATTCGACTTGAGCAGAATGAACAGGTGATCGGCATTGCTCCGATGATTGAAGATGAGAGTGATGATGAGGATGAAGTCAAAGAGGATAATCTGTCTGTTGCAGAAAATTCTACCGAAACAATTACAGACCCGGCAGCAGACTCGTCAACAGACTCAGCAGCAGAAAACGCTCCTCAAAACTTGGCTCAGGAAGACATTCCTGAGGAACCTCAAGACCCGCCTTCAACTGACGATTCTTCCGAATCATGATTGCTTTGCTTTAGTGGCTCATTTTCTGCATTTATGAGTGGGTGTCTCCGCCGGAGTTGTACTGGTGGGATACCCCAATAATGCACCTTAACCACTGCCAAATGATGAAACAGTTTTCCCGTTTCTTCGTACTAAGCCTGTCGTTTTTATTTCTTTCCGCAGGGTTGTCGCTGTCTGTAAATTCCGGTCATATGCTTGACCGTTTCGAATTAATTCCGGACAAAAAGAGTCCATATTTATCCTTCAAGGGTTTTTTTGATCCGGCACAGTTCCCTCATATCCAGATTACTCCCGGAAACTCCAAAACTGAAACCACGGTTATACTCCCCAATACTTTAATCAATAATATCCTCTTGCCTGAACGGGAAATCACTACCTTTGCGGCAGACGGTATTTTGGAGAAAATGACGTTGAAGGAAAAAATCACTAAAACAGAAAATGGTGAATATGACTTCCACGTGACCCTTACTATTTCAAGCAAAGAAAAACATGTGCTGGTACTTGATCCGGAAAAATCCGATTCGCGCCATTTAACCTTTGCTTTGCAGAAGCCGAAAAAAAAGGTGATAACCACTGTTGCTGCAGAAGGAACACAGATTGCGCAAACAGTAGAAGCAGAGTTGGGGCCTTCCAAGATCACTCCGCGTGAGGCGATTTTGCTTCATCCTGTCACAGCGCTGATGTCCTACCGTCACTTTGATCAGCTCAATGTAGCGGTTCTTAACGCGTCACCGCATCTTGATTCAGCACATAAACTTGCTGTAATGCTGGATCGCAGGCAGAAGAGAACTATTGAAAAGCGGATGGGAATGAAGTTGAATATCGTCAATATTTCTTCAGTCCGTGAACAAACAATCCTGCCAAAAACTAAGATTTACTTTCATGCAAACTTGTTGAAGGCAGCTTTGATTTTAGCAGAGGTTCTGCCGGGAGAACAGGTGCTTGAACCTGTTCCGGACAGTAGAATCAGTAAACTGGCAACCGATATTGAAATTTATGTGGGAAAGAATTTTGAATAAAAATATCTACTTAATCGCTCTGACGGTCTTCCTCTTGCTGACCTGCTTAAGCCTGCCGGCATTTGCCTTTCCGGAATATACTTCTCGGCAAAAAGCCCTCAAACTGGCTGCGGTATTGGATCATGGATATTTCAAATCGATAAAAATCTCTTCCGTTTTTGTGAAAAACCGGGGTAAGGACGACTATTATCTACAGGCAATTCTTGATGACGGCTCCAGCAGAAAGTGGCTGATAAATCGTATTCGCGAATGGACACAGACGGATGAACTGATTCTCAGTAAAAACAGGGCGCTTGTCTTTCCTTCTGAGCAAAGCACCGATTTTGGTGTGCTGGAGAAAAATGATTTTTACCGTACTATTTTGAACGCGACTGCCTTTGTCAAAACGTTTGACAAACATGACATCCTGGAAGGCAAAAGTCTGGTTCTGGGAGTTCTGCGTTTTCGGATTCTCCAGGCGGAAGACAGCAAATTCATGAGCACCAATGATTTGGGTGAACGTTATCGTTATGTTTTAGAACTGGAAAACGGCACCCGTGAATTTTTCACTTACAGCGACGCTTTTGTTCTGCTCCAGCGTTCGGCCTTTTTAGAAGAAGTTCCGGAAAACGTAAATGTTTTGCGGAAAACTTTTAAAGTTCTGGAATTGAAAAAAATTCCTCTGCAGATAGAAGATGAACTGCGTGAAATTTGGCGCTTCGGAATTGAGGTTGTTTTTGATGGCCCGATTGAAACAAGTCCAGATCGCTTTCCCTATCAAGTGGTTGAATTAAAATTGAAGGATCCGAAAACAGGAAGATTCAAGGCGCAATTTTACCTGCAAATTATTTTTCCAAACTCAGAAAAAATAGGTGAAATTTCAGGCTTCAAGAATCATGAATATTTGCGTTATGTAGAACTTGATGCAGATGTTGCGCACCAGAAGCGAGTTATTCTGCGTGCGATGGTTAATCCGGATGCGCTGAATTTGCCGCCGTTTATTGAGGTTACAGATCGGAATTCAATCATTGTAAATTATTACAGTTCAACTGACCAGAGCCTGACTCAACCTCCTGATTTGCTGGCTTCACGTTCTTTGGGAGAACTGCCGCGTTCTGTTTTCACGCCGGAACAGCAGGAGACGGAATTTGAGAAAAATTACATGGAAGCCGTTGAATTGATCCGCAAGGCACAGGCCCAGTTGAATACAGACCTCAGAATCGAAACTTATTTTGTGGCCTTAAAGGCTTTGAAGCAGGCGGCACTGTCTGCGGAATTCGACATCCAAATCGCACAGGCTTTGAAGCAGCGGGATCTTTTGTTGCGGAAAATGCCGAAACTGATTATTCGTAACGTGCAAATGTCAATTCTGGCGCTGAATCTTGAAAGCACAGGCGCAAAAGCTGATCCGAAACTCAGCGAAAAACTGCTCAAGCAATTGATCCACGCGGAACGCTACGCTGCGACACAGGAGCAACAACAGAAAATTGCTTCCCTGCAAAGCATTTTGCGCTGAGTTACACACGCTTTCCGGCGTTGCCATTTTTACCATGCTGTGTTAATATGTCCGTACAGTCGAGGTGTGGCGCAGTCTGGTAGCGTGCTTCGTTCGGGACGAAGAGGCCGGAGGTTCAAATCCTCTCACCTCGACCATTTACCTAACCTCCAAAGTCGATAAACTCTTGTAATAATTAAAGAATTCGGTTTCCTTCCTAGTGTATTTTTACCCCCACTCCTAACCTTCTAGAGTATTTGTCACACTTTTTGTCTCACCTTTGTCTCACTTTTGTCACAGAGGTAAGGAAGGTTCGTCATGAAATATACACATCTAGTCCCCAGAAAATGGGGTCACTCCATCCATTTTGATTTCCGTCACAAGATTCCAACAGATTTAGTTTCATATTTCGGTGGGAAACGACAGTTTCAAATATCTTTGAATAATGTTAGTAATAGAGAAACTCTTTTGGTTTCTCAGTCCCTTAAAATTTTAGTTCAAGAACTATTTTCAGATATTCGGTCTGGTATGGAAGATCTTACTTTGGAAGATATAAAGGAAATTCTAAGGATAGAAGTCAGGAAATCCATTCTCCACTCTCACCATGTGGATTTGGGGACATCCAAGTATGACTCAATGAAGAAAATCGAGAGTGTTGAGACAATCTCATCTAGAGAAACGAAAATGAGAAAGTC